>Ga0335077_10002432_pt1 | contig 22210 bp, 18 predicted proteins | sample Lox_Sample_31_FD_207151 | JGI IMG/M metagenome (GOLD analysis project Ga0335077, IMG submission 207151) | Soil microbial communities from Loxahatchee National Wildlife Refuge, Florida, United States - Lox_Sample_3.1 | ecosystem: Environmental > Terrestrial > Soil > Wetlands | place: USA...
TGTCGCAGAGCGACGCTAGCGCCGGTCAACCACTGGCTGACGGCGATTTCTCGATTCGTCTCGATGGATTGCTGCCTGCGGGATACGTGCCCGCCCTGCGCTCGGGTGTCTATGTCGCAACACCGCCGCCTGGCGCTGACGGCCCGGCGTTCGTCGGGCTGCTGGGGGGGAGCGCTGTGGGCGCGGGCGCCTGCTGGCAGCTGAGCGACGTGTTGTTGGAGTTGCACCGCTCGGCGCTGGGCAAGCGGATCGTGCTCCTGCTCGACGCGGTCGGGCACGCGGCAACGCGACGCGACGAGACCTTGATGCTGTCCGCCTATCTAGTGCACCTGAGCCTTGTTGCGGCATCGCTCGGTCAGCATGGGCATTCCCTGTCACTCTGCATTCCCGGCTCCGCTGCCGGCGCGGTATACGTGGCCTTTGCCGCACCTGTCGAGCGCGTTTCCGCGCTACCCACCGCACGCATCCGCATTCTGCCCGAGGCTGCGGTACGCCAGATTCTGCGTGCACAAGAGCCGCCAGCCAGTGATCCCGAAGCGCTGGTCCGCACCGGCGTCATCGACGCGTTCCTCGATCCGCGGCCGGACCACTATGCCGCGGCCCGCGCGGGCTGATCATGGCGGCGAGCGGGCTGTACGGAGCGCTCGAGGACTGCTTCGGGAGACATGCCGAGCAACCTGTACTCGAGATTGAATCGCGTCAACGCGCTACCTACCGGGAGCTCGATGCGGAGGTCGCCCGCTGCGCGAATGCCCTGCGCGACTTCGGATTGCGGCGCGGCGACCGGGTGGTATCTCAGGTTGAAAAATCGCCGCAGGCGCTGGTTCTGTACCTTGCCTGCCTGCGCTCGGGCTGCGTGTATGTCCCGCTGAACACCGCCTATCGCCAGAACGAGTTGAGCCATTTCGTGTCCGACGCCGAGCCGTCGCTGCTGATTTGCAGCCCTTCGGCCGAAGGCGAGATCGGGGGATTGCTGCGGGCTTTGCGGTCGAGCGCGCGCCTCGCGACGCTCGATGCCAGCGGCGGGGGTTCGCTGGCGGAGGCGGTCCGGCAGTCTTCAGGCCAGTTCGTGACCCGACCGGCTGAACCGGACCAGCTCGCTGCGATCATCTATACCTCCGGCACGACCGGCCGCTCCAAAGGCGCGATGCTGACCCATCGCAACCTCTTGTCGAATGCCATGGTCCTGATCAAGACCTGGGGCTTCAGCAGCCGCGATGTACTGCTGCACGCGCTGCCCATTTTTCACGTCCACGGTCTGTTCGTGGCCACCCACTGCGCGTTGCTGTCCGGCGCGACGCTGCTGTGGCGGGCGAAGTTCGATGCGAGGGCGACGTTGGCTGACCTGGCGCGTGCGACGGTGATGATGGGCGTGCCCACGCACTACACGCGGCTGCTGGCGGAAGCGGGGCTGACGCCGTCCGCCTGCGCCGGCCTGCGCTTGTTCGTTTCGGGATCGGCGCCGCTGCTTCCCGATACGTTTCGGGCTTTTCAGCAGCGTACCGGTCATGCCATTCTCGAACGCTACGGCATGTCCGAAACGGGCATGATTACGTCCAACCCTCTCGACGGTGAGCGGCGGGCCGGCACCGTTGGCCGACCTCTGTCGGATGTGTCGGTGCGCGTGACCGATGCCCAGGATTACAGCTTGCCCATCGGTGAGACAGGCGGAATCCAAGTCCGCGGCGACAACGTGTTCGCCGGCTATTGGCGCGACCCGGTGAAGACGCGGGAAGAGTTCACCGGCGACGGCTGGTTCCGGACCGGCGACGTGGGCGTGTTCGACGGCGACGGCTATCTCTCGATCGTTGGACGTGCCAAAGACCTGATCATCACCGGCGGCTACAACGTCTATCCGAAGGAGGTCGAAGCGATACTCGACGCGATACCCGGCGTAGCGGAGAGCGCGGTGGTCGGTCTGCCGCACTCTGACTTCGGCGAGGCGGTCACCGCTGCCGTCGTCCTGGCTTCGGGCCGTCAAAGCAGCACGGAGGCGGCGATTATCGCGCACCTGAAGACTCAGCTGGCCAATTACAAGGTGCCGAAGCGCGTGTATTTCGTTGCCGATCTCCCGCGCAACGCGATGGGCAAGGTGCAGAAGAATGTGCTGCGGCAGAAGCTCGCCGAGCAGGCCGCGCAATCCCGGAATCGGCGAGCGTCCTGACTCCCGCATGGTGAGTGCGTCGGCGTCGACCTCCCGCTTCGCAGCCCTTGTCGGCGTGACTGGCCTGGTGGTGTTGCTCGGCGCCGCTGGCACCTTGGCGTGGGCGCTGTTCTTCGGCGAGGCGCCTGCGCTCGATCGTCTCGAGCACGTGAGCGGTCAAGTCAAGAGCGCCACCTTGAGCGAGGGTGGAACGTCAGGACGCAGTCTGCGGCTGGTCGTCGAGCGGGGTACTGGCGAGTATGAGTTGACCCTGGTGAGAGCCGACCAGTTGCCAACGCGCGACTGGCCGCTGGAATCGGTTCGGGCCGGAGATCGCGTCATCGCCTGGTACGCACCGGACTTTGGGACCAAACAGCGCGGAACGCTATGGCAGCTGCTTCGTGGCTCTCAGCGCGTGGTAGCGTTCGAGGACACCGCTTCGCGCTACAGCCAGTGGGTCCGCTACGTCGTGCCGTTCAGTGTGGCCGGGATCCTTGCGGGGGCTGCTCTCGTCGCCGTGGGATGGGTCCGGCACAAGCGATCCGCCGCGCCGGCTCACCCGCAAGGTTCGTGAGCGTGGATTAACGGCACGCCGGTTTGTCGAGCAGTCTCAGGATGAGTTTCCAGTGCCGCGCCTCGACCGGTGTGATGGACAGACGGTTGCCCTTCTGCAGCACGCGCATGTCAGCGAGCGCGGCATGCTCGCGCATCTCCTGGATTTCGAGCAGCCGCGTTTTGCGCACCAGCTTGACATCGACGTTGAACCAGCGCGGCTTCCGCGGCGTAGCGGCGGGGTCGTAGTACTCGCTGGCCGGGTCAAACTGCGTGGCGTCGGGGTAGGCGAGCGTACAAACCTCGACAATTCCGATTACACCGGGCTGCGGACAGCTCGAGTGGTAGAAGAAGGCCTGATCGCCAAGCTGCATCTGGTCGCGCATGAAGTTGCGCGCCTGATAGTTGCGCACGCCCCACCAGGCTGTCGTTGCCCCGCGGGCGCGGCCCAGGTCGTCGATGCTGAACACGTCCGGCTCGGACTTCATCAGCCAATAGCGCATGGGGGCGAATCACCGTGCTACAGAATGCCGCGCCCGGGTACGCACGCAGCCGGAAGATGGTCGCGGCCATCGGGCCGCGATTTGCGAAAAGGGCCCCCCGCAAATGTCGTCAGGCCGGATTCTTGAACCGGAGGTTCAAGGCGGTCGCTTTCCGAGCACATCAGGCGCTTCCGAGTCGGACGCGCACAACAGCGCTACATTGGGCCGCAACCTGGTTTACCACATTGGTTCACAGAATTGACAGCCTGGGCGAGCACCGCAGGGGGTGACTCTTGGGCGGCCACGCAACGCAAGGCCGCGCGTTGCACGGAACCTAGAACAGGTCCTCTTGAGCGGACATGGCCTCGTCGATTACTGCCGCCATATTTTGCATTCTACGCTTCAGCTCCCCAGTGTCAAACCCGCTCGCGAGCGGCGTGGTGAGCAGTTCATGCGCGATGTTCAACGCGGCGAGGATGGCGATGCGTTCGCCGCCGATGACCTTGCCGCGGTCGCGGATCTCGCGCATTTTCGCGTCGACGTAGCGCACGGCCCTTAGGAGCTCCTGCTGCTCGTCCTCGGCGCAGGCGACGCGCAGTTTCCGGTCGAGGATGCTGATTTCGATGCCGGCCCCGTCGGGCTTCACCCTCCGTCCTCTGGCAGCCGGGTCAGGAGATTCTCCAGGCGTGCCCGGGCGTTCTCGATCTTCTCGGTCAGCTGCTTGCTTTCGTTGGTTGCCGCGGCCAGCTGCTGGCGTAACTCGTGATTGTCTTTGCGAAGACGGTGGCATAGCTGTACGAGCTGGTTGATCTTGTCGTCGAGGGAATCGAGCTCCGCTTCCATCGGCACACTATAGTGATAAAAATCTTGCTAAGTCAACTCTTAACAGATTTTTCTGAATGTTCTTTGATACCTTTTGGGCCGCCCCCGAACAGCTCGTATCGAGAGTGCGGCACGTTCACCGCAACAGACCGCCAAGATGATCGGCAGTCCGGATGACAGCTTTAGGAGCAAGCCTGAATCGCGTCGGCAGCGCGTGCAGCGCCGAACCCTCCAGATCGAAACGTATCTGACTACGCCGCACGAGTTGCGCGTGGCCCTTCGACCGAGGTGGCGCAGCTTGTTACAATTTGTCCCCTTCGTCCGGCAGGCGCAGGCGGAAGGCGTTTTTGGGTCGCTTGACCACATCTCTGGGCGCGGAACCGCGGCGCGTTCGTCGCTCAGCACCCCAGGCCCGCGGTTTCGCGGGGCGTGGACAGCGCAGACCAGGCCATAACAACACTGAGAAGGCTCGAGGTGGGATCTGATTCGTCGCGCACCGCTTGGCGCATAACGTGCGTTGTGCTGGTTGTCATCCTGGCTATCCAGACACCCGCGTTTGCCCGGATAGATAAGCTCGGCAAGCCCGAGGGCGCAGTAGACATCCTGGCGTGGCCCAGTTACATCGAGCGCGGTGAAATCGACAAGGCGTTCGACTGGGTGACCGAGTTCGAAACCAAGACGGGTTGCAAGGTGAACGTCAAGACGGCCACGAACTCGGACGAGATGCTGGCCGCCATGAGCGATGTAAGCTTCGACCTCGTCGTGGCATCGGGAGATGCCAGCCTGCGTCTGATCGCCAGCGCACTGGTGCAGGAAATCAACACGGCGCTCATACCGAGCTATACGACCATTGACCCGCGTCTGCAGAAGGCGCCCTGGCACTACGTCAATGGCAAGAACTTCGGCGTTCCCTATCAATGGGGGGCGACAGTGCTCGCCTACAACAGCAGCGTGTTCAAGACCGCGCCGAAGAGCTGGGATGTCGTGTTCACCGCGATGCAGCTGCCCGATGGCAAGCCCAACCAGGGTCGAGTTGAGGTTTTCGACGGACCGATGTCCATCGCCGATGCCGCGCTGTATCTGATGACGACCAAGCCGGAGCTGGCGATCAAAGATCCCTACGCTTTGGACGAAAAGCAATACCTGGCCGTGCTGGAGCTCATGCGCGAGCAGCGCAAGCTGGTCGGGCGCTATTGGCGGGACGCGCGTGCTCAAATCGAAGATTTCAGGACGGCGGCGGCGGTCGCGGGATCATCCTGGGCGTTCCAGGTGAATTTCCTGCGTGCCGAAGGTCGACCCATCGCCAGCGTCGTGCCGCGGGAAGGGTCGACAGGCTGGTCCGACACGACGATGATGCATGTGAACGCGAAGCATCCCACCTGCGCTTATTTGTGGCTGGAGCACACGCTCGACCCCAAAGTGCAGGGTGACCTTGCCGCCCGGTTCGGTTCCGTGCCGGTGGTGCCGTCCGCCTGCAAGGGCAACAAGCTGCTCGGCGACAAGGGCTGCGAGACCAACGGGATGAACGAGTTCGACCGCCTCTGGTTCTGGCGCACCCCGGTGGCCGATTGCGGCGGAGGGCGCATCTGCGTGCCCTACCCCCGCTGGGTGGCGGACTTCGCCGCCGTCGTGGCCGGGCGTTGAGGCGCGGTGCCCACGCGCCTCGCGCTCGACCTTGAAATTCCTAGATTGAGTACTATGGTGCGGCTATGAGCAGCACCCGCCTCTATCTGCGTCTGCTCGGCTATGTGCGCCCGTACCGGCGCATGTTCGCCGTCTCGATCCTAGGCATCCTCATCGTCGCAGCGACCGAAGTGGCGTTGCCAGCGGCGGCTCAGCCGTTTCTGGACGGGACCTTCCTGCACAAGGATCCCCTGCTGATGCGCTGGGCGCCGTGGGGCATCGTGCTGCTGTTCGCGCTGCGCGGTCTCGGTGCGTTCCTCGGCCAGTACGCGAGCAATTGGGTGTCGCTGCGCGTGATCATGGATCTTCGTCAGCAGATGTTCGCACGCCTGCTGGCGCTGCCGCTCGGCTACTTCGCCGACAACCTGAGCGGGAAGCTCATCTCGAAGTTCACCTTCGACGTGATCCAGATCGCGGTCGCGGTAACCTACGTCGTGACCGTGCTGGTGCGGGATTCGGTCACCATCGTTGCGCTGCTCGCCTACCTGCTGTGGCTGAACTGGAAGCTGACCCTCATCACCTTCGCCATGATTCCTCCGATCGCGATCGTGGTGCGCCTGTTCAACCGCCGTCTGCGCGGGCTGACGCGGCAGACGCAGCACGCCATGGGCGATGTCAACCATGTGCTGCAGGAGAGCATCGACAACCAGAAGATGGTCAAGATATTCGGCGGCCAGGCTTACGAAGTGCAGCGCTTCGGCGCGGCAGTCAACCGCGTGCGCAGGCTGCTGGTCAAGGAGCAGATCGCGGCGGCGGCCAACGTGCCGGTCGTGCAGCTGCTCGCCGCCATCGCGGTGGCGGTCGTCCTCGCCAGAGTTACGGTCGACGTGCAAGCCGACCGCACCACGGTCGGCGGCTTCGTGTCCTTCATTGCGGCGATGCTGCTCGTCACCGCTCCGCTCAAGCGCTTGACCGGGATTTTCGAGCACCTGCAACGCGGCTTGTCCGCAGCGGAGAGCGTGTTCGCGCTGGTGGACCAGCAGCCGGAAGACGACCGTGGCGCAGTCGAGCTCGGGCGCGCCCGCGGGCAACTGCGCTTCGAGCACCTCACCTTTCGCTATCCTGGCGCCGCGCGTGCTGCGCTCGAGGACATCGACCTGGAGATCCGTTCCGGGGAGACCGTGGCGCTGGTGGGTCAGTCGGGCAGCGGCAAGACGACCCTCGCGAACCTGGTGCCGCGGTTCTTCCATGCCAGCTCCGGCCGCATCCTGATCGACGGTCACGACATCGAGAGCATCCGCCTCGCGAGCCTGCGCGCCAATATCGGGCTCGTCAGTCAGGATGTGACCCTCTTCAACGATACAGTGGCGGCCAACATCGCCTATGGCGTCAAAGCCGGCGCGAGCGGGGAAGAAATCGTGGTTGCCGCGAAGGCCGCACATGCCTGGGAGTTCATCCAGGCGCTGCCCAACGGACTCGACACGTTGGTGGGTGAGAACGGAGTGAAGCTGTCAGGCGGGCAGCGCCAGCGGCTTGCCATCGCGCGTGCGCTGCTGAAGAACGCGCCCATCCTGGTCCTCGACGAGGCCACGTCGGCGCTCGACTCGGAATCCGAACGGCAGGTGCAGGCCGGACTGGAGGCACTGATGCGGGGCCGGACCACCATCGTCATCGCGCATCGCCTGTCGACCATTGAGAACGCCGACCGCATCGTGGTCCTGGACCAGGGCGCGATCGTGGAAATCGGCAACCACCGGGACCTGCTGGCGCGGCAGGGGCTGTACGCCCGGCTCCACCGCATCCAGTTCGCCCTGGGTGAAGCGCCGCTCGCCAGTCCCGCGATGCAGCCCGGCTAAGCGCGGCTGGTGGCGGACGCTGGAGCTAGTGCGCCTCGTCCCAGTTCGACCCGATGCCGACGTCGACCACCAGGGGGACTGCGAGGCTGGCGACCCCGGCCATCAGCGCAGGCAGCTCCCTCGCCACCAGCTCAACCTGGGCCTGAGGCACCTCCAGCACCAGCTCGTCGTGCACCTGCATGACCAGCGCTGTGCCGCTCGCATGCTGCCCGATCCAGCGGTGCACCGCGATCATCGCCAGCTTGATCAGATCAGCCGCTGTGCCCTGCATGGGAGCATTGATGGCGGCGCGCTCCGCCGCCTGGCGTCGCTGGCCGTTGGATGCGTTGATATCGGGCATGAACAGGCGGCGCCCGAACACGGTTTCGACGTAACCCTTCTCGCGCGCGAACTCGCGCGTGCGTTGCATGTACTGCGCCACGCCGGGATAGCGTGCGAAGTAGCGGTCCATGTACTGCTGAGCAGCGGTGCGCTCCACCCCGAGCTGCGAGGCGAGGCCGAACGCCGACATGCCGTAGATGAGGCCGAAGTTGATCACCTTGGCATAGCGCCGCTGTTCGCTGGTGACCTGATCGGGCGCGAGGGTAAAGATCTCGGACGCCGTGCGCCGATGCACGTCCTCGCCCGAGGCGAAGGCGGCCAGGAGGTTCGCGTCGCCGGACAAGTGGGCCATGATGCGCAGCTCGATCTGAGAGTAGTCGGCGGAGATGATGCGATGACCGGCGGGCGCGATGAAGGCCTCGCGAATGCGCCGGCCCTCGGGTGTGCGCACCGGGATATTCTGCAGGTTGGGCTCGTTGCTGGACAGGCGCCCGGTGACTGCGACTGCCTGTGCATAGTTAGTGTGAACGCGTCCGGTGCGCGCGTTAACCATGCGCGGGAGCTTGTCGGTATATGTGCTCTTCAGCTTCGCCAGCCCGCGGAAGTCGAGGATCAGCTTGGGCAGGGGATAGTCGAGCGCCAGCTCCTGCAGGACGTCTTCGTCGGTGGAGGGCTGGCCGCCGGGCGTGCGCTTGAGCACCGGGAGCTTGTGCTGATCGAAGAGCAGCTCCTGAATCTGCTTCGGAGAGCTCAGGTTGAACGGCTGGCCGGCCTGCAGCTGTGCCTCTCTCTCGATGTCGAGCATGCGCGTCCCGAGCTCCCGGCTCTGGCGTTCCAAAAAGCCGGCGTCCAGCAACACCCCGTGACGTTCCATCTCGAATAGCACTTCCATGACGGGCAGCTCGATGGTGCCGTATATGAAAGCGAGCTTGTCGTCGCGCTCGATCGCGGGGTTCAGCACCTGGTGCAGCTGCAGCGTGATGTCGGCGTCCTCGCTCGAGTAGGCAGCGGCCCGTTCGACCGGCACCTGGTCGAATCCGATCTGCGCCGCGCCCTTCCCCGCCACCTCCTCGTACGTGATGGTCTTCACCCCGAGATGGCGCTGAGCCAGGCTGTCCATGTCGTGCGGGCGGTGGCTTTCGAGCACATAGGACTCGAGCAGCGTGTCGTGCCTGATGCCGCGCAGGCGAATCCCGTGGTTCGCCAGCACATGCATGTCGTACTTGGCGTTGTGCCCTACCTTGGCTTTGGACTCGTCCTCGAGCCAGGCTTTGAGCCGCGCCAGGCTGGCGTCGAACGGGAGCTGATCGGGCGCACCGGTGTAGCGATGGGCGAGCGGCAGATAGGCCGCGTGACCCGGCTCGACGGACAACGAAACGCCGACGAGCTTGGCGGTCAGCGGATCGAGCCCGGTGGTTTCAGTGTCCACCGCGGTGAGCTCGGCGCTGTGTACCCGCGCCAGCCAGGCATTGAGCTCATCGTCGGTGAGGATGGTCCGATATTCGCGACGCGGTGCGCTGAGGGCGGGCGGGCTCGGCTCGCCGCTGTCCGCTGATGCGAGCTCGCGCCGCCAGGTGCGGAACTCGAAACGGTCGAACAGCTGTGCGAGCGTGGCATTGTCGGGCGGTGTGTGCGTCAACTCCCCCACTTTGGCCGGGAGCTGCACGTCGGCCCTCAACGTGAGGAGGCGCTTCCCCTGCGGCAGCCAATCCTTGACGCGGCGCAAGTTCTCTCCTGCCACGCCGTTCACCTCGTCTGCGTGCTGCAGCAGGTTCTCCAGCGTGGTGTACTGACTGAGCCACTTGGCCGCCGTCTTCGGCCCGACTTTTTCCACCCCCGGGATGTTGTCCACGGAGTCGCCGACCAGCGCGAGGAAGTCGACGATTTGCTGCGGCTTCACGCCGAATTTGGCTGCGACGCCGGCCTCGTCGAAGGTCTCGTTGGACATGGTGTTGACCATCGTCACCAACGGGCTCACCAGCTGCGTGAGGTCCTTGTCGCTCGAGGAGATAACCGTGCGCACACCCTGTTGCTCGGCTTCGCGCGCCAGTGACGCGATGACGTCGTCCGCCTCAACGCCTTCCACCTGCAGCAGCGGCCAGCCCAGGGCACGGATGGCCTCGTACAGCGGTCCGATCTGTGCGCTCAAGTCGTCGGGCATCGGCGGGCGACCCGCTTTGTACTGCGGATACCAGTCGTCGCGGAACGTCTTGCCTTTTGCGTCGAATACGCAGGCGCTATAATCCGCCGGCACTTCCTTGTGCAGGCGGCGCAGCATATTGAGCACACCGTAGATGGCGCCGGTCGGTTCCCCCGCCTTGGTCCGCAGGTCGGGCAGCGCATGGAACGCCCGGTACACATAGGACGAAGCGTCGACGAGTAGAAGCGTCTTCATTCCGGCCCCGCGCAGTCCTCTCTGGCGTCTCTGCTCAAGCACTGGTCCTCGATTGCCAAGGGCGCGCCACCTCACCGCTTCTGCGCCGACCAGCGCAAGCCTTGAGACAATCGACGAACGATGAACCCCGCAGACAAGATTCCAAGACCCCTGGCGCCCGAGCTGATCGAGAAGTCCTGGTCAGGTAGAGAAGCGTGGCGCGTGTTCGAGATTATCGCAGAATTCGCCGAGGCGACCGAACGCTTGAACGGCATCCGCCCGGCGGTCAGCATCTTCGGCAGCGCGCGCGTGTTCGCCGGCCATCCGTACTACGCGTTGACGGAACAGATCGCGCGGCAGCTGTCCGATGCCGGCTTCACGGTGATCTCCGGCGGTGGCCCCGGGCTGATGGAAGCGGCCAACAAGGGCGCGTTCCACGGCCGCGCGCCTTCCGTCGGGCTCAACATCCAGCTGCCGCACGAGCAGCTCACCAACCCCTATCAGGACATCAGTCAGTCGTTCCGGCATTTCTTCGCACGCAAAGTCATGTTCGCGAAGTTCGCGTGTGCCTATGTCGTCATGCCAGGCGGCTTCGGCACGCTGGACGAGCTGCTGGAGGCGCTCACCCTGGTGCAGACGCGCAAGATCCGGCGCATGCCGGTGATCCTGGTGCATGAACCATTCTGGCGCGGCATGCTGGAGTGGATTCGTGGGACGCTGGTCGGAGAGAAGATGATCGACCCCGAGGACGTGCATCTCATCCAGGTGATCGACCGGCCGGGCGACGTCGTCAAGGCGATCTTTGACCACTACGAGCAGCGCGGCTTCGAAGCGTCCGCCCGCGAGCGCGAGGCGCAACTCAACCTTTGACCGCGCACGGCGCTCATGTCCGTCTTTACGACTGTCACCCCCGAGCAACTCGCTGCCTGGCTCAAGCACTACTCGATCGGCGTGCCGCTCGATCTGCGCGGCATCGCCGCCGGCATCGAGAACACCAACTACTACGTCACCACCACGCACGGGCGTTTTGTTCTCACGTTGTTCGAAAAGCTCAAGCCGCACGAGCTGCCGTTTTACCTCAACCTCATGGCACACCTGTCGAGCCATGGCATCCCGGCGCCGAAACCGATCGCCAATCTGAGCAATGCCCTGCTCGATGAATTGAACGGCAAGCCGGCCGTGATCGTCACCTGCCTCGAGGGGCAGCCGGTGATGGAGCCAGGACCGGAGCACTGCGCGCGAGTGGGTGAGGTCCTGGCGGAGCTACACCTGGCAGGGCAGACCTACGGCGGACATCTCGAGAACCTGCGGGGACCCAAGTGGTGGAGCGGCGTGGCGCCCGAGATCTACCCTTTTCTCGGTTCGGACGACGTGGACTTGCTAAGAGGCGAGATCCGGTTTCAGGCCGGCCACTGGCACGACGATCTGCCGCGCGGCGTGATTCACGCCGACCTGTTCCGCGACAATGTGCTGTTCCACGACCACCAGGCAGATGAGCAGCCACGCGTTGGGGGCTTCATCGATTTTTACTTCGCCTGCATCGACGTGCTGATCTACGACGTCGCCATCACGGTCAACGACTGGTGCACGAACGCGGACTGCAGCCTCGATCCGGGGCGCGCTGCAGCGCTTCTCGCTGGCTACAGGCAGGTGCGGCCGTTCACCTCTGCCGAATGCGATGCCTGGCCGCTGATGCTGCGCGCCGGGGCGCTGCGCTTCTGGGTGTCGCGCCTGTACGATTACTATCTGCCGCGGCCGGGTGAATTGACGCACGCCCACGACCCCGAGCGTTTCCGCCGCATCCTTCGGCACCACATCGAGGGCAGCACAGAGGCCCTGCGGCTGGACGCTTGACGGCAGCGAGCCGCTAAGCCGGAGCCAGGCGGGCGTACTCCAGAGCCAGCTCTTTCATCCCCTGCCGGCCGAAGTTGACCAGCACCCGGGCGTCCGCCCCGCGACCCTGCATACTCACGATCACGCCCGCCCCGAATTTAGGGTGCACGACGTCCTGGCCCACCCGCCAGGGCGAGGGAGCTGCCGCTGCAGCATACGCACTCGAAGCGAAGCTCGCATCCCCCATGCTCGTGCGGTTTACCCGCTGCAGCAGCTGCTCCGGAATCTCGCTGAGAAAGCGCGACGCGATGTTATAGCGCGTCTGGCCGTGGAGGATCCGCGTCTGGGCATGGGTCAGGTACAACCTGCGCCGTGCGCGCGTGAGCGCGACGTACATGAGGCGGCGCTCCTCCTCCACCCCGTCGGCTTGGTCCAGGCTGTTGTCGTGCGGAAACAATCCCTCTTCGAGGCCGCTGATGAATACGGCGTCGAACTCCAGACCTTTGGCCGAGTGCACCGTCATCAGCTGCAGCGCGGATTGTCCGGGACCGGCTTGATGATCCCCTGCCTCGAGCGCGGCGTGCGCCAGGAAGTCATTCAATGCGCTGAACGCGGCTTCGTCCGCAGCCGGCGCAAACACTTCGTCCCCGACGTTGTCCTCCGGCTGGGCGCGCGCGAACCCCTCGGCATCGAATGCTGCCGCGGCATTATGCAGCTCGGCCAGGTTCTCGAGGCGGTCGCGTCCCTCGCGTTCGCCCTGGAAATGTGCGATCAGGCCGCTGCGCTCGATGACCAGCTGCACCGCCTCGGCCAGCGGGAGTCCCTCGCAGTCGTGGCGCAGGCCCTCGATCAAGCGAATGAACGCGCTCACCGCCTGCCCCGACTTGCCGCTCAACGGGGTCTCGCAGGCTGCCTCCCACAGGCTCACGCCCCTCTGTCTTGCACTCTCCTGCAGCTGCTCCAGGCTGCGGCTGCCAACACCGCGGGCCGGCATGTTGACGACACGCGTGAAGGCCCCGTCATCAGCCGGATTGGCCACGAGCCGCAGGTAGGCGAGCGCGTGCTTGATTTCCTGCCGCTCGAAAAAACGCAGCCCGCCATAGACGCGATAAGGCAGCCCGGCGTTGAACAGCGCGTGCTCGAAAACGCGGGATTGGGCGTTCGAGCGGTACAACAGTGCGATCTCGGACAATAGGACGCCGTCTGCGCGTAGATCTTTCGCTTCCTGCACGATGAAGGCCGCCTCGTTCGCATCGGTTGGCGCCTCATACAGGCGCAGCGGCTCGCCTTTGCCGGCGTCGGTCCACAGGTCCTTGCCGAGGCGTTTGCTGTTATGGCCGATCAATGCATTGGCCGCGTCGAGTATGCGTCCGTGGCTGCGATAGTTTTGCTCCAGCTTGATGACGTTGCCGGCCGCGAACTCGCGCTCGAATTCGAATAGGTTCTGGGCCGACGCGCCGCGGAATGCGTAAATAGCCTGATCGTCGTCGCCCACTGCGAACACCGCGTTGTCCGCTCCGGCCAGCAGCTTGAGCCACCGATACTGCAGACGGCTGGTGTCCTGGAACTCGTCCACCAGGATGTGCCGGAAGCGGCGGCGATAGTGGCCCCGCAGGATCTCGTTGCGCTCCAGCAGCTCGAAACAGCGCAGCAGAAGCTCGGCGAAGTCCGCCACGCCCTCGCGGTTGCACAGCCGTTCGTACTGTTCGTACAACTCCTTCAGCTCGATCGAGCGCTTGTCGTGCGCCTCGACGGCGGCCGCGCGCAGGCCCGCCTCCTTGTTGCCGTTGATGAAATATTGCAGCTCGCGCGGTGGGCAGCGCTGTTCGTCGACATTGAGCGCCTTCAGCAGGCGCTTGATCAGCGCCAGCTGATCCTGGCTGTCGAGGATCTGAAAGGCCTGGGGCAGGTTTGCGTCGCGGTGATGCGCGCGCAGCATCCGGTTGCACAGACCGTGAAAAGTGCCGACCCACATTCCACGCGTGCTGATCGTCAGCATGGCGGCGATACGGGTCAGCATCTCGCGCGCGGCTTTGTTGGTGAAGGTGACCGCCAGCAGTCCGTTCGGACTCACCTGACCGGTCTGGATCAGCCACGCCACGCGCGTGGTGAGGACACGTGTCTTGCCGCTGCCTGCGCCGGCTAGAATCAGAGCGGGAACGCGCGGCAGCGTCACGGCCTTGAGCTGCTGCGGGTTGAGCCGTGCGAGGATGTCGCTCGAGATCACGTTGCGTCGTCGAAAGTGCGGGCGATTATACCCGCGGCTTTGCGAGCCATCAGGAGCGCTGCAGGTATAATTTCGCACTTTGCAAGCCAGGTCCAGAGAGCATGAGTTCGCCGCACCGCCTCACCGAGCTCGACAAAGCCGACGCCGCCCAGCGTGGCCGCGGGAAGTATGACTTCCGCAGCGTGGAGAAGCAGGTCCAGGTGGAATGGGAACAGGCGAAGGCGGCGCGCGCCGTGGAGCGTGACGACCGGCCTAAATATTATTGCCTATCCATGTTCCCCTACCCCTCCGGCAAGCTGCACATGGGGCACGTGCGCAACTATACGATCGGCGATGTGCTGTCGCGCTATCACCGCATGAAGGGCTACAACGTGCTGCAGCCGATGGGCTGGGACGCGTTCGGCCTGCCGGCGGAAAACGCGGCCATGGCGAACGGCGTGCCGCCAGCCAAATGGACCAACGACAACATCGCCTACATGAGGAAGCAGCTCAAGTCGCTCGGCTTCGCCATCGACTGGGAGCGGGAGCTCGCGACCTGTCACCCCGACTACTACCGCTGGAACCAGTGGCTGTTCCTGCGCCTGCTGGAGCGCGGCCTGGTGTACCGGGCGAGCGGGGTGGTGAACTGGGATCCGGTGGATCAGACCGTGCTCGCCAACGAGCAGGTGATCGACGGGCGCGGGTGGCGCACCGGCGCGGTGGTGGAGAAGCGCGAGATCCCGATGTTCTACATGCGCATCACCGCATACGCCGACGAGCTGCTGGAAGCGCTCGAGAGCCTGCCGGGCTGGCCCGAGCGCGTGAAAGTGATGCAGGCGAATTGGATCGGCCGCAGCGAAGGCGTGGAAGTGAGCTTCCCATACGAGGATGGCAGCGGCGCTCTCAAGGTGTTCACCACTCGCGCCGACACGCTGTTCGGAGCCACCTATTGCGCGGTAGCGGCGGAGCACGAGCTCGCGGCCAGGGCCGCTGCGACCAATCCACGCCTCGCTGCCTTCATCGAGGAATGCAAGCGCGGGCCGGTGATGGAGGCCGAGCTTGCCACGCAGGACAAGAAGGGCATGCCGACCGGGTTGCATGTCATTCACCCGCTCTCCGGCGCCCGTCTGCCGGTGTGGGTTGCCAACTACGTCCTCATGGGTTACGGAGAAGGTGCCGTGATGGCGGTGCCCGCACACGATCAGCGCGACTTCGAGTTCGCTCTGCGCTACCGCCTCCCGATCAAGTGCGTGATCGCATCCAAGACGGGCGCGTACGAGGATACTGTCGCGCCATGGCGAGACGCCTACGCGGAACACGGCATCACGGTCAACTCGAGCCCGTTCGACGGGCTCGAATTTGATCCGGCGGTAGACGCGATCGCAGGCGCCCTCGAGAGAAAAAGTCTAGGGCGCAAACGCGTGCAGTACCGGCTGCGCGACTGGGGTATCTCGCGCCAGCGCTACTGGGGTACGCCGATCCCGCTCATCTACTGCAGCAAATGCGGTGATGTCCCGGTGCCGGACCAGGACCTGCCGGTGCTTCTGCCTGAGGACCTGGTGCCCGACGGCAGCGGCAATCCGCTCGCCAAAACGCCATCGTTCCTGCAGGTTCGCTGTCCCAGGTGCGGCGGCGCGGCGCGGCGCGAGACCGACACGATGGACACCTTCGTGGATTCGTCCTGGTACTACCTGCGCTACGCTTGTCCGGACAACCAGCGCGCGATGGTGGACGAGCGCGTTTCCTACTGGATGTCGGTCGACCAGTATATCGGCGGCATCGAGCACGCCATCCTGCACCTGCTGTATTCGCGCTTCTGGACCAAGGCGATGCGCGACCTTGGTCTCATCAAGCTGGACGAACCTTTCGTCAACCTGCTCACGCAGGGGATGGTGCTCAACGAGATCTTCTTCCGCAAGGTCGACAGCGGCCGCATTGCGTACTACAACCCGGCCGACGTGGAGCCGGTATTGGACGAGCGCGGACAGCGCATCGGGGCCAGGCTGAAGGCGGACGGACTGCCGGTCGAATCCGGCGGCCTGGGCACCATGTCGAAGTCCAAGAACAACGGCATCGACCCGCAAGCGCTGATCGACCAGTACGGCGCCGACACGGCGCGCCTGTTCATGATGTTCGCTTCGCCGCCGGAGCAAACCCTGGAGTGGTCCGACGCCGGCGTCGAGGGCGCGTTTCGTTTCCTGAAGAAGTTGTGGAGCTTCTGCGACAGATTCTCCCAGGAGCTAGCCGAGATCGGCGGGTTGGCCCAGATCCCGTGGCCGGACGCGGTACCTCTCAACGAGAAGCAGAGAGATGCCCGCCGGGAGATACACCGCATCCTCCTGCAGGCGAATCGAGACATCGGGCGACACCAGTTCAACACGGTCGTCTCGGCCGGCATGAAGATCCTCAACGTTCTTGACGACGCTGCGTTGGTCACGCTTCCAATAGCCAAGCCTGGGACGGACCAAGCGGAGCAAGCCGACAGGAGTGGGCGCAACGCGGTGTATAAGGAGGGCCTCTCCATCCTGCTCCGTCTGCTGGCGCCGATCACGCCGCATCTGTGTTACTGGCAGTGGCGGGAGCTCGGCTTCGGGCCGGATGTGTGCGCCGAGCCGTGGCCGGCACCAGCAGCGGCCGCCCTGGACCAGGACGAAATCACCATGGTGCTGCAGGTGAACGGCAAGCTGCGCGGGGAAATTGTGGTGCCGAAGGACGCAGACCGGCAGGCGGTCGAGCGCCTGGCGCGGGCTCACGAGGCTGTCCAACGCTACACCAACGGCCAGCAAGAAAAGATCAAGAGAGTGGTGGTCGTGCCTGGGCGCCTGGTCAATGTCGTGGTTTGATGCCGTGAGGAATCGTTCGATCCGGCGCTACGATCAGGCGCTGCTCATCATCGCGCCAGGCCGCGCTTCCACCGTAGCAACGTTGCTCCTGGTGTCGGCCGTGCTGGTTTCCTGCGGCTTTCACCGCAGCGGCGCGCGCCCGATGCCGTTTCAAACGCTCTACATCGATGCGCGCAACTATGTATCGTTTGCCGGTGACCTGAAACGCTATATCAGCAGCAACGGTCAGCCCAAGCTGGTCTCGCGTCCGCAGGACGCGGAAGTCGTCCTGCAGGTGCTGAGCGAGTCCTCGGAGACCCAGATTCTGTCGCTCACCACAGCCGGACAGGTAGCGGAATACCTGCTGCGTTACCGCGTGTCGTATCGCTTGCACGACAATGCCAACAAGAACTGGATTCCACCCAGCGACATCGCGCTGCAGCGCGACCTCACTTACAACGTTCAGGCGGTGCTGGCCAAGGAAGATGAGATCGCGCTGCTGTTCCAGTCGATGCGCGACGATGCCATGCGGCAAATGATGCGGCGCATGTCCGAGGCACGTGCGCCGGGTTGAGCACTGACCGGTGAACGCCCCCGAATCGATCGGTGTGGTTGTCGCGCGCAAGGCGCAGTTCGACCGGCCGGTGCGGCTGCGCAGCGGGGCGACGATCGAGCGCTACGAGCTCGCGTACGAGACCTATGGTCGACTCAGCGAGGCGCGCGACAATGCGGTGCTCGTTTGCCACGCGCTCAACGCGTCCCACCATGTGGCCGGCGTCTACAGCGACGATCCGTCCAACCTGGGCTGGTGGGACAATCTGGTCGGCCCAGGCAAGCCGGTCGACACCAACCGTTTCTTCGTGGTGGGGGTCAACAACCTCGGCGGCTGTCACGGCTCTACCGGTCCCGCGAGCGTCAATCCCGCGACCGGGCGACCGTGGGGTGCAGATTTCCCGGTCGTGACCGTAGAGGATTGGGTTCAGACCCAGGCGGAGCTTGCCGATTCACTGGGCATCGAGCGCTTCGCGGTGGTCATGGGCGGCAGCCTGGGCGCCATGCAGGCGCTGCAGTGGACGATGAGCTTCCCGGACCGCATCCGTCACGCTCTCGTGATCGCGGCTGCGCCCAAGCTGTCGGCACAGAACATCGCCTTCAACGAGGTGGCGCGCCAGGCGATCATGACCGATCCAGATTTTCACGACGGACATTTCTACGCGCACGGTGTCACGCCCCGGCGCGGCCTGCGCCTGGCGCGCATGATCGGGCACATCACCTATCTGTCGGACGACGCGATGGCGGAGAAATTCGGCCGCGCGCTGCGTCATGGCACGCTCAAGTTCAACTTCGATGTCGAATTCGAGATCGAATCCTACTTGCGCTATCAGGCGGACAAGTTCTCCGACTACTTCGACGCCAACACATATCTGCGCATCACCAAGGCGCTGGATTACTTCGACCCGGCAGCGGACTACAACGGCGATCTGACCAAGGCGCTGGCGCGCGCCAAGGCCGCATTCCTGCTGGTGTCGTTTACCTCCGATTGGCGTTTCTCGCCGGCGCGCTCGCGCGAGATCCTCAAGGCATTGGTAGACAATCGCCTCGACGTGTCGTACGCGGAAATCTCCGCACCTCACGGCCACGACGCCTTCCTCATGGAAGACCCGCGCTACCACGCTCTGATCCGCACCTACCTGGATAACATCTCGATCGGATGAAACACGCAACCGCGCACGCCGTGGCGTCCGGCGCTGCCGACCATCGGCTGGTGGATCGTCCCGAGTTCGAGGCGATCGCGGCATGGATCGAGGCGGGCGCGCAGGTGCTCGATTTGGGCTGCGGCGACGGCTCCCTGCTGCGCTACTTGAAGGACGAGCGCGGCGCCATGGGATACGGGATCGAGATCGACGACGCTAACATATTGGCGAGCGTGCGCAACGGCGTGAACGTGCTGCAGAGCAATCTGGAATCGGGGCTGGCCGGCTTCGAGTCCGGCTCGTTCGACTACGTAGTGCTGTCCCAGACGCTGCAGGCCGTGCGCCACACCGAGCAGATCATCGGTGAGATGCTGCGTGTGGGGCGCCAGGGGATCGTCACTTTCCCAAACTTTGGTTACTGGAGACATCGGCTGCAGGTCATGCGGGGGCGCATGCCGGTGTCCTCGACCCTGCCATTTGAATGGTACGACACACCCAACGTGCACCTGTTCACGATCCGCGACTTCGAAACCTTCTGCGCTGCGCATGCCATCCGTATCCTGGAACGAGTCGTGATCGACCAGCGGCGGCGCGTCTCGATCCTGCCCAATTTGATGGGATCGCTCGCGGTGTACCGCTTCGACCGGGGCCTCGGCCATAAGCACTGACAGCGGCGCGCCGGGCGCCCCCGCGTCTGCGACGTCGCAGGCTGGCGTGACCCCTTCCGTCCGCGAAGTTCTGTTCACGCGGCGCATGCTGATCTGCGTGTTCATCGGGTTCAGCTCGGGGTTGCCGCTTTACGTGCTCCTCACGCTGGTTCCGGGGTGGTTGCGCTCGGAGCATGTGGACCTCAAAGCGATCGGGCTGTTCACGCTCATTCAGTTCCCCTATACCTGGAAGTTTCTGTGGTCGCCGCTGCTCGACCGTTTTGCTTTTCCCTGGATGGGGCGCCGGCGCGGCTGGATGTTGATCACTCAATGCGCGTTGCTGCTGACGATCAGTCTGCTCGGCGGACTGCTGCCAGCCACCGATATGCGTTCCATCGTGGGTCTCGCGGCGTTGACCGCGTTCTTGAGCGCAAGTCAGGACATCGTGCTGGACGCCTATCGGCGCGAGCTGCTGAGCGACGCCGAGCTCGGGCTCGGAACGGCTGTTTACGTCAACGCGTACAAAATCGCCGGCTTGATTCCCGGCTCGCTGTCGCTGGTGCTGGCGGACCACTACCCGTGGCCGATCGTTTTCATCGTGACCGCGTTGTTCATGCTGCCGGGAATCGGCATGACACTTCTGGTCCAGGAACCCGCCATTCCAGCCGGAGCGCCCCGCACATTGCGCAGCGCGGTGGTCGAGCCCTTCGTCGAATTCATCGGCCGAGCCGGCTGGCGCCAGGCGGCGATCGTCCTCGCTTTCATCTTCCTGTACAAGCTGGGCGACAGCATGGCTACCGCCCTGGCTACGCCCTTTTACCTCGACATGGGCTTCAGCAAATCCGAGATCGGCCTCATCGCCAAGAACGCGGGCCTGTGGCCCAGCGTGTTCGGCGGACTCGTGGGTGGCCTGTGGATGGTGAGGCTCGGCATCAACCGCGCGCTGTGGCTGTTCGGCGCGGTGCAGGCGCTGTCGATTCTGGGCTTCGCGCTGCTGTCGCAGCTTCCGGCTGACCGCTTAGCGCTCGCCAGCGCGATCGGCTTCGAAGCGCTGGGGGTGGGTCTCGGAACGGCGGCGTTCACGGCGTTCATCGCGCGCACCACCAATCCGCGCTACACCGCTACCCAGTTCGCCCTGTTCACGAGCCTCGCTGCTGTGCCGAGGACGCTGATCAATGCCACCACCGGCTGGATCGTGGAGCACATCGGCTGGCTCGACTTCTATCTGCTGTGCACCGCGTTGGCGCTACCCGGGATGGTGTTGCTGTGGTGGGTGGCGCCGTGGAACGAGAAGATCGTGACGCGTGACACCTGAGTCATCAGGTAGAGACCTCCCAATACAAGCGAGTCACGAATCGCGGGTCGCGGGCAATTCGCAGTCGTAGTCGATGATGAGCGGAGCGTGATCCGAAAAGCGCTTCGCCTTGTAGATCGAGGCCTTGATGGCTTTCGCGGCGATGCCCGGCGTGGCGATCTGATAATCGATGCGCCACCCGACGTTTTTGGCCCAGGCCTGGCCGCGATTGGACCACCAGGTGTACCGGTCGGGCCGAGGATCGATGCGCCGGAACACATCCACATAACCCAGCCGGTCGAATACGCCGGAAAGCCAAGCGCGCTCCTCCGGAAGGAACCCCGGATTCTTCTGATTCGAGCGCCAGTTCTTGAGGTCGATTTCCCGGTGCGCGATGTTCCAGTCGCCGCAGATGATCGCTTCCCTTCCGCTGGTTGCAAGCGCGTGCAGTCTCGGGATCACGCGCTCGAGAAAACTGAATTTCACCGCCAGCCGCTCCGGCGAGCTCGAACCCGAGGGCAGATAGAAGGAAACCACGCTCAACGCACCGAACTGCGCCTCGAGATAGCGGCCTTCCATGTCGATGTCGGCAATGCCCAATCCCGAGACGACACGGTCGGGCGTCTTGGCACAGTACAGACCGACGCCGCTGTAGCCCTTCTTGTCCGCGAAGTGAAAGTATCCCGTGAGCGGTGTCGGATCGCGCACGGCGCCGGTGAGATCGGCCTGCTGTGCTTTCAGCTCCTGCAGGCATACCACGTCCGCATTCTGGCGGCGCAGCCAGCGCAGCAAGCCTTTGTTGACGGCCGAGCGCAGGCCGTTTAGATTCAATGTGATGATGCGCAAAGGGAACCGGGTCTGAGCTTTCGTCACGACTTCATCGCGTTCGCCTTGGAGCGCAACGTGCTGCGTTTCGGGTCGTTCACCACCAAGGCGGGGCGCATCTCGCCTTACTTCTTCAACGCTGGCCTGTTCAACGACGGCGCTTCGCTGCAACGGCTCGGGCGATTCTACGCCCAGGCGATCCTCGACTCCGGCATCGCGTTCGACCAGCTGTTCGGACCAGCCTACAAGGGTATTCCATTGGTGACCGCAGCCGCGGTGGCCTTGGCCGAGACCGGTCGCAACGTGCCGGTCTCATTCAACCGCAAGGAGCTCAAAGATCACGGCGAAGGCGGGGTAATCATCGGCGCGCCCCTCACGGGGCGTACGCTGATCGTGGACGACGTCATTTCCGCAGGGACATCGGTGCGGGAATCGGTGGAGCTCATACGTGCCGCCGGCGCTCGTCCCTGCGGTGTCGTGATCGCGCTGGATCGCATGGAGCGGGGCCGGGGGGAGCGTTCGGCGGTGCAGGAGATGGAGCAGGAGTTGCAGCTGCCCGTCGCCAGCATCGTAACGCTGGATGACCTGGTCAGCTATCTGGAAACGCGCGGCGAAATGGCACGCGAGTTGCAAGGGGTCACGGGTTATCGCAGGCAATACGGAGTTCACAAAGATGCGGGCTAACCCTTTCGTGATTGCGGCCGGACTGGCATTCG
>Ga0335077_10002435_pt1 | contig 22205 bp, 22 predicted proteins | sample Lox_Sample_31_FD_207151 | JGI IMG/M metagenome (GOLD analysis project Ga0335077, IMG submission 207151) | Soil microbial communities from Loxahatchee National Wildlife Refuge, Florida, United States - Lox_Sample_3.1 | ecosystem: Environmental > Terrestrial > Soil > Wetlands | place: USA...
CATAGGCATGTTCATGAGAGTTTCTGCTGGCAATCGAGAGGAGTATCCCTCTCGAGTCCAGGATGCCCAGCAGCTCTTTCACTGCCGGCCTGAGAGCAACATCACCTTCGAGCAGGATTCCTTGCCATAGAGTGTTGTCAAGATCGAAGACGACGCATTTTGCGGCTGGCCGTGCGGCTTGGCCCGGCGTGGTTGCGGCCAACGGAGGTGGATCAGCCGGTTGGATGGTTGTCAGAGTCGAAATTACGGTAACGTTGGGAGGCGCTTCCGGCTTGTCGTAAACCACAAAGTCCAAGGTCAGAAACACCAGATGAACCCCTTCCCCCGCCTCAGGAACAATCGAAATGCCGAAAGGAAGGAGGGTATCAATGACCGGTGAGAGCTGCTCAAATGGGATGTCGCGCCGAAAATATCCGGGCGGAATGCTGAAGCGAACGACAAACGGTGGTGGCAATTGATCCACTCGGACCGATGGGGAAAGTTTCGTGCGTTCGACAGCTACGGACAACCGCATCACTACTTCGGAAGAATTTGGATTGTAGCACTCAAAGACAAAAGCGTCCGGGCGCACGGCAGGGTCACGCCGCTCCAGCAGCCGCTGGTTCAGCCGTTCGAGCAAAGCGTAGGTAACGTACGAGAAGCGAGAGTCCTTAGCTATCCTGTCGAGAACGCGTCCCACGCGGTTCGCAAGCGGTCTGACTGCGCTGGCGATCTGCTCCATCCGCCGCACCCGGTTAAGAGGCAACATGGTAGCGTTGCCACGGGCAATAATGAGTCCCCAATGTTTGAAAACGACCTCAGCGGCAAGACCGTTGCCCGTAGGAAAGGCGCGATTGGGAAACATGCCGAATTCGAATCGTCGACAGCGGTGATCGGGGCGAGGTTGGTACAGATGGCATGTGTTGTAGCAATCGGGCGCGGCACACTCGCTGCAATGCTCGGACCAGAGGAGAAATGCTCGCTTGGATGCATTGGAAAACGGGGTGTAAGGCTGTTGCGGCCGCGTGTTGCAGGAGTTGAGGCGGGATTCGTATTGGTCGAACTCGTACATCGGCATTGCTCGAGACTCTTCCCCGCCTCGCCTACTCTAGTTCGACTTCCTGCGCGGCATGGAGGTGGCAAAGGAACGACATGCCAAGCGATCCAAAGACAACGTAGGGTGTCATGCGCACTTCCGGATTCGCCCTTTGGAACTCGGCCAGGGCGCGCTGCTCTCCCATGTCCGGACGCCCTCGAAAAGCAAAATAGTCATCAAAGCAAAGAACCGTCCCGTCTTGCAAGAACGGCCGGATGAAACGCAATACATCCCGTGTCGATTCATACAGGTCACAGTCGATGTAAACGATGGCTGCTTTAACACCGAGGGCCTGAAGTTCTGCTGAAAGCTTGGGGGTGAGCGAATCGCTATACATCCCCTCCACCAGTATGTACTCGCCAGCCTTGAACCCTTTCCGTCTTAGAAGGCCCTCGAATTCCGGCCGGCCGATTGCATACTGGCCCTTGCTCCAAATATTGTACTGTTTCTCCTCCGATGTCGGCAGGCCTCGGAAGCTGTCGAAACCGCGAAACTTAATCCCGTTTACGCGGTATCGGCGGGCCATCAGCCGGGCCCAACCGAAGCTCTTACCCCGCCAAAGACCAAACTCGAAGTAGTCACCTGCAATGCCGTTGGTTTTAGCAAACTCAAACGCCTGAGCGAGCATGCCGAATTCGGATACGCGATTCTCCTGCCGCCGATCCAGAACCTCTGCGATGCGGAGAACCGGGTAGCTGTCGAGAAAGACCCTCAACATTTGGAATCGGAGCCTCGATTTTAGCTCTGAGTAGCTGACAGTCTACACCCGGTCGCCTGCCGCCGAGCCCTTCATGCCACCGGCCCTCGCCTACCTGAGGCGTCCCTTACAGCGAGCTTGGCGTGTCAGGGAAGGATGAGAATGACCCGGCATTGCTCCTCTAGCAGCCGACTCCTGTTACTGTTTCTTCAGCCACATCTTGACCTTATGCTTTAACTGCAACCGGTTCAACAAGTCTCCCACCCATTCCGAGAATCGGTCGGTCCGGTAGTGTAACCCCACAGCCAGTCTGTTACGCAGAGTGGGCCGGAAAAAATAGACGTCGGCTCCGAGCACCTGGCCGGTGGAGAACACATCCTTCGTCTGGGAATATCCGTCGCTCCAGTAATAGAGTGAGAACCTTTGCTCTGCATAGAGCGATTCGAGCGCCAGGTAATGGAGCACGGTTCCGGGAGAGAGACTGGCGTATCCGGGGTCATAGCCAAGGAACTCATATACCAGAAAGCCGTCTGGGGCCGGAGTGTAGAGGTACGCCACAGGCTTCTCGCCGTGGAACAACAGGAAACCACGCACTGCATCGCAGTCGGCCAATTTGAGCATAGTCGCGCAAAAATCCTCGGTCTCGGGTAGTCCCGACTCGAACAGGCGTTGCTGGTAGGTCTTGCGGGCCAACCCAGTCGCCAGTCGATGGAATGTCAGCATCTCCTGCCGCGTCCGGTAGACAGCCCACTTAAGCTCACCCCCACAGAACTCCTTGAATTTGCGGACCTTGCGAGTCAATGTCGAGCGCGTCTTGGACGACATGCTCTGGAATGCTCGTGCCGGGCCGCCACGCAGGTCGGTGTAATAGTGCATCGTTTGCCGGGGAGCATAGCGAAGGAAGTTTGGGAGGCGCTGGATTACAGGTATCTCGGCAGCCAGCAGTCGGAAGCGCTCCATTACGACGTCGTAGCCATCGGGAACCTCCGTCACCGGGGGCGGTGCGTCACTCACTAACGGGCGGTTTAGGTCAAAGGGGCGAGGATCCACCAGTGCCTTAAAGCTGATCTCGAAGAGCCGGGCGTAGCTCAAGGAGTAGCGGAGTCGGATGGTTTGCGATCTCCAGGCATGTACCACTGGCGCGCCCGTCATTTCCCGGACCGTTTACCTCGGCGTAGAGCATTGTTCCCGACCGTCGCCGAACCGGCAACCGTGTGAGCGCGACCCAACTGCACTAGCTCTGTGGTGTGCTTGAGCTGGCCGCAGGCGGCGTAAATATCGCGGCCTCGAGGACGACGGACGAACGTCGGAATGCCCGCGCGCATGAGCACGTTCTGGAATGCCAGCACGCGTTCGCCGGCGGGTGTGGAGAAGGGAATCTCGGGCCCGGGATTCAACGCGATCAGGTTCACTTTGGCGCGCAGGCCGCGAATCAGCTCGACCATCTCGCGTGCATGGCGCGGATCGTCGTTGACTCCGCCCAGCAGGACGTACTCGAACGTCAGCCGCTCGCGGTTGCGCAGCGGAAACTGGCGCAGCGTGGCCATCAGCTTGGCGATGGTCCATTTCTTCGTGATCGGCATGACCTCGGCGCGAAGGGCTTCATTGGGCGCGTTGAGCGACACCGCCAGCTTAGGACGGATTGGCTCGGCGCCGAAGTCGGCGATGCGCGGCACAATCCCTGATGTGGACACCGTCATGCGCGATTCAGGAATGCCAACGGCCTCCACCAGCAGGCGAACGGCCAGCATGAAGTTGTCGTAGTTGAGGAATGGCTCGCCCTGTCCCATGAAGACCAGGTTCACTCGGTCGCGCTGCAACTCGACTTGCTGGTCATTTAGGACGGCGAGAATCTGCCCAACGATCTCGCCTGCGCTGAGATTGCGCTTCAGCCCCAGCAGCGCAGTCATGCAGAACGCGCACTCGACGGCACAACCCACCTGGCTGGAGACGCAGATGGTGGCGCGGTTCCACGCGGTTCCGCGAACAGCAGGTCCCTCGACTCCGGCAGGTTGCCGCGGCGACCTGCCTCCGCTCGGGATGGCAGCACCGAGGGCGCTTAATGCACGCAAGTCGGCGTCCCCGTCTTCCGACCCGTCTCCCGCCTCGCCGCCATCGCCTTCGGGCATCCACACCGTCTCGACGCTCTGGCCGTCGGAGAACGCGAACAGGTAGCGAATCGTGCCGTCGTCCGAAACAAACTTCTTCTCGATTTGCGGCAAGCCGATTACGTGGCCCGACTCTGTGAGTTCCTGGCGAAATGTCAACGGCAAGGTGGTGAACTGCTCCAACTGCGACCACCTTTGCCGATACAGCCCGTCCAATAACTGTCGCGCGCGGTAGGAAGCCTGGCCAAAACCCTCCATCATCTCCGTAAGCTGTTGAAGGGAAAGGCCTAATAGTTCGGTATGTTGCGGACTGCTCATGCATCCAATATGCTGACTGGTTAGATTCCTGTGCGCCCGACGACGCTGCGGGCGAATCTTCAGTGCGCGCATATTTTATCCCGCATCGGGCCGAGCCAGCGGGGAAAAGAACGACATCGGGCCACAGAAGTCCAACTGAGCACGCTCCCTTGTGGTTGTGGAGCGATTAGCACCATGGTTGAAGAACTACGCAACATTCAACGCGAGGTTTTGCCCAACGGACTCACCATCCTGACCGAGCAGATGGACCACATCCGCTCGGTCTCCATGGGCATCTGGGTGAAGTCCGGCTCGCGCCACGAGGATCCCAACGTTAACGGCATCTCGCACTTTGTTGAGCACATGGTGTTCAAAGGCACTACCAGTCGCTCGGCGGAGGACATCGCCCGCCAGGTGGACTCCATCGGTGGCAACATGGACGCCTTCACTGGCAAGGAGACTATTTGCTTCAACATTAAGGTCCTGGACGAGCATTTGCCGATCGCTGTGGACGTTCTAAGCGACATGGTTCTGCACCCGGTGTTCGACGTGAAGGAGATCACCCGCGAACGTGGTGTGATTCTGGAAGAGATCAAAATGGACGAGGACAACCCTGACTACCTGGTACATGAGATCTTCACCCAGAACTTCTTCAAGGACCATCCGCTGGGCAAGCCGATCCTGGGCACCAAGGAAACGGTTCGCCGTTTCGACCAGCCGGCGGTCCTGGAGTACTACGGTGGGAAGTTTGCGCCGAACAATCTCATCATCTCGGCCGCTGGCAGTGTCAGCCATCACGACTTCGTTGAACTGCTCGCAAAACAGTTCGGTTCACTGAAGGTTGGCTCCAACGGCTGGCACGACACTCCGCCGAAGACCAACTCACGCATCATTCTGCGCAACAAGAAGGCGCTGGAGCAGGTACAGATCTGCGTCGGCGTTCCCTCGTATCCCATCAGCCACGAAAGGCGCTATGTTTCCTACATTCTGAACACGCTGCTGGGCGGCGGGATGAGTTCGCGGCTCTTCCAGAACGTCCGCGAAAAGCAAGGGCTGGTCTATTCCATCTTCTCCGAATTGAATCCCTTTCGCGACACAGGTCTGTTGTCGGTGTACGCGGGGACCTCGCGCGAGTCGGCGCCCAAAGTAGTGCAGGCGATTGTCAACGAGTTTCGTCAACTGAAACAGAACGCGATCTCCGAGGAAGAGCTGAAACGCGCCAAGGACCAGCTCAAGGGAAGCCTGATGCTCAGCCTGGAGTCCAGCACGGCGCGCATGTCTAACCTGGCACGTCAGGAGATGTATTACGACCGCTTCTCCGGCATGGACGAAATCATTCAGCGGATCCAGGCGGTAACCGTCGAGGACCTGTTGCAGTCGGCGAGTGAACTATTTCAACCGAAGTTGATCGCTGTGACTGTGCTCGGCAACCTCAATGGGCTGAGGATAACGCGCGATTCGCTGGCGTGCTGAACCAAGTCTTCAGCCGTCAGCTTCCAGCCGTGAGCCACCTCAGGATGTCATCCCGACCGAGCGGAGGGACCTGTTTTCGATGCGGGCCGCAATTGTCCAGCAGGTGACCACGTATTGATCCAACGCCCGTCAAACCCGCAGGCGCTTTGACATCGCAGTTGGAGTGCACAATAATTTTGTTTGGCAGCTCCCGCAGTTCACGATTTTTATGAAACCGGCCTACGGCGAGCTGATGAGAGGTAGTACCATGCGCAAACGGAATCGCGATCGCGGATTCTCGCTGATCGAGCTCATCATCGTCGTAACCATCATTCTGATCATCGCGGCCTTCGCCCTTCCCAAAATCATGAAGTCGCAGATTCCAGCCAAGGAAGCGTCCGCGCTTTCCAGTATCAAAGCGATTCACGAAGCCGAGATGATTTATTCGAGTCTGCATCCGGACCTGGGATATTCGGCGGACCTGGCCACCTTAGGTGGCACGTCGCAGGGTGGTGGCGAGCAGACGATTGACAATAATCTCGCCAGCGGGCGAAGGACTGGCTACACTTTTACCTACACACCCGGCGAAAAGGTGAACGGCGCCATTCGCTCCTACACCATCACCGCCGTGCCCGATCAGGTGGGCACCACCGGGCAACGCCGGTTCTACTCGGATGAGTCGGGAGAGATCCATTTCAATGCATCCGGTCTGGCAGACGCGGGCAGCCCGGTGATCCAGTAGGTGAGAGACGGCTTCACTGCCGTCTTAAATTTTCCTGGTGATATACTTGTATAGCACTATGGGAGGCTCGCTTGCTCGCAATACGTCTTCCAGGCTCGGTGGAGAAGAGATTGGCAAGACTTGCCAAGCGCACAGGTCGTACCAAGACCTTCTACGCCCGCGAGGCAATTCTGAAGTACATCGAAGACTTGGAGGACGTTTACGATGCCGAGCGCGCCTTGGAGCGAATCCAGGCAGGGAAGGAAAAGACGATTCCGCTGGAAGACGTCATGAGACGTCATGGCGTGGAAGGTTGAGTTGTCTCCCGGCGCAGACCGGGATTTAGACAAACTCGACCCCCAGCACACAAGGCGCATCTTGAAGTTTCTTTTCGAGCGTGTCGCGCTCTTGGAAGACCCGCGCAGCATTGGTGAAGCTCTGCAAGGCCAGCGTTTGGGCGAATTTTGGAGGTATCGCGTCGGCGACTACCGCTTGGTGAGCAAGATCCAAGACGACCGCCTTGTCGTATTGGTGATAAAAGTCGGGCATCGGCGGGAGGTTTATCGCTTTTGAACCCGGCAAACTCGGGCTGCGAAACGACTGAAGCAAACGTTACCTCTTTCCGTTTGTCGGCCCGCAATCTTAACTTTCTCCTTGTACTGCCCTTGAGCGTCACAATTTCTCTCGCGGCGCAGACCGACGTTCATTCCCTTGCTTCCAAGGTGGACCGGCACTACGACCGGATGCACACCCTGGAAGCCCAATTCACCGAAACCTACAAAGGCGGGGGCACGAGCCGGACGGAGACCGGCACACTTCTGCTGAAGAAACCGGGACGGATGCGCTGGGACTACGACCAGCCGCACCGGAAACTGTTTCTCACCGACGGAAGCACAGCATGGTTCTACGTTCCCGGAGAGCAACAGGCGCGGCGAACGCCTGTAAAGCAGCTCGAGGACCTGCGCTCGCCCCTGCGTTACCTGCTAGGTAAAGCCAGGTTGGAAAAAGAACTGGACGGCCTGTCCTTAGCCTCAGACGTTCAACCGCTCAATCCCGGCGACGTCGTGCTACGAGGCATTCCCAAAGGTATGCGCGAACGCGTGGAGCAGGCCTTGCTCGAGGTCACGCCCGACGGTGTCATTACCCGCATCGTTGTCGAAGAGCTCGACGGGTCGGCGACTGAATTTCGCTTTCTTCAGCAGAAGGAGAACGTCGAAATACCAGACCAGCAGTTCCACTTCGCACCCCCGGCTGGAGTGGAGGTCATTGCCGGAACGGCGGTTATGGAATAGCGGTCAGCATTCAGCACTCAGCACCCAGCAACAGAGAAGCGTGGGCTGAATGCTGAGTGCTGACGGCTGATTGCTTTTCTAAATGCTAGACTACCCCCAGACCCTCCGAGGAACCTTCTCACCGTGGCCGAATACGTGATCAGGATGGCCGACGAGCGGGGCCACATGCTGGAGCAGTCCGAGCATGGGACCTCAGAGGTCGAGGTGCGCGACCGTTTCTCGCAGCAGGGGTTTCTCGTCTATTCGGTCAAGCCCAAAGGGCTGCTGGCCGGCGAGCTCCGCCTGCCGGGCTTTCGCAAAGTTCCTCAGGACCAGTTTGTCGTTTTCAACCAGCAGTTCGTCACCCTGATTCACGCCGGCCTGCCGATCATCCAGTCTCTCGATCTGTTGATTAAGCGGCAGCGAAATCCCTACTTCCGTTCCGTTCTGCAGAATGTGCGCGATCGCCTGCGTGGCGGCGAGTTGCTATCGGAGGCTTTTGCCGCGCAAAAAATCTTCCCCAAGGTCTATACCACGACGCTGATGGCCGGGGAAAAGAGCGGCAACCTCGAGGAGGTGCTGGGACGATACATTTCGTTCCAGCGTCTGGCAGTCAGCTTTCGCAAGAAGCTGCTGTCGTCGCTGGTGTACCCCACTCTGCTGGTGCTGATGCTGATTGTGATGTTGACCTTTCTGATCACCTTCGTGGTGCCGCAGTTCGCCAACCTGTATCACCAGCTTGGCTCTGAGCTTCCTCCGATGACCGCCATGATGCTGGCCCTCGGTGTCAATACCCGCGAGTACCTTCCCTATGCGGTCTTGACACTGCTCATTGTTGGGTTCTTTCTCTGGCGTTGGATGAAGAGCGACAAGGGAGCAACGCAGATGGACCGCTTCAAACTGAAGGTGCCAATACTGGGTGATATCTGGCTGAAGTATCAGGTGGCGGTCTTCGCGCGCATGCTGTCAACTTTGTTGTCGGGCGGCTTGCCGCTGGTACCCTCCCTCGAGACCGCAGGCGAATCCATGCAGAGCCATCTGATGGCCCACGGTATTGAGCAGGCCACGCGGACGGTGCGCGAGGGCCAGGGTCTGGCCCGCAGCCTGGAACAGACCAAGGTCTTCCCGCAAATGTCGGTGGAGATGATGGAGGTGGGGGAGTCCACGGGAGCGTTGCCGGCCATGCTGAATTCGGTGGCAGAATTCTATGAGGAAGACGTGCAGAACGCGCTGGCGACAGCGATGTCGTTGATCGAGCCGGTCATCCTGATCATAATGGGCGTGGTGGTGGCCTTCGTGCTGATCTCGCTGTACCTGCCGATCTTCAGCCTGGGCGCAGGGGGGATCAGGTGAGGCAGTGGTCAGTGGTTAGTGGATAGTGGATAGCTTCAGGTTGTGCGAGTGTTGTTGATTATCGTAAGGGCTAAAAGCGTAAGAACAGAAAGCAAGACTTGGCCGAGAGCTGACAGCTGATAGCTGACAGCCTAATTCGGCGAAAGGCACACAGCGAAGAGCGGTACCTCATGACTGAACCCAAGAAAACAATTTTCGTAAACGGCGGCAACGGCAATCCGGCCACTGCGCAGGATGAAGTAGAGCACGGCAAGGACCTGGCGCGGCGCTATCGCTGCGAGTTCGTGGACCTGAAGAACTTCCACATTCAGCACGAACTGTTCCGCAAGATTCCCGTGGACCTCATGTTCCGCTGCAACTTTGTTCCCCTGGAGGAGCGGCCGGACGGCCGGCTGGTGGTGGCCATCGCCGACCCCAGCCAGTTGATGATGATCGATGAGATTGGACTGCTGCTGGGACGGCGGGTTACGACTAAAGTTGCGAGTCTCTCCCAGATCAGTGACATTCTGAAGAAGGCGGAGCAGTCACAGCGCGTCTTGGAAGAAGCCAGCGAAGGCTTTGCCCTCGATGTTATCGCCGAAGACGAGAACGCCGACGAGACCATCTCCATCGAGAAGCTGACGGCAGAGACCGACATCAGCCCCATCATTCGCTTGGTGGATACCACGATCTTTACCGCTTTGCAGCGGCGGGCCAGCGACATTCACATCGAGACGCGCGACGACTCGGTGGTCATCAAGTACCGCATTGACGGCGTGCTGCAACAGGCGATGGCGCCGATTGCCAAAGAGCATCACTCCACCATCATTTCGCGCATTAAGGTGATGAGCGAGCTCGATATCTCCGAGCGCCGTGTGCCCCAGGACGGCCGATTCCGCGTGCGCTACAACAATCGTTCCATCGACTTCCGCGTCTCCATCATGCCGTCCATTCACGGCGAAGATGCCGTGCTGCGCGTACTCGACAAGGAGTCGATGAGCGAGAAGTTCCACAAGCTGACCCTCGATGTGGTGGGCTTCGGCGACGAGGACCTGCGCAAGTTTCGCCGCTACATCAAGGAGCCGTACGGCATGGTGCTGGTAACCGGCCCCACTGGTTCCGGCAAGACCACAACCCTTTATGCCGCACTGAACGAGGTCAAGACCGACGAGGACAAGTTCATCACGATCGAGGACCCGGTCGAGTATCAGATTCGGGGCATCACACAGATCCCAGTCAATGAAAAGAAAGGCCTTACTTTCGCGCGCGGCCTTCGCTCCATCCTGCGTCACGATCCCGACAAAATCATGGTGGGCGAAATCCGCGATACCGAGACGGCGCAGATCGCGATCAACGCCGCGCTCACCGGGCATCTGGTGTTCACCACCGTGCATGCCAACAACGTGGTGGACGTGATCGGCCGCTTCGTGAACATGGGCGTCGAAGTATACAACTTCGTCTCATCCCTGAATTGCATTCTGGCCCAGCGGCTGATACGGCTGATTTGCGAGTTCTGCAAGAAAGAGGTCCGGTACTCTCCAGAGGAGCTGGAAGCCAGTGGGTTGATCCCCCAAGAATGGGCAACCATTCCGTTCTACGAAGGAGAGGGCTGCATCGAGTGCTCGGGCACCGGATTCCGCGGGCGGTCTGCCATCCACGAGCTGCTGGAGCTGACCGACAACGTGCGCGAGATGATTCTGGCCAAGAAGCCCAGTAGTGAAATCCGCCGTGCCGCGCGCGAAGAAGGCATGCACTTCCTCCGTGAGTCGGCGCTGGACAGAGTGCGACGTGGCCTGACGACCCTGAAGGAGATCAACAAGGTTACGTTTATCGAGACGACGAGGTAGAGAGTAAATGGCTGAACACAACATTCCGCGCCCCCGCCTCGCCTGTGAGATCAGCGCCGAGGCTGTAGTTGCCGCACGCTCTGGCGAGGGCGGCAAGACGCTGGAAGCTGCCTCCGGCCAGAAGCTGCCGCAAGGCGCGATCGCTCCAGGATTGACGCAGGTCAACATCAATAACCGCGAAGCTGTGGTGTCGGCGCTTAAGGACTCACTGGCGGCGGTGGCAGGCCGGTCCACTGACCTTTGTCTGGTGATTCCCGATGCCGCGACGCGCATCCTGCTGCTCGACTTCGACACTTTGCCCGCCAAGCCGCAGGAAGCAGACGCGGTCGTGCGCTTTCGCCTGAAGAAGTCTCTGCCCTTTGACGTGGACCAGTCATCGGTCTCGTTCGACCGCCAGGGCACCTCGAAACCTGTGAGAGTCGTGGCGGCAGTGACTCCTCGCACCGTGCTCGAGGAATACGAATCTCTGGTCCGCGAGGCCGGCTACAGTCCCGGTACGGTGTTGCCTTCCATGATTGCCACGCTGGGCGCGGTGGATGGCTCGCGCCCCACCATGGTCATTAAGGTGGAGCGCGGGACCATCACCTTTGCCATCGTGGATGCCAACGAGCTGCGCCTCTACAGGGCGTTGGAGAACGGCGGCGCCGCCGTAAGCGGAGAAGCGCTGGTTGATGACGTGAATACCTCGCTGGTTTATTTCGAGGACCGCTACGCCGTTGGAGTGGATCGCGTACTCGTGACGGGCGTGGAATCGCCGCAGGAGTTGCAGGCTGCGCTGAACGCCACCTGCAACATCCGCGTTGAGGAACTGATTTCCAGCAGCATGGCAGGCACGGCGGCGGGAGCCGTACCCCGTTCCGTGCTGGCCGGAGTCATGGGAGCGCTGGTGTCCTGATGCGACTCAACATCAACCTCGCCAGCCAGCCCTACGAAGCCGCGCGCCAGTTTCGCCAGCGCATGGGTGCCGTGGTGGCGGCGCTCGCCCTCATCGCGGTGTTGTTGGTCGGCTACATCGTTTACCAGCGGGTCAACTCCCGCGGTATCAATCGGCAGCTATCCGAGGTTCGGCAGGAGATTGACGGACTCAACCACGAGGAAGCGCAGGCGCGGGCCATCCTGAACAAGCCGGAGAACCGCGATGTCGCTGATAAGTCGGAGTTTCTGAACCAGTTGTTTGCGCGCAAGGCCCTCTCCTGGACAAGGATCTTTGCCGAGCTGGAGCGGATCATGCCGTACGATCTGCACGTCGTGTCCATGAAACCGGAGTACACCAAAACCAACGACCTGATGGTGCGCATCGTGGTGGCGACCGGTTCGCGTCCGCGTGCCGTCGAACTGGTGCGGCGGATGGAGAAGTCAAACCACTTCCGCCAGGCGGAGATCGTGGGTGAGACGGTGACAACGAATGTCGGCGACCAGAGCGCCGGTCCGGGCAATATTCAGTTCGATATCGCCGCGGTTTACCTGCCTGGCGTGCTGGATGCGGATGCTGCGCCAGCGGAAAAGGACGCCGACAAGGACAAGGACCAGAACCAGCGGCCGAAGACCGCCGCTCCCCTGGCCAAGTCCGCCAAAGGCAAAGGAGCTCCGCCTGCAGCGGCCAACGCTGCCTCAGCTCAGGCGAACAACCAGCCACGTCCTACGCCGGGGAGAAACTAATGGCCAGCATCGCCGAGATCCGGAAAAAGTGGATGCCCGCGCTCATCGCTCTGGCGGTCCTGGACCTGGCCTGCGTTGGGTACCTGCTGTCGCCAGCGGGGCGCTCGCGTCAGGCGAGGCAGCGCGAGTATTACGAATTGCGCGCCCAACTCACAGCCAAACGCCAGGAAGTGCTGCCGACGCGCGGCATGGACCAAAAGCTGAAACAGGCGTCGCAGGATATTACGACCTTCGATGATTCCCGCCTTCCGGTGCAATACTCGGACGTGGCGGAGGAACTGGGGAAACTGGCGACCGACACCGGCGTCCATCTGGCCGGAGTGAAGTACGAGGAAAAGGAAGCGGCGATTGAAGGTTTGCGAAAGTTGAATATGGAAGTCACGCTGTCGGGCGACTACCTGCAGGAGGTAAAGTTCATCAACGGGCTGGAGCGCGACAAGATGTTCTTCCTCATCGATGGCATCAACCTGGCGGAGCAGCAGGGCAATGTTCGCCTGCAGTTGAAGTTGGAAACGTATTTGCGGGCTGGGACGGCGGCATCATGAAACTTGGCACCGAGGACAAAAAGAAGACCGCCATCGCCGGCGTATTGCTGGTTGCGGCCGTTGTTCTGTTGGTGCGCGCGTTTCGCAGCGATGAAGGAAGCGCCGCTCCGGCCGCGACAACGGCTACGCCGCGCCCGTCCTCGACCGCCTCGCCAAGCGGTACGCAAGCCGGACGAAAGTCGCGGCTGCTGCTGGCGCAAACGCTCGATCCCACTCTGCGCTTCGACCTGCTGAAACCCAGCGAAGGCGTCACCTACAAGGGAACAGGGCGCGACATCTTCCGTTCCCAGCCGGAACCGGCCCCAATTCCTAAGCCTCTGCCGCCCGATAGACAGCCAAATTATGTGCCACCTCCGCCACCTCCACCGCCGATCGACCTGAAGTTCTACGGATTTGCCAGCCGCAAAGACGGTTACAAGCGAATTTTTCTTTCCAAAGGTGAGGACATCTTCGTTGCCAAGGAAGGCGACATTGTGGACCGCCGTTACAAGATTGTGCATATCGGCCAGAACTCCGTGGACGTGGAAGACGTTCTGACCAACAACCGCCAGACGCTTCCGTTGCAGGCGGGATGATTTCCCGCTTGAGCAGTATGCATTCAACTGTTTCCATGCCGCGGTCACAAACAACGCCTATGGCGCCTCCAACGGCACGGCGCTTTCAGCGCGAGAGCGGCTATCTGCTTCTTGCAGTTCTGCTGATGATGGCTCTGATGATCATCGCGGCCACCATCGAAGCGCCTCGCCTCGTTCAGCAAATCAAGCGTGACCGCGAGGACGAAATGATCCATCGCGGCACCCAGTATGCTCGCGCGGTCCAAAAGTTCTACAAAAAGTTCGGCCGCTACCCGGCGAACCTCGAGCAACTGGACAACACCAACCAGATTCGCTTCCTGCGCAAGCGCTACAAAGACCCGCTCGCCAAAGACGGCAAGTGGAAGATTCTCAACTACGGTGACATTCAGACCATGTTGAACCCAAACGCTCCGGGAACGCCCGCGGCGGCGCTAGCCGCGCAGGGACAAGGCGCGTTCGGGCAGCCGAGTGCCATCACCTCCGTTAGTTCAACCGGCACGCCCGCGCCGGGCCCGGTCAACATCGTCTCCACATCAAGTACGGGCTTCGATCAAGGTACTCCGGCTCCGCAGCAGCAACAGCAGCAAACTGGCTTTGCAGGGAACGCCCCGGGTGGCTTCACCGGCAATTCGCCGCAGGGCAATGCGCAGCAGGGCGGCAGTCCGTTCGCCAACACGTTCAGCCTGGGATCGAATAGCTCCTCGAACACCGGCCAGCAGGGAAGCGCTGGTGGCTTCGGCTCAACTACTGCCGGCAGCAACCAGACATTTGGCGGCGGAGCGATCGTCGGCGTTGCCAGCACGAGCAAAGATCCGACCATTCGCATCTACAACAAGAAGAAGACCTACGACGAGTGGGTCTTCATCTATAACCCTCTGATGGATTTGCAGCGACCCGGCGTACTGTTGCGCGGCCCGTATCAGCCGACCGTCATTGGCGGGGCGCAGATCGGAACTCCGGCCGGCCAGCTGAATCAGAGCGGCCAGGGCGCTTTCGGCCAGCAGCCAAGCGGATTTGGCCAGCCGTCGAGTGGATTCGGACAACAGCAGTATTCACCTCAGCAGAATTCGCCGGTTAACCAATACCCGCCCGACCAGAACCAGCCGCACCAATGAGACCCGGCCGACTAACTACGGTTCGTGAACTCCACCAGCAACTGTAGGCGCTGGCGCGCGTGGCCGGAATCGATGGCAAATGCCGCCAGCGGAATGGCGTCGGCAATGCGCTCGGCGTGCCCGGCCGCGACCAGCGCAGCGGCGGCGTTGAGCAGCACGACATCCCGCCTCGAAGACCGTTCGCCGTCAAGGATGGCCCGAATGACGGCTGCGTTCTGCTGCGCGTCGCCCCCGGCGATTTCACTTAGCACCGCGCGTTGCAGGCCAAAGTCTTCGGGTGCAACTTCGTACACGCGGACCGCGCCGTTGCGCACCTCGGCAACTTTGCTTGGGCCGGAAATGGTGATTTCGTCCAACCCGTCGCGTCCGTGGACGACCAGTGCACGCCGCACGCCCAGCTCGCTCAGTGCTTCCGCCAGCTTCTCCACCAGGTCGGCGGAATACACTCCAACCACTTGCGCCGACGCGTGCGCGGGATTCGTGAGCGGCCCGAGCAGATTGAAGACGGTGCGCAGCCGCAACTCGCGACGCGCCGGTTGCACGTACTTCATGGCGGCGTGCATCGCCGGTGCGAAGAGAAACGCGATGCCGGTTTCGCGCAAGCAGGACGCGAGCCGCGCTGTCGGCAGATTGATGTTGACGCCCAGCGCCTCCATCACGTCGGCCGAGCCGCATTGTGAGCTGATGCTGCGGTTCCCGTGCTTGGCAACCCGAACGCCCGCGCCGGCAATGACCAGCGCTACCGCCGTCGAGATGTTGAAGGAGCCGCTGGTGTCGCCACCTGTGCCGCAGGTGTCTACGAGCGCGTCGCGTCCGGTGCCGCTGAGGTCGAGTGCTTCGCCATCCTCGGTCTGCAGCGGAACAGCCGCCGAGCGGATGGCCTGCGCGAAGCCGACGATCTCCTCGACGGTCTCACCCTTCATGTGCAGCGCCACCAGCAGTGCGGCGATCTGCGCGTCAGTAGCCTCGCCCCGCAGCACCTCCGACATCACCTCGCGCGCCTCCTCGCGGCTCAGCGAAATGCGATGGTTGGCGACTTTGTGCAGGGCGTCGAGCAGCATGACTCAAGTTGTCAGTGGCCGGTTGTCAGTTGTCGGATCTACTGCGGCTTTGCCGGCGCAGTGGCCTTCTTTGTGGTGCTGGGACTCGTGCTCTTCGAGGCCGCATGCCGCGGGTCGATGATCTTGATGTGCGTGATCTTTGGCGGACTGTAAGGCCGGTCGTTGCGCGGATCAGTGGACAGACGCGCGATCGTTTTCACCACATCGAGGTCCTGGCATTGGCCGAAGATCGTGTGTTTGCCGTTCAGGTGAGGCGTGGGTACTTCGGTGATGAAGAACTGCGAACCGTTCGTATTCGGTCCGCTGTTGGCCATTGCCAGGCGCCCAGGCTGGTCGAAGGTCAAACTGGGGCTGAATTCGTCCTTGAAGTCGTAACCTGGGCCACCGGTTCCGTTACCGGCGGGATCGCCGCACTGAATCATGAAGTTCGGAATAACGCGATGGCAGATGGTGCCATCGTAGAGTGGCGTATGCATCATCTCGCCGGTCTTCGGATTCTTCCAGGGCTTCGTTCCGTTGGAGAGCCCAATGAAGTTGGCTACTGTCAGAGGGGCCTGGTTAGGAAACAGCGTGCAGGTGATATTGCCATCGGTGGTCTCGATGATCGCCGTCGGCAGTTGCGGTGCGGTTGCGGCTCCCTGAGAGCTTGCGGGAGAGGCCGAACTTGAGGACTGGGCAGCCGCCAAGGCGGCCAGGGTCAGGCAAACAATTGCGGTTACGAATCTACGCATACGGTCTCCGGTATTTCGGGATGAAAAGGCATTTGACTTCTCCGGTTACTATAAACTGCGACACAGGCGTGGGTGAAACAAGTCGTCTGGCTGAGCATTCGGCGCATCCTTCAACGTGCGTCTCGGCTCGTCTCCGACTGAATCTGCTTCGCCACCTTCTCTACCTCACCAAAGACCCGCATCAGATTTCCGCCCAGAATCTTGTTCAAGTCGGCGGCGGTGTATCCGCGTTCGTAGAGTGCCTGCGTAATCTTCGGCAGGTCCGCCGCGGAGTCCAGTCCCAGTGGCGAGCAGTCAATGCCGTCGAAATCGGAACCGAGCCCGACGTGGTCAGCGCCCGCCACCTTCACCATGTGATCGATGTGGTCGATCAGGTCGCTGAGCGGCGGACGGGGCAGCTTGGGCAGGAGCGCCGCCTGGGCCGCATCCATCTCCTTTCTGGTCTCGGCCGTTTGCGGTTTGTAGAAGAACGCCTGCACCTTTTCGTAATCGGGATCGTGCTGCGCCGCAAGCTCTTTCCTCTTATCCACATACTTCTGCGAGATGAAGCCGCAGTAGAAGTTGACCTGTGCCACGCCACCGTTGCGGGCCAGCGCGCGAAGCATGTCGTCGGTCATATTGCGCGGCGCATTGGTCAGCGCCCGCGAGGATGAATGCGAAGCGATGACCGGCGCGCGAGTGGTCGCCAGCGCCTGATAGAACGTCGAGTCGGCGACGTGCGAGATGTCCACCATCATGCCCATCCGGTTCATCTCATGTACCACCTGGCGGCCGAAGTCGGTGAGGCCGTCGTGGTGCTGTACCTTCTTGTCGTCGAGGTCGCCGCTCGAATCACCGATTTCGTTGGTGTTCGACCAGGTCAGCGTCATGTAGCGCACGCCGAGGCGGTAGTAGTCGCGCAGCACGCGTATGTCGCCGTTGATGGCGTGTCCGCCTTCGACGCCGAGCAGTGCCGCCAGCTTGTGCTGGCCGTGCGCCGTGAGGATGTCCTCGGTGCTGAAGGCCATCATCATCCTGTCGGGATGGCGGCGCGCCTGCTCGTATACCGAATCAATCATGTCGAGCGCGCGCTGGATCTCGCGGCCCTTGTACGTCTTCGGCTCGACCCAGATAGAGAAAAACTCCGCGCCCAGATTGCCGGCCTTGATCTTGTTGAAGTCGAGATAGCCGGTGCCGGCGTCCTGCGCGAGATCAAAGTTCTCGTCCACAAAGCGGCCGGGCGTGTCGGCGTGGGTGTCAACGATGAGCGCGGAGTCGTGAATCGCACGCCAATCCTCGGCAGCAGGGGCCTTGGTTGCCGGAGTCGAGGTCTGGGGGAACCCGGCGGTCGCACAAAGAAGCAGCGAGATACTCCAGAAGAACTTTCGCATGGTTGTGAGCAGTGGCTCCTGCGGAATTGGGTGCGCCCTGGATTGTAAATGAGTACGCTATGCGCCGCGGTAGCGCATCGGAACACAAGCAGGGCCGCATCCTTTAGATCGAGCTCGGGACGGGCCGCTGTTAACTACTTGATACAATCAGCCAGGGCTCTCGCGATTCTCTGCCATTTTCCAGAAATTGTCATCGTCCAAGTCTGGCCCCTACCCCCGCACCCTCGCTATCAGGTTATTTAGAATCATTAAGTTAGCATGGGATCACATGAGATTTTGGTGCAACCTTTTGAATCCAAAAGAGTTATCGTAAAGTCTAGATTCCTCATAACTTACGGCCAACAAACCTCCGATAACAAGTGAAAAAGGATGTCGCCGCCTGGCATGCAAGTATTACATGATTATCTTGCTAAGCATGCTTAGCAATTATGCCATATACTTCCCCCCCTAGGTTTTCTGCAAAATATTGAAAACAAAGAAGCAGAAAAGATCCTTCCCCGCAAAATCTTGCAGCCAAAGGAGTTATATGCAAAATATTATCGCCAAAGGACTTACTTGAGAAAAATCCAAGCTCACGAGCCAGGAACCATCTCACGAGCCCCTTAGATGCCAAGAGAGCACAGTTACACAAGTGGTTAACAATGAACCACCCACTGTGCGCTTCCATCCACGAGCCATTGACCACCAGCCACTAAATTGTCAAAGAGCGTTCCACCCGGTTTTCGAGCGTAGAGACACTAAGCCTCTTATGACGAGTGTAGCGCGCGGCGCACCGCTGTCAAGATTACGAGGGTACAGGTAGGGTAACTGTACTTTAGTAACAATTTCGTCCGGGGGTAACCACGGCGCGTGAGTGCAAGGGATGCCCCCCTTTATGCCATCGGGTCGTGCGGCTGAGCCCTTGGGTCCAGGGCGGGCATCGGCTCTTCTCTTGGATGCCCCCTCGTCGCGGGCCTTTGGCGACAGCAGGTATGACGGAATTGACCTGCCCTTTTTCATGTGAATACAATGTAATTACGAGCGTGGATGAGTTATGAAAGCCGAACTGGTGCGTATTGGAAATTCGCGTGGCATTCGCATACCTAAGCCCATCATCGAACAATGCCGGCTGGGCGACACGGTGGAGTTGCGAGTGGAAGAGAATCGCCTGGTCATATCCTCACAACGCAAGCCACGGCAGGGCTGGGAAGAAGCCCTCCGACGCGCAGGACCGGCGGATGCGGACGAACTCCTGTTGGACTCCGTTCTGGACGACGATTTTGACCGTGAGGAATGGACGTGGTGAATGCCTCGCCACGGCAGGACGAGGTGTGGTTGATCGCGCTCGATCCCACGGCGGGCGCTGAAATTCGCAAGACACGTCCCTGTCTCGTCATCTCGCCCAATGAAATGAATGAGCACCTGCGGACGGTCATCATCGCTCCCATGACGACAACCGAGCGGCCATATCCGACGCGCGTCGCGGTGACCTTCCAGGGCAAGCGCGGACAAGTGGCACTGGATCAGCTCCGCGCGGTGGACCGCCAGCGCCTGGTGCGAAAACTTGGAAGATTATCGGCTACGACCGCCACGATGGTTTCCGCTACTCTAATCGAAATGTTCACCCGTCAGTAGTCGGTCAGGGCGTTACGAGGGGGACGAAGTCGTTGGGCTGGCACGTCACAGCGACCAGGATCATCCGTCACTGACACCTGGCGGGTATTGCGGTATGTTGACTGAAAGCGGGGTGCGTCATGGCTTCCCTGACTCGCCACAGGGTTCGCTTCGGGCCGTCCCAGTTGGACCTACCATCCATTGAATACTTTAAGTCAAGCCAGAAGGCGAGGCTGCCCGGCCGGGTAATCGAACCCTTCAGCCATCCGGCTGGAACGTTCTGCACACTTGACAACGTGCAAGAACCCTTACTTTCTCACCAGCCACCAGCTGTCGTCCCGTGAAAGGAAGGTGAACGAACATGAAACACATGTGTCTTCGTGGCCTCACAATCGTCCTGTTGTCGCTTGCGACGATTGTCGTTTGTGTCGCTGCGCTCGCTCCTTTCGCAGAGACGCAGCAAGCGGCGGACGCAAATGCAAAGACCAGTAGCGCACCGGCTGCCTCTGCAACCCAGGAATCCAACAAGACTGGCGGGCAGGAGCCATCTGCAAAGGCGCCGGCGGTGGGCCCGGGTGCAGGATCCGGGATGGGACAACAGGCGTCGCCCCCAAGCCAGGGCGCAGAAACCAGAACAGGACAACAGCCCGACAAAGATAAGGATAAAGATAAATCGCCGACGGATTACAGCATCAAAGCAGTCATTATTGCTTCGTTGATGGTTCTGGTGCTAGGGTACCTATTTTTCTTGCAGCTCCAATATACACACAGGGTTGATCAAACAAGCTATCTGGGCGGGGTATTTCGGGAGAGTGTAAAGAATTTCGAATTCAACCGGTACGCGGCTCCGGATAGAGAGAAGTGGGAGAAGGGCGGCTATCTGCGGGAGGCTGCGACAAATGAGCCACCGCCATCGCTGTCGTCGCTAGACTCGCATGTCCGAGACCTCGACGAGAAGTATGGCAGGAACCTCTGGTTCGCCAGGACTCGAATAACAAGTGAGGTGCTAGGACTATCCCGCGGACCTACTCCGCCGCCCGGACTCGGTGGGCTTGGCGGATCCCGTAATCCTTTCGACGACGAAACCCGCCCAAAGAAGGACGATCCGGAGTGGGTTAGTTATCAGAAGGCAGTGAAGGATTTCGGGGATACGCTCGAAGCGTGGAAGGAAAAGATCACCAAGGAAGCGCGCACGGCCTATGAGGCAGATCTCGCGGAAGACGAGAAAACTGCAGACAAACACGTTAACAGCGCAATCGAGACCACTGATGCATCCCTGTTACGAGGACAGGGTCCCCGCTTTATTCTGGAGTTCACAGCGCTGATCGTGATCATTTTCCTGGCGGTAGTGCTAGGGGTCCTCGGTGTGCTCAAGGAAGAACAGATTGGAACCCTTTTGGCAGCGATCGCCGGCTACGTTCTCGGCAAAGCGACCACGGGTCAGGGAGGCGCCGTCGTCGGGCAACCAGGAGGGAAGTGATGCGTCTTTTTGCCTCGCCCATCCCGGGCGCCGAGGCTCCGGGCGCGCTTATGTCCGGAAGAAGTCCTTCACGGCCTGCCACATGACCTGGCCGCCGACGTCGGCGATGGACTTGGTCAGGGGAATGTCCTTGGGGCAGACCTCGACGCAGTTCTGGGCGTAGCCGCACTCCTGGATGCCGCCATCGCCCATCAGGGCCTGGAGGCGCTGGGCTTTCAGGGCTTGGCCCGTGGGATGAGTGTTGAAGAGCCTCACCTGTGAGATGGTCGCGGCGCCGACGAAGCCGGTCTTGTCGTTGAACTGCGGGCAGGCTTCCATGCAGCAGCAGCAAGAGATGCAGCGCGACAGCGGATAAGCCTCCTCCTGCATCTCTGCGGTTTGCCGCGGGCCGGAGCCGAGGTCGTAGGTGCCGTCCACAGGAACCCACGCCTGCACCGCCTTCAGGTTCTCAAAGAGCACGCTGCGATCGACGGAGAGGTCGCGAATGATGGGGAACTTGAAGAAGGGCTCCAGAGTGATGGGCTGCTTGAAGTGGTCTACCAGCGCCGAGCAGGCCATCTTGGCCTGACCGTTGATGAGCATGGCGCAGGAGCCGCACACCTCTTCCAGGCAGTTGGAGTCGTAGGTGACCGGCGTGGTCGGCTTGCCGTCGCGGGTCACCGGCTTGGCCGCGATGTCCATCAGCGCGGAGGTGACGTTCATGCCCGGACGATACTCCAACTCGAACTCTTCCCAGTAGGGCTTCGACTCGGGGGTGTCTTGCCGTTTGATCTTAAGAATTAAGGTTTTGGAATTCGGCATTGTCGCAGTTCGCTTTTCGCTCTTCGCCTTTCGCCAAACAAGCTGTCAGCTCTCAGCCGTCAGCTCTCAGCTAAACCTCGGTGTGGGGCTAAAGCCCCGAATTAATAAAGTCGCCTGGACGCCGGTCTGAAGGCCGGCTCTACCACCCAGTATCTATCCACTAGCCACTGACCACTAGCCACTGTCTTACGACGCCGCGTCATAACGTCGCGGTCGCGGTTTAATCAACGACGTATCTACCTGCTCAAACTCGAAGCGCGGCTCGTCGGCGTCGGCGGCGAAGTACGCCTTCGTCGTCTTCAGCCAGTTGGCGTCGTCGCGCTCCGGGAAATCCGGCTTGTAATGCGCGCCGCGCGATTCGTTGCGCATGGCCGCACCCTGGGTGATTACGCGCGCCAGTTGCAGCATGTTGTAAAGCTGCCGCGCGAAGACGAACGACGTGTTGGCCCACATGGAGCGGTCGCTCAGGTTCACG
>Ga0335077_10002436_pt1 | contig 22202 bp, 22 predicted proteins | sample Lox_Sample_31_FD_207151 | JGI IMG/M metagenome (GOLD analysis project Ga0335077, IMG submission 207151) | Soil microbial communities from Loxahatchee National Wildlife Refuge, Florida, United States - Lox_Sample_3.1 | ecosystem: Environmental > Terrestrial > Soil > Wetlands | place: USA...
GGGATCGTGCGCGACCTTCGCCAGGTAGAGGTCGAAGATGTCTCTGCGGTCGTCCTTCGTCGGCGTGCGGAACCAGACGTGACGGCCCATCCGCCCCGGCCGCATCAGGGCGGGATCGAGCGAGCTGAGCGGGACGTTCGTCGCGCCGATGAAGTACACCTGCTCCTTGCGGGGCTTCGGCGGCTTGAGGCGCAGTGACTTCCGGCCGGCCCGTCGCGGCACGAGGTAGCTCACGTCGAGCCACGTGTTGATCCAGTTCGTGATCGTGCGCTTCATGAACGGCGGGCTGTCGACGCCGTCCATCGCGATGAGCAGCTGGTTCAGGGCGAGCGTGCCGCCGCCCATCCCCATCATCCCGGGCATCATCCCGTTGACCGGCTCCGCGAGCCTTCTGATGAACGCCGGGTACGGCGAGTGGGGCTCCGGCGCGTTGTAGTCGAAGATGTAGTCGCGCCAGGCCTGGTTCTCGACGAGGACGTCGCCCTTCGGAGCGAGTCCGCCCCAGGGGCCGTAGTAGGTCGCAGCCGGGACCTCGCGGGACTGGCCGAGCGACTGGCGGCGCATGCCGACCGCGTCGATCTCGTCGATGAAGACGATGCAGGTGCCGCCCCACTTGCGGGCGAGCCGCTTCGCCTTCCGCACCATGAAGCGGACGATGATCACGTCGAGGCCGATGAACGTCTGCGCGAACCCGGAGCCCGGCATCGCGATGAACGGCGCGTTGAAGCTCGTCGCGAGCCCCTTCGCCAGCATCGTCTTGCCGGTGCCCGGAGGCCCGTGGAAGAGCAGGCCGCGCTCGCGCTTGCCGCCGGCGGCCTCGAACAGCTCGCCCGACTGCCACAGCGTGACGACGCGCCGGACCTCCTCCTTCGCGTCGAGCTGGCCGCGCACGTCCTCGAGCCGCACGCCCCAGTCGGCGTCGCCCGGCTCGTAGCCCTTGATCTGCGAGATGCCGGCCGCGAGCAGCGGGCCGAAGATGATGATGATGTTGACGAAGAAGAGGATCGGCATCGTGAAGACGGCGATCGCCATCTGGAAGAGGATCGCCTGGGTGTACTGGCTGTGGAGATTGAGGTGCCAGCCGTAGTACTGCATGATCAAGTACGGGATCCCGACGATGATCCCGAGGATCACGCCCGTCCAGATCAGGCGCGTGAACCAGCGGCGCCAGTACCAGGCGCGGCGCCGGTCGACGATGTCCGCCTCCTGGATCCGCGCGTCGGCGGCGCCGTAGAGCGACGGCCACGGGATCAGCCGGCGCGTGACGACGTCGACGAAGCCGCGGAAGCCGAGCACCGTCACGATCGTCAGGAGCAGCGAGAGCCAGATCCGGTGGTGGAACGCCATCGCCCACGTCAGGTACACCGCCGGCGCGGTGAGCAGCGCGACGATCGTCGCCACGCGCGTCAGGATCCGCAGCTGCTGGCGGAGTGCAGGGCTGTCTTTGTTGACCCGCAGGTCAGCAGTCAGCTCGGCGCTACCCATCGGCCCTCCAGTGTAGCCATGGTTTTTCGCATCATCGGTACGGGGACGTGACCTCCTTAGATTTCTCACACGAAGAGGTTCGGCGGGCGGGGGCCTATCACCGGCCCCTATACGCCGCCCTTGCGGCCGACACCGCGCTTTCCATCGCGGTTCTCGTCGTCCTCGGCTGGGTCTGGAGCGGTCCGTACCACCTCGTCTCCGGGCTCGGCTGGGCGGGTGCGGCGGCCGGCTATGCCGCGATCGTGACAACGGTGTCGGCGCTCGCCCGGCTCCCGCTGGGCTACTGGCGGGGGTACGTCCGCGAGCGCCGCTGGGGCTTCTCGACCCAGACCGCGGGCGCGTGGCTCGCCGACCGGGCCAAGGGCTGGGGCGTCTCCGTCGGGCTCACGGCGGCGGCGTGGACGGCGGTGGTGGGTCTCGCGCGGGCGTTCCCGTCCGGCTGGCCGGTCGTGGCCGGGGCCGTGCTCGCCGTCGCCGTGCTCGTGCTCTCGTTCGTGGCGCCGCTCGTCTTCGAGCCGCTCTTCAACCGCTTCCGCCCGCTCGAGGACGAGCGGCTCGCGGGCGATCTCCGGGAGCTCGCGCGGCGGGCGGGCGTGCCCGTACGGGACGTGCTCGTCGCGGACGCGAGCCGCCGGACGACGAAGGTGAACGCGTACGTCTCCGGGCTCGGGAGCACGCGCCGCGTCGTGCTCTACGACACGCTGCTCCGTGATGCGGACGAGCGCGAGATCGAGCTGATCCTCGCCCACGAGCTCGGCCACCGGCGGGAGCGCCACGTCGTCAAGGGGACGCTGCTCGGGATGGCCGGCGCCGTCGTCGCCGTCGTCGCGGTCTGGGCGGTGCTCGGCTCGAAGGCGGCCTCGCCGGACGAGCTGCCGGCGGCGCTGCTCGTCCTCACCGTGCTCGAGCTGCTCGGGCTTGCCCCGGGCAGCTGGCTCTCGCGCCGGTGGGAGCGCGTCGCCGACCGCTTCTCCCTCGACCTGACGCACGACCTCGAGGCGTACGAGCGCACCCATGTCGAGCTGGCGCGGAAGAACCTCGCCGACCTCGAGCCGCCGCGGGCCGCGTACGTCCTCCTGTTCAGCCACCCGACGCCGCCGGAGCGGCTGGCGCTCGGGCGCGCCTGGGCGGCCGCAGCGGATTCGTAAGCTTCGAGGGTGCACGCCCACGGACACGACCACGGTGAGCAGCGGGCGCGGGACCGGCGCGCGCTCGCGACCGCGCTCGGGCTGATCCTCGCCTTCATGGCCGTGGAGATCGCGGCGGGGATCGTCGCCGGCTCGGTCGCGCTCTTCGCCGACGCGGGGCACATGCTCACCGACGCGTTCGCGCTCGCGGCCGCGCTCGTGGCGGCGCGGCTCGCGCTCCGCCCGGCGCACGGCCCGTGGACGTTCGGGCTCGGCCGCTCCGAGATCCTCGCCGCGCAGGCGAACGGGATCGCGCTCCTCCTCGTCGGCTCCTGGATCGTCATCTCCGCGGTGCGCCGCCTCGTCTCGCCGCCGGAGGTCCGCGGCGGGATCGTGCTCGTCGTCGCCCTCGTCGGCGTCGCGGTCAACCTCGCGGCGACGCTCGTGCTGACGCGCGCCGACCGGACGAGCCTCAACGTCCGCGGCGCCTTCCTCCACGTCGCCACCGACCTCGCGGCGTTCGCCGGCACCGCGCTCGCCGGCGGGCTGATCCTGCTCACCGGCTGGAACCGGTTCGACCCGATCGCCGGCCTCGTCGTCGCGGCGCTGATGATCACGTCGAGCGTGTCGCTGCTGCGCGAGTCGGGCCGCATCTTCCTCGAGGCGTCGCCGGCCGGGATCGATCCGGACGCGGTCGCGCAGGCGATCGCCGAGGAGCCCGACGTCGTCGAGGTGCACGACCTCCACGTCTGGACGGTGACGAGCGGCTTCCCCGCGCTCGCGGCGCACGTCCTCGTCGAGCCGGGCGCCGACTGCCACGACGCGCGCCGGCGCCTGCAGCGCCTGCTCGAGGAGCGGTTCGGGCTCCGGCACACGACGCTCCAGGTCGACCACGTCGCCCGCCGCGCGCAGGACGTCCGACTCGGCGCGCTGCACCGCGGTTAGAGTCGCGCCATCGAGAGCCTCGACCTCACCGGCAGGACCGCGATCGTCACCGGCGCCTCGTCCGGCTTCGGCCGCGCGACCGCGCGTCGGCTGGCCGAGCTCGGCGTCCGCGTCGCCGGCGGCGCGCGCCGGGTCGAGCGGCTCGAGACGGAGATCGCCCTCGAGCTCGACGTCCGCGACCCGGACAGCTGCGCGCGCTTCGTCGACGAGGCGGTCCCGCAGCTCGGCGGCACGCTGAACATCCTCGTCAACAACGCCGGCCTGGCGCTCGGCCGCGCGCCGTTCGACGACTCGACCGAGGAGGACGAGCGGCGCGTGTTCGAGACCGACGTGAACGGGCTCGTACGGATGACGCGGCTTTGCCTCCCGTTCATCGAGGAGAACGGCCACGTCGTCAACCTCGGCTCGATCGCCGGGCGGCAGGCGTACGAGGGTGCGGCGTCGTACGTCGCGGCGAAGTTCGCCGTGCGCGGCTTCACGTACGCGCTGCGCGAGGACCTGCTCGGGCGCCCGATCCGGATCACGACCGTCGACCCCGGCCTCGCCGAGACGGAGTTCTCGATCGTGCGCTTCAAGGGCGACACGGCGAAGGCCGCCACCGTGTACGAGGGCGTCGACCCGCTCACCGCGGAGGACGTCGCCGACTGCATCGTCTTCGCGCTCACGCGGCCGTGGCACGTGAACATCGACGAGATCGTCGTCAAGGCGCGGAACCAGTCGTCCGGAGGGCGAATCGTCAGGGAGTCGTAGTGCAGCTGACGATCCTCGAAGGCTCGACGTTCTGCATCTCCGACGAGCTCGGCGACGTCCGCGAGACGACCCACGGGCTGTTCGCCGAGGACACGCGCTTCCTCTCGCGGCTCTGCCTGACGATCGACGGCAAGCGCCCGCTGCTGCTCTCGTCCGGAACCGTCGAGTACTTCTCCGCGGCGTTCTTCCTCCGCAACCCGCTCACGGAGCGGCTGCCGCTCGACTCGGTCTCCGTCCGCCGCGAGCGCTTCGTCGGCGACGGCATGCAGGATCACGTCGTCGTCCAGAACGAGACGATGGAGCCGCTGCGGCTGACGCTCGGGCTCGAGTTCGGCGCCGACTTCGCGGACATCCTCTCGGTGAAGGAGTGGGACTTCTCGCTCGGCGACCCGACGCACGCGCAGCCGCTGCCGCCGCCGGTGGAGGCGGAGGCGGACGAGGAGCGGAACCAGTACGTGCTCCGCGACCACGACGGGTTCGGGCGCACGCAGGTGATCCTCTCGCAGCGCGGCGCCCGCGTCGCCGGCGGGGTCGAGTACGACGTCTCGCTCGAGCCGCGGCAGCGCTGGGAGCTGCGCGTCGACGTCGTCACCGGCCGCCCGGGACGGGCGCTGCGGGCGCCGCGCGGCGTCGTCCGGCACTTCGGCGGGGAGCGGGCGCGCGTGCGCGCGTCGCTCGACGCCTGGGAGCTGCACGTGCCGCGGATCGAGACGAGCTGGGACGAGCTCGAGCACGCGTTCGGGCAGTCGGTGAACGACCTCGCCGCGCTCCAGATGCGCACCGCCGAGCGCGACGGGCTCTGGCGCCTTCCGGCCGCGGGCATGCCGTGGTTCATGACGGTGTTCGGCCGCGACACGCTGATCACGTCGCTCCAGACGCTCCTGTTCGGTCCGGAGCTCGCACGCGGCGCGCTGCGCGAGCTCGCGGCGCTGCAGGCGCGCAAGGACGACCCGTCGCGCGACGCCGAGCCGGGGAAGATCGTCCACGAGGTGCGGCGCGGCAAGGCGGCGGCGCGGTGGTTCGACCGCTACTACGGCACCGTCGACGCGACGCCGCTGTTCCTGATCCTGCTCTCGGAGGTCTGGCGCTGGACCGACGACGCCACGCTCGTCGACGATCTGCACGGGCCGGCGCTCGCGGCGCTCCGCTGGATCGACGAGTTCGGCGATCGCGACGGCGACGGCTTCGTCGAGTACGAGCGGCGGACCCCGCGCGGGCTCGAGAACCAGTCGTGGAAGGACTCGGGCGACTCGCAGAGGTTCCACGACGGCCGCGTGGCGCGGCCGCCGATCGCGCCGTGCGAGGTGCAGGGCTACGTCTACGACGCGAAGAGGCGGGTCGCCGAGCTCGCGCGCGAGGCGTGGGGCGACGCGGAGCTCGCGGCGCGGCTCGAGCGCGACGCGGAGGAGCTGCGCGCGCGGTTCGACGAATGGTTCTGGGTCGACGCGCGCGGCGGGTACTACGCGCTGGCGCTCGACGGCGAGAAGCAGCGCGTGGACGCGCTCTGCTCCAACATCGGCCATCTGCTCTGGAGCGGCATCGTCCCCGAGCATCGCGTCGACGCGGTCGTCGAGCGCCTGCTCGGCGACGAGCTCTGGTCGGGCTGGGGGATCCGCACGATGTCGACGTCGGATGCCGCGTACAACCCGCTCAGCTACCACAACGGAACGGTGTGGCCGCACGACTCGTCGTTGTGTGCGGCCGGGCTTGCGCGGTACGGGCGCTGGGAGGAGGCGCACCGGATCGTGCGCGCGCTGCTCGACGCGGCGCACACGTTCGGCTATCAGCTGCCAGAGGTGTTCGCCGGCCTGCCGCGCGCCGAGACGCCGTTCCCGATCGCCTATCCCACCGCCGCGCGGCCGCAGGCGTGGGCGGCGGGGACGCCGGTGCTGCTGCTCCAGGTGCTGCTCGGGCTGCGCCCGGACCGGCGCCGGCGCCGCATCGAGACGGTCGCGCCGGCGGAGCTTCCGTCCTGGGCGGGGACGATCCGGCTGAGCGGCGTGCGCGCGTTCGACCGCGTCTGGGACGTGCGGCTGGACGGCGGCCGTGTCAAGGTGAAGGCCGGATGAGGATCGCGGTGCTCGCCCCGGTGTGGTTCCCGGTGCCGCCGACCGGCTACGGCGGCATCGAGTGGGTCGTCTCGCTTCTCGCCGACGGACTGGCGGAGGCGGGCCACGACGTGACGCTGTTCGCGTCCGGCGACTCGCACACGAAGGCGAAGCTGTCGTACGTCTACGAGATCGCCCCGAGCGCGGAGATCGGGCGGGCGCAGGTCGAGGTGCGCCACGCGCTCGCGTGCTTCGAGCGCGCGCAGGAGTTCGACGTGATCAACGACCATTCCGGGCCGCCGGCCGCGGTCATCGCCGGGGCGGTCGAGACGCCGTGCCTGCACACGGTGCACGGCCCGCTGCTCGGCGAGCCCGGCGATCTCTACGAGCAGGTCGCGCGCGTCTCGCCGCGCACCGGGCTGATCTCGATCTCGATGAACCAGCGGCTGCCGCACGAGGGGCTGCCATGGGTGGCGAACATCCCGAACGCGCTCGACTTCTCGGTCTATCCGGTGCATCCGCATCGCGGCGACTACCTGCTGTTCCTCGGCCGGCTGAATCCGGACAAGGGCGCGCACCGCGCCGTCGCGCTGGCGGTCGAGCACGACCTGCCGCTGAAGCTCGCCGGGAAGAAGCGCGAGCCCGCCGAGGAGCGGTACTTCGGCGAGCTGATCGAGCCGCATCTTCGTGCGGGGCGGATCGAGTACCTCGGCGAGGTCACGCACGGGGAGAAGGTCGAGCTGCTCCAGAACGCGCGCGCGACGCTGTTCCCGATCGACTGGGAGGAGCCGTTCGGCCTCGTCATGATCGAGTCGATGGCGTGCGGGACGCCGGTGATCGCGACGCGCCGCGGCTCGGTTCCCGAGGTGATCGAGCACGGGCGCAGCGGGATCGTCGTCGACGACTACCGCGAGATGGCCGCCGCGCTCGAGCAGGCGGACGCGCTCGACCCGCTCGAGCTCCGCCGGGCCGCCGAGGAGCGCTTCTCGAAGGAGCGCATGGTCGCGGACTACGTCGCAGCGTTCGAGAGCCGGATTCGCGCATGAGTCGTGACGCTCTTGCCGGGGAGGCGTGACACTTCCGTTTGCCGTGTCTGACACCGGGCGGTGTCCCGGCCGGACGTGGCCTGTTGTTGACGGCGGGCGGATCCCGCCTGGTTGCGCGGAAAAACGCGACCTGCGGCGTCACACTTCCGTGACGGTGTCCGCGACGGTGTCTGACACCGGGGCGTGTCCCGCCGGGGCGACGAGATTCGGGCGGAGGTACGCCTCCTCGAACCCGGCGCGGAGGATGTTGCGGTACGAGGCTCCCGGGCCCGACGGGAGGCGCTCGCCCGTCTCGGTCGTGAGCGCCTCGAGCCCGAGCTCCCGGCCGAGCGCGACCCGCGCCGCGAGCAGGGCCGACTGTCCTCCCCGGCCCCGGTATGCCTCGACGGTGCCCGCCGCCCCGAGCCAGCCGACGCGTCCGTGGACGAACAGCGCGCCGACCGCGACCGGCTCGTCGCCGTCGTACGCCCCCAGGCAGTGCCAGCCGGGGAGCGCCGGCAGCATGTCGAAGAGCGCGGTCACGCCCGGCGGTGTCCCGTAGACCGCCTGCGCCACGGCGGCGAAGTCGTCGCCCGAGACGCCGGGGCGGACGCGGAGCGTCGTCGTCCCCACTGCGGCGGGAGGATCCGCGGTGCCGCGCCGGAACTTCATCCACGCGTGTCCGGGCTCGAAGCCGCGCGCGCGCAACCGCTCGACGAGGCCGGCGCCTCCGAGCGGCGCCGGCGCGACGACGTACCGCTCCACCCCTTGCGTGCGAAAGAAGGCGGCGATCGCGTCGAGGTCGGCGTCGGAGCCGCTGCCACCGACACCGAGGGCGCCGACGCGGTTGAGGAGCAGATTGTCCGGCGACGCCGGCGCGGCAGTGCAAACCGCGCCCCCGTCGAGCCGCAGGAGCGGGAGTCCGGTGCCCTCGGCGAGCGTCGCGAACGCCTCCGCCTCGACGAGCTCGAGCCGGGGATCCATGCTCAGGACGAGGTCGCCGCCGCGGCCTGCTTGTCCGCCCAGCGCCTGAGCCCGTGGTACGACTGCCAGAACGGCATCGCGGTGTCGTACGCGTCCGCGTCGTCGCCGGCGAGCTCGAGCTCCTGCCGCGCGTACGCGATGAACTCGTCCTCCGGCGAGCCTCCCTCGACCGCTTCGGCCCAGTCGAGCAGCCGCAGGCGCAGGTCGGCGAGATGGTGCACCGGGTCGTCGGAGACGCCGAAGTGGATCAGCGCGAGCCGGGCCGGGTCACGGCGCTCCATCTCGTCGAGCGTCGCCTCCCAGAGCTCCACGTCGATGTCGGGCGGCGGCGTCGGCGGCAGCACGAGACGCCCGCCCTGGAGGCGCACGCCCGCCGCGTCGCCCGCATACAGCGTCCCGTCCGCGTCGAGATAGCAGACGTGGTGCGACGCGTGGCCCGGCGTCGGAAAGCAGTCCAGCCCGACGACGCGCGCGCCGACGACGTGGACGTTCTCGCGCGGCACCGGCAGGAGCTCGCCCCAGAGCACGTCGAACGCGTCGCCGTAGAGTCGTCGTGCGCTCTGCTCGAGCCGCTCGGGCTCGATCAGGTGCGGCGCGCCGACCTCCGACACGTGCACCTGGAGGCCTGGGTGCTCCCGGACGAGCGTGCCCGTCGCGCCGGCGTGATCGAGGTGGATGTGGCTGAGCAGGAGGTGGCGCACGTCGCCGAGCTCGAGTCCTCGCGCCGCGAGGCCCGCCTTCAGCGCGTCGACCGTCGTCGCGGGGCCGCAGTCGAACAGCGCCGGCCCGTCGCCGGTGTCGAGAAGGTACGAGGCGATCACGCCGGTGTTGCCGGCGTGGCGCAGGTCGATCGGTTCAGGGTTCGCCACGACGGGATCCTACGTCGGAGGGCGTATCGTCCCGGGCATGGCCCTGCGCGGCGGAATCGACCTCGGCGGCACGAAGATCGAGGCCGTCGTCGTCGACGACGAGAGCACGGTGCTCGGGAGTGCGCGGCACGAGACCCCGCGCGACGGCGGCCCGCCCGACGTCGTGCGCGAGCTCGCGTCGGCGCTGCGCGAGGCGGCGTCGGCCGCCGGCGTCGACCCCGCGGAGCTCGCCGGCATCGGCGTCGGCTCGCCGGGGGAGGTCGACACCACGGCGGGAACGGTCGCGCGCGCTGCAAACCTCCCCGGCTGGTCCGACGGCGCGTTTCCGCTCGCCGCGGCGCTCGGCGAGCAGCTCGGCACCCGCGTCGCCGTCGGCAACGACGTGCGTCTCGCGGTCGAGGCCGAGCGCGTGCTCGGCGCGGGGCGGACGTACCGCTCGTTCCTCGGCGTCTGGTGGGGGACGGGGATCGGCGGCGCGGTCGTGTTCGATGGGCGCCTCTGGCTCGGCCGCGGCTCCGCCGGCGAGCTCGGGCACGTCGTCGTCCGCGCCGAAGGCCGGCTCTGCCCGTGCGGGCGGAAGGGCTGCCTCGAGGCGTATGCGGGCCGCGGCGCGATGGAGCGCCGCGCCCGCCGAGCGTTCGCGAAGGGCGCGAAGACGATCCTGTTCGACCTGATGCGCAAGCAGAAGCGCGACCGGCTGACGAGCGGCGTCTGGGCGGCGGCGCTCGTCCGCGGCGACGAGCTCGCGACGCGGCTGATCGACCGCGCGGTCTGGGCGCTCGGCGTCGGCGTCGGCTCGGCGATCAACCTGCTCGATCTCGAGGCCGTCGTCATCGGGGGCGGCCTGGGCACGCGCTTCGGCGTCCCCGGCGCGGAGCGGATCGCGGCGGCGATGCAGCCGCACCTGTTCGTTCCCGACCGGCCGCCGGCGGTCGTCGTCACCGAGCTGGACGACGGCGGCGGCGCGCTCGGCGCCGCACTCCTGGTGGCGGACACGAGCTGACCATGCGCCGGCTCGCCTCGTTTCCGGCAGGCGCAGTCGGAGTCGTGGTCGCGTGCAAGATCGCGCTCGGTGCAGCGTTCCTCGGGCGCTACGGCTGGCAGCGCGACGAGCTCTACTACGTCGTGGCCGCGCGGCACCTGAGCCTCGGCTACTTCGACTTCCCGCCGGTGACGGCGCTGCTCGGCGCGGGGATGCGGGTCGTTGCGGGCGAGTCGCGCGTCGGCCTGCGCGCGCTCGCGCTGCTCGCGGGCGCGGGAGTCGTCGTCGTCGCGGCGCTGATCGCGCGCGAGCTCGGCGGCTCCCGCCGCGCGCAGACGATCGCCGCGGTCGCGGTGGCGCTCATGCCGGTGCTGCTCGGGGTGAACACGCTCTTCCAGCCGGTCTCGTTCGACTTCCTGCTCGAGGTGATCCTGCTCTGGCTGGCCGTACGCCTCTCGTTCGAGCCGCGTCGGCTGTACTGGGTCCTGATCGGCGTCGTGCTCGGCGTCGGCGTGGAGACGAAGTACACGATTGCCGTGCTCGCCGTCGGGCTCCTCGTCGGCGCCGCGATCTTCCGGCGCGACCTGCTGAAGCTCGGCGATCTTGCGATCGCGCTCGGGATCGCGCTCGTCCTCGCCGCGCCCAACGTCGTCTGGGAGGCGCAGCACCACTGGGAGACGGTCCGCTTCCTCACGACGAACGGGCAGAGCGCGACGTCGGAGACCCGGCCGCAGTTCCTCATCGACCTGCTGACGAACGCGAACCTCGCGCTGATCCCCGTCTGGATCGTCGGGTTCCGGCGGCTGCACCGCGACCGCACGACCCGCTGGCTCGCCTGGGGAGCCGGGATCGTGCTCCTCGTCTACCTCGTGCTCGGCGGCAAGTCGTACTACGCGGGTCCGGTCTTCGTTCTCCCGCTCGCCGCCGGTTCGATGTGGGTCGACGGCTGGCTCGTCGGCGCGCGCCGGATCGCGATCACCGCGGCGGTCGTCGCCGTGCTGACCGTGCCGATCCTGCCGATCGCGGTGCCGGTGCTGCCGACGGCGACGGCGGTGCACTGGCACGTGCTCGAGGCCCGCTCCGACTACGAGGACGAGCTCGGCTGGGGCTCGATCGTCGACGGCGTGGCCCGCGCAGCGGCGGTGCTGCGCGACCGGGGAACGCCGGCGGCCGCGGTGCTCACGGCGAACTACGGCGAGGCCGGCGCGCTCGACGTGCTCGGCCGCGGCCACGGGCTCCCGCCGACGGTGAGCGGGAACATGAACTACCGCTATTGGCGGCCGGCGGCGATCCGGCCGGGGCCGATCGTCGTCGTCGGCTACGACGCGCGGACGCTGAGGCGGATCTGCTCGGACTGGCTCGTCGTCGAGCACCTGCCCGCCCCGTACGGCGTGAAGATCCCCGAGGCGGGCGAGCCGATCGCGACGTGCACGCCGAGTAGCAGCCTCTACGCGGTCTGGAAGACGCTGCTCGACCCGAGCTACTGAACGCGCGCGCGTGCCGTGGCGAGGATCTCCGCCGCCTCGGCGCGGTTGCCCCAGCCGCGCGTCTCCGTCTTCTTCTCCGGCTCGAGGTCCTTGTAGCGCTGGAAGAAGTGCTCGATCTCGTCGCGCGTCTCGGCGATCACGTCGTGGATGTCGCGGACGCGGTCGAAGAACGGGTCGCCGTGCGGCACGCACAACACCTTCTCGTCCGGGCCCTTCTCGTCGCTCATGTGGAAGACGCCGACGAGGCGCACGCGGATGCGGCAGCCGGGGAACGTCGGCTCGGCGACGAGCACGAGCGCGTCGAGCGGATCGCCGTCCTCGGCGAGCGTCCCCTCGACGAAGCCGTAGTCCGCGGGATACGTCATCGAGGTGAACAGACGGCGGTCCAGCACGATCCCGCCCAGCTCCGGGTGGTACTCGTACTTGTTCCGGGATCCCGTCGGGATCTCGACGTAGACGATTGCCTCGGGCTCGCTCACGCGTGCGCGGCCGAGCGGACGATCGCGCTCTCGAGGTCGGCGATGAGATCGTCCGCCGCCTCGATGCCCACGGAGAGGCGGATGAGGTTCGCCGGCGCCGCGAACGGCGCGGTCGCGGTCGCGGCGTGTGTCATCCGCGCGGGCACCTCGATCATGCTCTCGACCCCGCCGAGCGACTCGGCGAGCCGGAACAGCTTCGTCCGTGCGACGAGCGCCTCGGCCTCCTCCGGTGAGCGCGCGAGGAACGAGACCATGCCGCCGAAGTCGCGCATCTGGCGCGCGGCGATCTCGTGCCCGGGGTGCGTCGGCAGCCCGGGGTAGTACACGTGCTCGACGCCGGCGGCACGGTCGAGCCAGAGCGCCACGGCGGTGGCGTTCTCGCAGTGCTTCCGCATCCGCAGTGCGAGCGTCTTCACGCCGCGGAGGACGAGCCACGCGTCGAAGGGGCCGGGCACGGCGCCGAGCGACTTCTGCAGGAAGTACAGCCGCTCGGCGACGGTCGGGTCGTTCGTCGCCGCGAACCCGCCGATGACGTCGGAGTGGCCGCCGAGGTATTTCGTCGTCGAGTGGACGACGACGTCGGCGCCCAGCTCGAGCGGACGCTGGAGGTAGGGCGTCGCGAAGGTGTTGTCGACGACGAGCAGCGCGCCGACCTCGTGCGCCGCGTCCGCCGCCGCGCGGATGTCGACGATGTTGAGCATCGGATTGGACGGCGACTCGATCCAGACCATGCGCGTGTTCTCGTCGAGGCGCTCGCGCAGGCTCGGGAACTCCTCGGCGGGCACGTAGTCGTAGACGTAGCCCTTCGGCTCGTACACCTGCGACGTCATCCGGTAGACGCCGCCGTAGACGTCGGCGATGAGGACGACGCGCTGGCCCGGGTCGACGAGGTGCATCAGCGTCGTCACGGCGCCGAGCCCGGACGAGAAGGCGATGCCGTGCTCCGCCGACTCGAGCGAGGCGAGGCACTCCTGCAGCGCCGTGCGAGTCGGGTTCGCGACGCGCGAGTAGTCGTAGCCCTTGTGGACGCCGACGGCCTCCTGCACGTACGTCGAGGTCTGGTAGATGGGCGTCGTCAGCGCACCGGTGGCCGGATCCGGCTCCTGCCCGTCGTGGATCGCCCGCGTCTCGAACTCCATGGCGCGATTCTACGGGCGGGCCTGCCGCCGTCACACTCCCGTGACGAAGTGCCTGGCACTTCGCGGCCCCTGAAGTGCCAGGCACTTCGCGGTCACGAGGTGCCAGGCACTTTGCGGTCACGAGGTGCCAGGCACCAGCTCGGCGCCGAGGAAGCGCGCGAGGCTCCCGAGCGGGCGCGCGAGCGACACGGGCTTCACGCCGTCCTCCCACCAGATGCCGTTCACCCGCAGCACGCCGGCCTTGCGGTCGTGCACGGGCTCGATCCGGCCGACGAGCCGGTCGCCGCGCAGGATCGGGAGGACGTAGTAGCCGTACTCGCGCTTCGCTCTCGGCACGTACATCTCGAGCCGGTAGTAGAAGTCCCAGAGCGCCTCGGTCCGGGCGCGGTCGTGGATCAGCCGGTCGAACGGCGAGAGGAACACGACGCGGTTCCGCACGTCGCCGTCGACCGCGTCCGGGTGCGCGACCAACCGGCCCCGCTCGAGCTTCACCCCGAGCGCGCGAAAGCGCCGCTCCTCGATCAGCTGCTGCGCCTTCGGCCACGGGATCGTCTCCGTCTCCGGATACCAGCGCTCGGCGAGGTCCCAGAGACGCTGCTTCCCGCGCCGGCCGACGACCGCGACCTCGCCGAGATGCGCGAGGATCTCGAGCATCAGGCCCATCTTCCGCGCGCCCCACCACTCGTGGTGATCGCGCCGCATCGAGCGGTGGTCCTCGATCTCGCGGGAGAGCAGCGGCCCGCGCTCCTCCAGCTCGCGCAGGACGTGCCGGCGGAAGGCGCGGTTCGCCGCGAGGAACTCGCGCGCGTTGTCGTTCACGCCGCGCCGCATCCGCGCCCGGAGGAGCGGCAGGTCCTCGATCGGCCAGAGGAACGCACGCCACTCGACGAGCTTGCGCTCCTCCCAGAGCAGCCGGTCGAGCTCCGACGTGTCCCACGGCCCGAGCCGGCTCCAGAGGACGAGATGCTGCGGCGGCGCCACCGCCGAGATCGGGTCGAGCTGGAGGAAGCCGAGCCGTCGCACCGTCTCGAGGACGCCCGCCGCCGACCCGTCCAGCAGCTGGGACCGCACCGCGATCCGCCGCGCTTCTGCGAGGCTCACCTCCGTGGACTTCACCGAGTTCGTTCTATCGCAGCTGCCCCCGCCTCCGGCGCGGGTCCTCGACGCCGGCTGCGGCGACGCCGGCGGCGTCGTCCCCGCGCTCCTCGACGCGGGCTACGACGCGTGGGGCGTCGACCCGCGTGCGCCCGAGGGCCCCCGCTACGACCACGGCGACTACCGCGACGTCGAAGAGACGTACGACGCGGTCGTTGCCGGGCGCGTCCTCCACCATCTCCATCCGCTCGACGCGAGTCTCGACAAGCTCGCCGGGCTCGCGCCGCTCCTCGTCGTCGACGAGTTCGCGTACGACCTCATCGACCCCGCGGCGCAGGACTGGTACGAGTCGCAGTACCGCATGCTCGCGGCCGCCGGCTCGCCGCCGAAGGCGCCCGAGTCGCTGGACAAGTGGCGCTGGGAGCATCCCGGTATGCACCCGCACCGCGTCCTGCTCGAGGGATTGCGCGCGCGGTACGACGAGCGGGAGCTCGAATGGGTCCCGTACTTCCACCGCTGGCTGCGCGGGCCGAGCAGCGAGGCGCTCGAGACGTCGCTGATCGCCGCCGGCGCGTTCCCGGCGATCGGCTGGCGCTGGGCCGGGACGCGGCGCTAGGAGGGTCTGGCGGAGTGGTGCTCGTTGTCGGGGTGCGATGGGCGAGTGCGAGGCAAGGACGCAGGGAGCGCCGATAGCCGTCGCTATCGGCGCGACTGAGGACGCCGCATCGCGCCGCCCAGCGCGGCTCGGCGGCACAGCGCTACTTCGCCAGAACCTCCTAGGCGCGCGCGCCGCTGAGCACGTCGACGACGTGCTCTTCCGCGCCGTCGCGGTAGCCGGCGCCGAGCCGCTGCTCGAGGAGCGCCGCGAGCTCGCCGCTCTCCGCCAGCTCCTCGGTGATGTCCGCGCCGCCGACGAGCTCGCCCTTGACGAACACCTGCGGGATCGTCGGCCAGCCCGACAGCTCCGACAGCTCGGCGCGGATCGCCGGGTCGGGGAGGATGTCGACCGCGGTCACGGGCGCGCCCGCCTCGCGGAGCGCGCGCAGCGCGCGGTCGGAGTTGCCGCACATGACGAACTGCGGCGTCCCCTTCATGAACAGCGCGACGGGCTCATGCTCGATCACGTCCTTGATGCGGTCGTGCAACTCGCTCATGCGGTTCCTCTCGTCTTGATCCGGAGCTCGTGGATGGTGCCGTCGCGGAGCGGCTCGGCGAGCGCCTCGTTGACGAGGCGGTGCTGTTCGAGCAGCGGGAGCCCGTCGAAGCGGGCGCTCGTCACGGTCACCTGGAAGTGGTCGCCGCCGCCGGTCCGGTCCTCGACGCGCAGCTCGCCCGCGTCGGGGAACGCGCTGCGGAGGAGGGTCTCGATGCGCTCGGCCACCACGGGCTGATGGTAGACGCCGCGAGTACTCTTGCGGTGGTGGAGATCGGCCTCTTCCCGCTCGGGATCGTCCTTCTGCCTACGGAGCTCGTCCCGCTCCACATCTTCGAGGACCGGTACAAGGAGCTGATCGGCGAGTGCCTCGAGCTCGACCGGGAGTTCGGACTCGTCTACGCCGACGAGGACGGCATCCGCGACACGGGCACGCGCGCGCGCGTCACCGAGGTGCTCGAGCAGTTCGACGACGGCCGGCTGAACATCGCGGTCGAGGGGACGGACCGGTTCCGTGTCACGAAGGTGACCCGCGGCCGGGCGTTCATGACCGCCGAGGTCGAGCCGGTGGAGGACGAGTGGGCCGCCCCGGACGAGGATTCGGTCGCGCGTGCGATCGCGTCGTACCGCGCGCTCGCGGCGGCGGTCGAGGCGGAGCCGGAGGAGCCGGACGAGAGCTCGCCGCAGCTCGCGTTCGAGCTCGCGGCGAACGTCGAGCTGGCGCCGGACTCGAAGCAGCAGCTCCTGGAGCTGCGCACGGAGCAGGAGCGGCTCGTCCTCGTCGCGGATCTCCTCGACGCCGCGCTCGCCGCGCTGCTCGCCGCCCGCGAGCTCGACAAGCGCGCGAAGACGAACGGCAGCCGCCTGTCATAGCCGGGAAGTCGTGCGTCTTCCTCGCGGAAGCCGCGACGGTTCCGGGACCGGCGCGTTCGCCCTCCCGGAGCGGGTCCGCGCATCACTCGCACGGATGGCGTCACACTTCCGCGAGCCGTGTCTGACACCGGGGCGTGTCCCGCAGGGACACGCCCCGGGGCGGGTTGCTCAGCGGGCGTGCGCCAGGTACTCGAGCACGTCGCTGCGTGTGAGCACGCCGACGGGCTTGCCCTCACTCGCGACGACGACGGCGTTGCCGCCCGACGTGAGCGTCGCGTAGACGTCGTCGAGCGTCGCCGACGCCTCGACAGCGGCGAGCGGCGGCTGCATCGCCGCCGCAACGTCGTCGTGCAACACGTCGGGGTTCGAGAAGACGCGCTCGAGCAGCGCTCGGTCCTGAAGCGATCCGATCACGTCGGCGAGCGACTCGCACTGCCCGTCACGTACGACCGGGAGCTGCGAGATCCCGTAGCGCTGCATCGTGTCGATGCCCTCCCCGACCTTCGCGTGCGCCGCGATCGTGACGAGCGCCGGCAGGTCGCCGCCGTGCTTCGCGCGCATCACCTCCTCGACCGTCGGCGCCGGCGCCTGCCGCTCGACGAAGCCGTGCTCGAGCATCCAGTTGTCGTCGTAGAACTTCGACATGTAGGAGCGGCCCGAGTCCGGGATCAGCGTCAGCACCGTCGCGCCCGGCTCGAGCCGGCCCGCGACCTCGATCGCCGCCCACACGGTCGAGCCGGCCGAGCCGCCGGCGAGGATGCCCTCCTCGCGCGCGAGCCGCCGCGCCGTCACGAACGAGTCGCGGTCGGAGACCTGGATCCACTCGTCGACGACCTCGAGGTCGATCGTGTCCGGCCACGTGTCCTTGCCGATGCCCTCGACGAGGTACGGGTGGAGCTCCGAATCGTCCTTCGCGGTGTAGATCGAGCCCTCGGGGTCGACCCCGACGATCCGCACCTCCGGCTTGCGCTCGTGGAACCAGCGCCCGACGCCGGAGATCGTGCCCCCGGTCCCGACCGAGATGACGATCGCGTCGAGCTCACCGCCGGTCTGCTCCCAGATCTCCGGCGCGGTGACGTCGTAGTGCGCCTGCGGGTTCGCCATGTTCGAGTACTGGTCCGGCTTGAAGCCGCCGGGGATCTCCTCCGCGAGCCGCGACGAGACCGAGTAGTAGCTCTCCGGCGAGTCGTGGTCGACCGCCGTCGGCGTGATCACCACCTCGGCGCCGTACGCACGCAGCATCGAGATCTTCTCCTGGCTCATCTTGTCCGGCATGACGAAGATGCAGCGGTAGCCCTTCAGCGCGGCCGCGATCGCGAGGCCGACGCCGGTGTTGCCGGAGGTCGGCTCGACGATCGTCCCGCCGGGCCTCAGCTTCCCCGCGCGCTCCGCCGCCTCGATCATCGCGAGCCCGATCCGGTCCTTCACCGACCCACCGGGATTGAGGAACTCGAGCTTCGCGAGGATCCGCGCGCCGCCGCGCGGCGACATCCGGTCGAGCCGCACGATCGGCGTGCCGCCGACGAGGTCGAGGATCGTCGGGTAGTCGCGGGCCATGCGGCGCGAAGCCTACGGCACGCGCGGCTAGTGGCGGAAGTGGCGCCGCCCGGTGAAGACCATCACGGCGCCGGCCTTCTCGACCGCGTCGATCACGTCCTGGTCGCGCCGGGAGCCGCCCGGCTGGACGATCGACGTGACGCCCGCGTCGAGCGCGATGCGAGGACCGTCCGGGAACGGGAAGAACGCGTCGGACGCGAGGGCGGCGCCGTGCACGTCGTGGCCGTACGCGGCCGCCTTCTCGACCGCGATGCGCACCGCGTCGACGCGGCTCATCTGGCCGGCGCCGATCCCGATCGTCGCGAGGTCCCTCGCGAGCACGATCGCGTTCGACGAGACGTGCTTGCAGACGCGCCACGCGAACACGAGGTCGCCCCACTGGAGCTCGTCGGGCTTGCCGCATGCGACCGTCCAGCCCTCGCGGTCGTCCACCTCCGAGTCCGCGTCCTGCACGAGCATCCCGCCGATCACGCGCTTGAAGTGCCGCTCGCCGGGCTCGTCGACGCGGCGCTCGCGGTCGACGAGGACTCGCGTGTTCTGCTTCCGCTGCAACGCCTCGAGCGCATCGGCGGTGAACCCCGGCGCGAGCAGCACCTCGACGAACTGCTCGGCGAGCTTCTCGCCGAGCCCCCCGTCCACCTCGCGGTTGAGGACGACGACGCCGCCGTACGCGGAGGTCGGATCGGACGCGAGCGCTTTCTCGTAGGCTTCGTCGGCGGTCGCGCCGATGGCGACGCCGCACGGGTTCGCGTGCTTGACGATCACGCAGCACGGCAGTGCGAACTCGCGCACGAGCAGTCGTGCGGCCGAGAGATCGTTGAGGTTGTTGAACGACAGCTCCTTCCCGTGCACCTGCTCGACGCGCGAGAGGAGATGGCGGCGGACGCCGCGGTCGGCGTAGTAGGCGGCGCGCTGGTGCGGGTTCTCGCCGTACGCGAGATCGGCGACCTTCTCGAGCGAGAGGACGAGCGTGGGCGGGAACGGCTCCGGCTCGGCGAACCACGCGGCGATCGCCGCCTCGTACGCGGCCGTCGTCGCGAACGCCTCGGCCGCGAGCTCTCTTCTCGTCGCGAGTGATAACTCGCCGTGCACGCGGAGATCGTCGAGGACGAATCCATAGCGCTCCGGTCGACAGACGGGAGCGCAGAACGCGAAGTTCTTCGCCGCACCGCGGAGCATCGACGGGCCGCCGACGTCGATCATCTCGATCGTCTCCGCCTCGGTGACGCCGCGCTTGGACGCGACGTCGGTGAACGGGTAGAGGTTGACGCAGACGAGGTCGAACGGCTCGATCTCGTGCTCCTCGAGCGTCGCGACGTCCTCGTCGAGGTCGCGCCGCGCGAGGATCGCCGCGTGGATGCGCGGGTGCAGCGTCTTGACGCGGCCGCCTAGCATCTCCGGCGAGTCGGTGAGGGTCTCGACCAGCTCGACCTCGAGCCCGAGCTCGACGAGGTACGCCGCCGTGCCGCCGCTCGCGACGAGCTCCCAGCCGAGCTCGTCGAGCCCGCGCGCGAAGACGTCGAGCCCGGTCTTGTCGTACGTCGAGATCAGCGCGCGCACAGTTGCCTCACCACCTCGGGAAGCAACCGGTGCTCGACGGTCTTGATCCGCTCGTGCAGCGTCGTCGGCGTGTCGCCCGGGAGGACGGCGACGTGCTCCTGCGCGAGGATCGGGCCGCTGTCGACGCCCACGTCCACGAGGTGCACCGTCGCGCCCGACTCGGCGACGCCCGCGGCGAGCTGCTCCTCGACCGCGTGCGCGCCGGGGAACGCGGGGAGCAGCGACGGATGGACGTTCACCACCGCGTCGGGGAAGTGGTCGAGGAAGGCGGGCGTGAGGATGTGCATGTAGCCGGCGAGGACGACGAGGCGGACGCCGTGCTCCTCGAGCCACGCCGCCATCGCGGCGTCGCGCGCGGAGCGGTCCTCGAAGTCGCCGAGCTCGAACGACGCGGCCGGGATCGCGCCCGCACGCGCGAGCGCCGGCGCCTCGGGGCGGTTGCTCGCGATCGCGACGACGGGCAGCCCCGCGTCGAGCAGCGCCTGCAGGTTCGTGCCCGTGCCGCTGACGAGGACGCCGATCACACGAGCTCTCCGATCACGAGCGCTCCGGCCGGCGCCTCCGGGACGACGGCGCACATGCCGATCCCGCAGTTGAAGACGCGGCGCAGCTCGCCCTCCTCGACACCGCGCTCCGCGAGCCACGCGAACACGGGCGGCCGCGCCCATGCGTCCCAGTCGATCCGCGCGTCGACGCCCTCGGGAAGGACGCGCGCGAGGTTGCCGAGGATGCCCCCGCCGGTGACGTGGGCGAGCGCCTTCACGTCGGCCTGCCCGCGGAGCGCGCGCACCTCGTCGACGTAGAGCCGGTGCGGCGCGAGCAGCAGGTCGGCGTCGAAGTCTCCGTCGCCGACGATCGCGCGGACGAGCGAGAAGCCGTTCGTGTGGAGCCCGCTCGACGGGAGGCCGACGACGACGTCGCCGGGCGTGCAGCGCGAGCCGTCGATGACGCGGTCGCGGTCGACGACGCCGACGCAGGTGCCGGCGAAGTCGAGCTCGTCCTCGCGGTAGACGCCCGGCAGCTCGGCCGTCTCTCCGCCGATGAGCGCGCAGCCGGCGGCGCGGCAGACCTCGGCGGCGCCCTCGACGAGCTCGGCAACCTGCTCCAGGTCGATCCTCGCCGCGGCCGCGTAGTCCAGGAGGAACAGCGGCTCGGCGCCGCTGCAGAGCACGTCGTCGATGCAGTGCGCGGCGAGGTCCATGCCGGCCCAGCGCAGCCGCCCCGCTCGGCGCGAGAGCATCAGCTTCGAGCCGACGCCGTCGGTCGAGGCGGCGAGCAGCCGCTTCTCGTCGAGCGGGTGGAGCCCCGCGAAGCGCCCGAATCCCGTCGCCCCGGTCGACTCGACCGCCGCACGCAGGCGCCCCACGACCGCGTCCGCGGTCGCCAGCGAGACCCCGGCGGATTCGTACGTGCCCAACGGAGAGGAGTCTATTGCGGCGTCCGGCGGTGCTAGACGAACAGCTCGCCGTACAGCTCCGGCCGTCCCTGCGGGCCGCCCTCGACGAAGCGGAGGAGCGTGTCGCCGACCTCGACGTCGGCGCCGTTCCGCTCGAGGCCGAGGATGCCGGCGATCGCCTCCGCCTTCGCCGCCGGCTCGTCCGCCTTGAGGTGCAGCTCGGCCAGGCGGAGCCGGTCGCGCCGTTGGAGCAGCTCGTCGACCCACTCCCGCGGCGGGTGCAGCTCGAGCCGGTAGCCCGCGTTCGTCGAGACGAACGTCCGCCGGCCGCCGTGCTCCTGGACGCGGAGGCCGCCCTGCTCGGCGACGGCGAGCGCGGTCTCGAGCTCCTCCTCGTCGAGCGCGACGCCGATGTGGTCGACGCGCGGCAGCGGCCACTGGCCGGGCTGGATGACGATGTTGACCGCGCCGAGCTCGAGCTCGGTCAGGCGGAGCTTGAAGCCGGCGTCGTCGAGCTCGGTCCACGAGATCCCCGGCTCGAACGAGGTCAGGTCCTCGCCGATGCGCCCGTGGCGTGCGACGAGGTCGAAGCCGAGCTTGCCGATGTAGCGTGCCTCGACCTCGCGCAACCGGCTCGTGACGAGGTGGTAGTGGAAGAGCTGCACCGGAGCCGCATCGTAGGCATGCAGGAGTTCGCGCCGACGTGTCGAACGCGCCCCGGATGTCCATGTCCCCGGGTGGCATCCATCACGTGGATCTCGTCGTCTCGTCGATCGAGCGGAGCCTCCCGTTCTACCGCGAGCTGCTCGGGCCGCTCGGCTGGCATGGCCTCGGCGAGGTCGAGGGCGAGCGCGGCGAGACGATCTGGTACCTGCGGAGCAGCGAGTGCTCAATCGGGTTGCGCGAGGCGCAGACGGAGTCGGGGCCGTACGACCGGTACACGGTCGGGCTGCACCACCTCGCGCTCGAGGCTCCGTCGCGCGCCGCGGTCGACGAGCGCGCCGAGTGGCTGCGGGAGAGCGGCGCCGAGATCGAGAGCGGTCCCGAGGAGTTCGCGTACATCCCCGGCTACTACGCCGTCTTCTTCTACGACCCGGACGGGCTCAAGCTCGAGATCGTCCACGTCGCCGCGCTCGCTGCCTAGGGGAACCCGTGGTGGCCTTCGGCCATCCCGGACGGCGAGGTTCGGCCTTCGGTTAGAGCAGACCTCGCTCTAACCTCCGGCCCTTGCCGCAGGAAGCTCGAGCG
>Ga0335077_10002437_pt1 | contig 22200 bp, 17 predicted proteins | sample Lox_Sample_31_FD_207151 | JGI IMG/M metagenome (GOLD analysis project Ga0335077, IMG submission 207151) | Soil microbial communities from Loxahatchee National Wildlife Refuge, Florida, United States - Lox_Sample_3.1 | ecosystem: Environmental > Terrestrial > Soil > Wetlands | place: USA...
TTTCATGCCGATCTCCTCGCGTGTGTTCCCGGTGGACAGCACGTCCACGCAGATATCCGGGTCGAAGGGCAGCGGCGTTTGTCCTTTCGCCGTGCCCCACCGCGCTTGAGGCATCCAGACAATATCCGGTACTCTCACGCCCCGATCGGTAACAACAGAGATCTCTTGCGCCGCCTCTGGTCCCAGCCGGCCGGCCAGCGCCATAGCCACCGCGGTGCACACACGCTGGTGGTCGTTGGTCGGGCGCGCGCTCTTGATCAGCTCCCCGTATTCGTCGAGCTCGTAGTAATCAGGGCTCGCGGGATCGGCGCCCAGCTCCCGCCAGCGCCGGACCAGCGCTTCTCGGCCCAATACTGCACCGACATCCATCGTCGCCTCGTTCTGCACCGCAGGAGGTGTAGCCAAGTATAGCGCGGCGCGGCAGTACACAGGCATGAGGGCGAGGGCGCGAAATCCGGTTCACGGGACCCGCCGCTTGCACAGAGGAAACGGAAACGCGGGGGGATTCTATGGGTCGAGCGCTCAAATGGGCGCCGTCGGCGACACGTTGCGCGCGACGGTCGGTCTGATCGGTCCGTGGTCGACCGACCGCCCAGTGACAGCGCGCGATGGCGCCTGAAGCGCTGCTGTTACGCACGCAAGCAAGAAAGGTCGGGCGGAGTGGTCGAGAAGCGCTCCCCGACAACGCGCGTCCGATCCGTCTACATCTTCTTCCAGTCTCCCGATTGTTCGAACGCGCAAGCCGCGCGATAGATCGTCGGCTCGTCGAAGTGTTTGCCCACAAGCATGAGCCCCACCGGCAGGCCGTCGATCATGCCGCAGGGCACCGTCATGGCCGGATGATGGGTGATGTCGAACGGCGAGGTGTTGCCGATCATCTCCAGCGCCCGCTGGACGTAGAGCTCACGCGGCGCGTCGGCGGGCGGGAGCGGCGTGGGTTTCATCGGGAGCGTTGGCATCAGCAACAGATCGTAGTTTTTGAGCACTTCGTCATAAGCGCCCGTCAGGCGCCGCGTGATGTTCATCGCCTTCCCATAGTACCGCGTGCCGAAGTACTTCTTGATATAGACGCCAAGCGCCGTCACGTACTTGGTGGTCTCCGACAGCTCGTTCGCGCGCAGTTGCCAGCCGTGGAGCTTGTCGATCAGGCTCGTGACATATAGATCGGGCCGGGAGAGCCCGTAGCCGTCGCCCAACATCATCGTCTGGGCGATGCCTTCCACCCCGATCGGGGTCCAGATCGCCGGGCCGAGCAGGTGCATGGGGATTGAGACTTCTTGCACCACGGCGCCCATGTTCTTGAACAGCTCGCCGCCCGATCGGACTTTCTGGTCGACCGCCTCCTCGGATTCGGGGCGGCCGAAGCCTTCCTTGACCAGCGCGATTTTCATGCCTTTGACCCCGCCATCGAGCATCTGGCTGTACGTTTGCACCTTCGGTGCATACTGGCGCGGGTCGTAGCCGTCCGGCCCGGCGATCGTCTCCAACATGAGCGCGTTGTCCTTGACCGTCCTGGTCATCGGCCCGGTGTGATCGACAAAGATCTCGATAGGCATGATGCCGGTATAGGGCACGAGACCATGAGTCGGCTTCATTCCGTAGATGCCGCACCAGCACGATGGCATACGGATCGAACCACCTTGATCCCCACCGAGCGCCATATCGGCTTCACCGAGCGCGACCACCACGCCGCTGCCGGCCGAAGAGCCGCCCGCCGAGTATCCCATCTTGTACGGATTGTGCACCGGACCTTTTGCTCCCGTGTGAGAGCCGCCTGAGATACAGTACGATTCGCAGTGCACCTTGCCCACGATTTCAGCGCCGGCGTCCAGAAGACGCACGATCACTGTGGCGTCGACGTCCGGCACGTAGCCTTCCAGAATCGAGCAGCCGTTCATCATCGGCACGCCGGCCACCATCACGTTGTCCTTGGCGGCGACCTGCTTGCCCTTCAGCGGCCCGTCCGCGGCGCCTTTGATGCACGTCTTCACGTACCAGGCGTTGTGTTTGTTCTCTTCGGGCGAAGGGAAATGACCAGGCGTGCGCGGGTACTTTACCGGCGGCAGCTCGTCGGGCATGCGGTCGACGATGTTGTAAGCGTCGACCATCGGCTTGATCAGCCCCAGATAGGAGGTGATGTCCTCGCGAGTGAGAGCGAGCCCGATCTCGCTGGCCGCCTCTTTCAACTGATCGGGAGATGGATAGGGTACTGACATTTTGAGTCTCCTTCAGGTCAGGTTGTAACGAGAGCGCGGTATTGCGCTGCCGCGAGGGTGCACATCCGAGTCAAGGTGCCAGCAATCGCTTGAGCTCCGGGTTGTCACGTACTTCGTCAGACGTACCGTGAAGGGCGATGCGCCCACGGTCCATCACGCAGCAGTACGTTGATAGGCGGAGCGCGAGCTGCACGTGCTGTTCGACGATGACGATCGCGATCTCGTGCGCCAGACGCTGGAGGCGCTCGGCGATCTCGTCGACGATCTCATGCCAGACGCCCTCGGTAGGTTCGTCCAACAGCAGCAGGTGCGGGCGCCCGAGCAGGGCACGGCTGATCGCAAGCATCTTGCGCTCCCCGCCGGAGAGTGTTCCTGCCTGCTGCCCCAAGCGCTCCCCGAGACGCGGAAAAAGGGCGACGATCTCATCGATGCGCCGCCCGCCATCCATGGCGCTCATGCACCCGACAGCCAGGTTGTCCTTCACCGTCAAGCGGGCGAACACGCCGTACTCCTGCGGAACGTAGCCCATCCCGCGGCGGGCGCGCAGCTCAGCCGGCATGCGAGTGGCGTCGCGGCCTTCGAACTTGATGCGGCCCCGGGCGGGCGCGAGCTCACCCGCGAGCGTTTTCAGCAATGTCGTCTTACCGGCGCCGTTGCGGCCAAGGAGCGCCAGCGCACCGCGGGACGGCGCGTTGAGGCCGACGTCGAACAGCGCCGGACTGCTTCCGTAGTAGGTGCACAATCCTTCGGCTTCAAGCAAGGGACTGTCAGACATCGGCCAAGTAGGCCTCCTTCACCTTCTTGCTGCCTTGTACGACACGAGTGGAGCCACTCTCTACGACTCTCCCCTGATCGAGGACCGTGAGCGTGTCGCAGATTTCCTTGATGAAGTCCAGGTCGTGCTCGACGATCAGCAGGGAGCAACGCTCCCGGATAGGACCGAGCAAGTCCCCAGTGGCGCGCCGCTCCTGTGCGCTCATTCCGGCGGTCGGCTCGTCGAGCAGTAGCAATTGAGGGTCTCGTGAGAGCGCCATCGCAATCTCCAGCCACTGTTGTTGGCCGTGAGAGAGAGTGCCAGCAGGTTCACTCGCACGGCCGTCCAGGTAGAACTGCGCCAGCAGCGCCGTCACTCTGTCGTGCAGTACGTCGCGCGTACGCGAGAACATGAGTGCGGCCATCGAATGCTCCGCCTGCAGCGACAGCAGCATGTTGTCATACACGGTCAGGTTCGGGACGATGCTCGTAATCTGGAACTTGAGGCTCATCCCAGCTCGCGCCCGCTCGGCAGGCGTCGCAGCCGTGATATCCCGACCGAGGAACGTCACGGTGCCATCGCTTGGCAGCTCGGCGCCCGCGATGCACTTGAGCAAGGTGGTCTTGCCCGATCCGTTGGGTCCGATCAGCCCATGAAACGAGCCTTCGGTCACGACGAGATCCACGCCGTCCAACGCGGTGAGCGTGGCGTAGGCCTTCCTCACGCCGCACGCCGATAAAATCCGTTTGTCGCTGCCGCCTGTCATTATGGCCTCAAAGGGTCCGTCGCGCCCACAGGGGGTTGACGCTTGCCGATGAGACTACGGCTTCCGAACGAGCCGACGCGCTCGCGCTCCGGTACGAGAAAACCAATTAAGCCCTTGGGGCGGAACATGACCACCACCAGCAGCAGCAGCCCCAGCACGATCGGCCAGCCCGTTTCCCACTGCTGGGAAAGGACGTAGCTGAACAGATCGACGATCCCCACACCGAGCAGCGCACCCACCAGCGTGCCGACGCCGCCAAAGAGAACGTACAACACGGCCTGCGTCGAAAGCACTGGACCGAGCTGGCCTGGGCCGACGTAGCCTTCGTGAAACGCATACAGGCATCCGCTCAGCCCCGCGATCATTCCACCCAGTGCGAACGCCACGGCCTTGTAGCTCTGAACCCTGTAGCCGAAAAACGCCATGCGCGGCTCTCGCAGGCGAATGCCGGCCAGCACCAAGCCGAACTGCGAGCGGCTCAGCCATCGCAGTCCCACGTACACCAGGAGCAGGATCGCCAACGCCGCGTAGTAGAAGACTCTGCCCTCGACGATCTCGTAGCTACCGATCGTGAGGCGAGGCAGACTCGGGATGCCGTTTTGGCCGCCCACGTAAGACCAGCCGCGAGCGAGCCGCTCGACTACGTAGGATCCAGTGAGGGTGCCGAGGGCGATGAAGATAGGTGTCGGTATGCGCTTGCCGAAGAGGATCAGGAAATTCATGATGAGCGCCACCAAGAACCCGACCACCACCGCCGCCGGCAGCAATACCAGGATGGACGTGATCTCGAGCTTGGTGGCGAGTAACGCGCAGCTGTAGCCGGCCATCCCGAAGAACAACGCCTGGCCGAAGCTCAAGATGCCGGCGTAGCCCCAGACCAGATCGAAGGACAGTGCGAGCAGGCCGACGATCAGCACGCGTGTCGCGAACAGCACCCAGAAGTCGTCGACGAGGACCGGCAGCACGGCAAACGCGGCGAGCAGCAGCGCCTCGATCCATGGGATCGCGCGGCGCTGCCGCCCACTCGTGTCGGCGCTCGATGCCGACCTGATCACGGCACGCGGCCCTACAGAGCGTCTAGCCGCATTCGCCCGGCATGACCGGGCCGTTGCTCTTCGCCACGATCTCGAACGTTCCGCCCTTCGCCACGGCCGTGTACATGTTCATCTTGACGTGACGCGTACCGGGAACGAATTGACTGCCGCCGCCCGGCCCGTCCGCGATCTTGGCGTGGTCGAGGGCTTTGGCGACATCTTCGCGCTTGACGCTCTTTGCCTCCTTGACGGCTGCTTCCCAAAGCTTGAGCCCGCGATACATACCGGTAGCCGCACTACCCGCCGTGAACAGAATCGAGCCGGGATACAGCCTGCTGTACTCCGCCTGGAGCTTGTTGCCGGCGGGGTCGTTGACGGCCTTGAAGTAGTCCAGGCAACTGCCGAGCCCTTCGATCTCGTTGGCCGGTGTGATGTTGAGCGCGTTCTCGTCGTAGTAGACGCAAGCGAGCCGCCCGCCGTTGCGGTTGAATCCGGCTTCGTAAAGCTGCTTGAAGAACGCCGCGAGCCCGGGCGGGATGGTCGTGTTGAAAACCACGTTCACCTTGTTCGACATGATCTTGTTCACGGTGGCACCGTAATCGTTGTGGTCGACCGGGAAGTACTCCTCGTCTACCACTTCGCCGCCGTGTTGTTCGATCGTCTTCCGGGCGTATGCGTTGAGGACGTGCGGCCATACGTAGTCCGCGGACGGAAGGTAGAACCTCGTGCCGCCGTTTCGGATTAGCCACGGGATGAAAGTGTCGCATTGCTGCGCGGGCGTGGGGCCGGTGCAGAAGAGGTAGGGCGTGCACTCTTTGCCCTCGTAGAGCTGGGGATAGATGTACAGCGTCTTGCCGCGGTTGACGATGGTGTCCTTGATCGCATTACGCATCGAGCTTGTGATCCCGCCGAGCACGACGTCGACTCGGTCTTGCGTCACGAGCTTGCGTACCCGCGTTACGGCGAGCGCTTCGTTGGTAGCAGTATCCTCCAGATACATCTGTAACGGGCGCCCCAGCAAGCCGCCGCTGGTGTTGATGTCGTCGATCACCATCCTCGCGATGTTCGCGTTGGGAATGCCGCCCCAGCTGATCGGGCCAGTGATGTCGGTCGCGACCCCCACCTTGATCGGGTCAGCGGCCCAGCCTCCTCTGGGGTTGTACAGGTAGCTGCCTGCCCCGAGTGCGACCATGCCGCCGAGCAGACCAGCTCGCTGGATGAACAAACGACGTGAATAGGATTGGAGCCGCTGTCTGATTTCGAATTCGCTGTTCGACGTCTGTCAGGTCCCCCCACGAGACAACAGGCCTTGCGGCCGAACCTTCATGACCGCGATGGCGATCACGAAGACCAGTAAATCTGCAACCACGGGCTTGATGAACCACGGCAGGGCGGCGCTGCTCCCGCCCACGAACGCTGCACCCGCCATCGCGCCTTCAAAGCCGGCAGTGCCTCCGAGCATCACGGCCAGGAAGGATTTGATGAGGAACGGCACGCCCATGTCGGCGCTGATCGAATAGATCGGCACCATCAGACCGCCCGCAAGCCCGGCGAGCGCCGATCCCAGCGCAAAGGTCAGCGCATAGACGCGGTCTGTGGAAATGCCGGAGGCCCGTGCAAGCGCCGGGTTCTCGAGCGCGGCGCGTACCTGCAGGCCGGATCTGGTGCGGACCAGAAGTAACCAGCACGCAGCCATGACCAGTGCCGTGATGACGATCACGGCGCTGCGCCATTTAGAGATCGAGACGTCGCCCAGGGTGTAAGAGCCGACGAGAGGCGCCGTCACGGAGTAGAACTGGCCGCCTAGCAGTCCACGCACGCCCTCACGCAGGGCAAGCCCGATCGCATAGGTTCCGAGCATCGCTACGACCGGAGCAGCGTAGAACCGGCGGATGACCGTGCGTTCGAGCAGCAGGCCGATGCCGCCTACCACGATGGGCGCGCAGATCATTCCGGCCCAGCTCGGGACGCTTCGTTGCTCCAGAAGGTAGACGGTGTACGCCCCCAGCAGGACAAGCTCGCCGTGGGCGAAGTTGAAGATGCCCATCATGCTGGCGATCACGCCGAGGCCGAGCGCGACCAGCACGAAGATCGCGCCATATGCGAGAACATCGAAGACGAACGGGACGACGCTCATGCGCCTCCAAGTCCGGTCTTGCTTATGGCCCGCTATGACGCCATCGTTGGTCGCGCCTCTTGGAATGCGGCCACACCCATGCCTGGGTGGAGCGAGTGCGCAACAAACTAATCGCGGGGCGCTGGCGCCGTAGCGCCAGGGATTTGAACCGCTGTTTCTGGTTGAGGGGACTCTAGCGCGGTCTCGCTGGCCGGTCAACCGAGGGAACCCCGTAGTCCTCCGTTGTCTGTTGGGCGACTTCTGGGCCGAGGCGTTCGGCGACGACGGGCGTTCGGGCACGAGCACGCCCAGGATGAGGGGCGGCTGCGTCGTTGAAGCCGACGTTGGTGATCAGGGCTGGCCTCCTCGGGACCCAGGAATGGGCTGGGCAGCCGAGCGGAGCGAGATTTGGCCGGGCGAGCTCAGGTGCGTCCGCATCCTGGCCACGATGCGCGGAGCTTCGACGGCCGCGACGAGCTCGACGCAGATAAGGAAAGCGTTGGGAAACGATCGATATCGGATACACGTTGGAGTCTGAGCCCCTGGGCCTCATGCGCCTTCCTGTAGGCGCGTGCGGAAATTGGGCGTGATCGCCGCGCAAGCGCCATGGTCGCCGACGAGGTGCCGTGGAACGATCGTGTCGTGACCAAGTTCGGCTGCAATGTGCTCCGACCGGACTAGAAGGGCCCGCATCGCTATGCCATTAGCCTACAGTGCCCTCGCCACCGGCGCTCACCGCGCCTCGATCACCTCCCCGAACGGCTCCCACCGAATGCCGTTGAACCGGGCCATATGCATCTGCTTGATCGGATGATAGTCGGTGGCGCTGGTGTTGATTGTGATTCCCGGGTACAGCATCGGGTTGACGACGCCCTTGAGGCTGGTGGCCTGGCGCATCAGGTTCTCCCGCGTCAGGTTGTCTCCGCAACGCCGCAGCACTTCGACGAAGGTCAGGGCCACGGCGTAGCCGTAGGAGTTGATGCCGTCTTCCGGATTGGCCTCGGGGTAGTACGCCTTCATGAAGGCCAGGTAGGCCTGAAAGCCGGGGTCGTCTCCCCACATCGCCGAATCCGATTTTCCATAGTACGCGGAGATCAGGCCGATCGACTTCTCGAGGCCGGCAGGCTTGAGTACGGACTCGATGCTGGTCCCCGGGTAGGCGATCAGGAAAGTCGGCCGCCAGCCGATGTCGTACACCTTCCGGATCGCCTGGGCGGCGAACTTGGGCGTGGCCGCGACGAACAGGGTGTCCGCCTGCGAGGCCTTCAGACTGATCACCTGAGAATCGACGGTGGGGTCGGAGGTCTCGTAGCTCGCTTCGGCGATCACCATCGAGCGCGCTGCATCGGCGAGCGCGGCCTTGAGACCCCGCAGGTAGTCCTTGCCCAGATCGTCGTTCTGGTAGAGCACCGCAAGCCGCGCACCGGGCTTCTCCTTGAGCAGCCACCTTCCGTAGACGCTGCCGTCCAGCGACGCGGGCGGATTCCAGGGGATGGTCCAGGGATAGTTCTTCGGATCGGCGATCTTCTCGGAGACCGATGCGACGAAGATGGCGGGCACCTTCCTCGCGTTGGCGTACTTCTGGATCGCGGCATTCGGCGCCGTGCCCAGGGTTTGGAACAGAGCGAAGACCGCGTCTTGCTCGACCAGCCGGCGGACCTGCTCGACGGTCTTGGCGGGAACGTAGCCGTCGTCCAACGAGATGAGGTTGATCTTGCGGCCGTTAACGCCGCCTTCGTCGTTGATCTTTCTGAAGTACGCGGCCTGCGTCCTGCCGATGCTTCCGAGCACGGATACCGGCCCGCTGTACGGCATGGTCTGACCGATCTTGATCTCGGTGTCGGTCACGCCGATGTCATAGTACTTCTCGGCGATGGCATGCGTTGCGAGGGACCCGAGCAACAGCGCGAACGCGATCTGCCGAGGCATCAACTGGAGCATCTTCCCTCTCCCTGAGAGCACTTGCCGACGCGGCCGCCTGGCTGCTTGCCGTGCGTCAGAAGCGGCACAGCGAAGAATAGCCGAGCCGGAGGCTGCCTGGATAGGGTCGTCCGAAATGACGCAGGCTGCGACCGAACGCATGCGGCTTGTCCGACCCAAGACGAGGGGCGAGCCCGTGGCAGGGCGCCCAGTCAATCGCGCCCGACCACTTCGGTGGTCCGGGCGCCGCACCACAGCGACACCGCCAAGCGCACGCGCTGACGGTGCGTCCTGGCAACAGCTTCGTCAGTACAGCTCGGGCACCATCATGCTCGCCGGCACGGGATGGCGGACATAGTCCTCGTGGCGCTCGCGCTCCGGCAAGACGATGGCCGGATGCTCCACCTCCCGATACGGCATCTGGCTCAGCAGATGGTGGATGCAGTTGAGCCGGGCCTTCTTCTTGTCCACCGCCTGCACCACCCACCACGGCGCTTCCGGAATATGGGTGCGCTCGAGCATGATCTCCTTGGCCTTCGTGTACTCCTCCCATCGGCGCCGCGACTCCAGGTCCATGGGGCTCAGTTTCCACTGCTTGAGCGGATCGTGGATGCGGGCGAGGAAGCGCAGCTCCTGCTCCTCGTCGGAGATGGAGAACCAGTACTTGATCAGCTGGATGCCGGAGCGCACCAGCATCTTCTCGAACTCCGGCACGGAGCGAAAGAACTCCTCGTACTGCTCGTCCGTGCAGAACCCCATCACGCGCTCCACGCCGGCGCGGTTATACCAGCTGCGGTCGAACAGCACGATCTCACCGGCCGCAGGCAGGTGCGCGACGTAGCGCTGGAAGTACCACTGCGTGCGCTCGCGGTCGCTGGGCGCGGGCAGCGCAGCCACGCGGCACGAGCGCGGATTGAGCCGCTGTGTCATGCGTTTGATGACACCGCCCTTGCCCGCGGCGTCGCGCCCTTCGAACAGGATGACGAGCTTGTGCTTGGTGCTCGCCACCCAGTCCTGCAGCTTGATGAGCTCCGTCTGCAGGCGAAGCAGCTCGCGGAAGTAACGACGGCGCGCTTCCCTTTCCGAGGGCGGGACGCCGGCGTACAGCTCGCTCGGGGTCCGATCCTCCAAATCCAGCTCCAACTCGTCGTCGTAGCTGTCGATCACCTCCTGGTGCACGCGTCGGATCAAGTCGTCGTCGTTCGGATTCAATTGTTCCTCCTGAGGTGCATCAGCAAGCGGGCCGACGCTACAGCGCCCGCGCGCCATCGCTATGACAACCGCACTTCGACCCGCAGAACTATTTGAGCAGGCTTTGCGCGAGCGTCTGGGCGGTGGTCATGCTCTCGGTGAACACCGGGTCTCGCTCACGGTCCGAGAGCTGACGTCCCACGAGCTCGGCCAGCGCTACCGGCTGCACGCTTAGCGTGCGGGGCGCCGCTTCAACGCCTTCGGCATTCAGTTCGAGCCGCGTCGCGTGGAGCGGTCGAAACGCGAGCGTCGCGGGCCGCCCGTCGACATGGCATTGCAAGCGAACCTGCCGTATCTCCGAGGGCACGTCGGCGAGGCGTCTGATGCGGACGGACACCGTGCCGTGGGGGGCCTCGAATGCCCAGCGGATTTCGATTCCCGGCTCGACCTTGCCCGCCTTCACCGTCCAGCCCAGCCTGCGCGTCAGCCAGGCTACCAGCTCCCACGCCTGGATCACGGCGTGCGGCCCATGCTCCAGAAGCAACTCGGTCGTGGTGGCAGCGGCCCCTCCAGGAGTGGTCGGATCCAGCGCCTGTGCCAGAAGACGACGCCAGGCTTTCAGGCGCCGCCAATTGATATCGGATGCCACGCGCCAACGCCCGCCAGGCAGTGCTCTGGCGAACGCATCGAGCCAATGCGAGGTGGCAGCCACTGCACGTGTCGGGTCGAGCCAGCCCCGGCTGTCGTAAATGATCTGCTGTGCATTCTCGGCAAGGTCGAAAAGCAGCGCGCCCGCGAACGGTGGCGGCTGATTCGAAGCCCACCACAGATTGATCGGCAGATCACCCACCAGCAACGCCCGCACGGCGAAGGGAAGCCGCGCCACCGCGGGGCCCGCCGCGTGCAACGCAATCAGCTCCGAGACGGCATCTACCGCCGTGCCATTGTGCCGCGAGCGGACCAGCGCGGCGGAGCTGACTGCCGCGTCTTGCGCATCGGCCTCACCCAATAAGAGCAGAACGCGAGCCGGATGGATGGCCACCACCTTCGAGACCTCCGCGGCCAGGCTTTCCGCCTGCTCACGCTGATCGCAGAAGATGACGAGATTCGACATGCGGGCGAGCTGGACAGGGTGCTCCCTCGCTGCGTGTTGCGCGCTCACCTGCCGCGCCAGTTCCGACTCGACCTCCCGCAACGGGATCGGCACGCTGCCACTCGGCGCGAAGGGTGAGGGCGTCGTCACAGGCTTCTCCAGACCCGGCCGTCCGGCTCGATCAGACGATTCGCTTCGACCGGGCCCCAGGTCCCACACTGATACTCCGGCAGGTCGCGAACGCCGGCCTTCTCCCAACGATCGAGGATGGGAGTGACGAACTGCCACGCCGTTTCGACCTGATCGCGGCGCATGAATAGCGTCGCATCGCCCGCCATCACGTCGAGGAGCAGCCGCTCGTAGGCCTCCGGCGATTTGCCGCCAAAGCCGCTCGCGTAGTTGAACTCCATCTTCACCGGGTAGATGCGGATCTTGGGTCCCGGGAGCTTGGACGCGATGCGCATCGCCAGGCCCTCTTCAGGCTGCACGCGCACCGACAGCACGGTCGGCTCCAATTGCATGTCCGGGTTGGAATTGAACAGGATCTGGGGCACATACTTGAACTGGATCGCGACCTCGCTCACTCGCTTCGGCAACCGCTTTCCCGTGCGCAGGTAGAAAGGCACGCCCGCCCAGCGCCAGTTGTCGATGTAGAGCTTGAGAGCCAGGAAGGTCTCGGTGGTCGAATGCACGGAGCTGCGGGGTAGCTCTCGCCCCATCGCCTCGAACGACTCGCGAACCTCCTTCCGATATCCGGGCACACGCTGCCCATGGACATCTCCTTCGATGTACTGCCCCCGCACGACGTTCGCATCGACGTCGGCCGTGGCGAACGGCCGCAAGCAATTGAGCACGCCTACCTTGGCATCGCGCACCACCTCGGGTGCGAGCGACCAAGGCGGCTCCATCGCCATCACGCACAGGACCTGCAGCATGTGGTTCTGGACCATGTCGCGCAATGCACCGACGCCTTCGTAATATCCGGCACGGGTCGCGATGACTTCTCCGGTGCCCGCGTCGTACTGTGCGAGCCCCTCCTCCTCGGCCACGGTGATCTGCACGTGATCGATGCACTTCGCGTTCCAGAGCGGCTCGAAGATGCTGTTGGCGAAGCGGAGCACGAGCAGGTTCTGCACCGTCTCCTTCCCGAGGTAATGATCGATGCGGTACGTCTGGCTCTCGGCAAACGCGGCGCCCACGACGCGATTCACCTCGCGCGCGCTTTCGAGGTCGCGCCCGATCGGCTTCTCGACGATCACTCGGGTGAACGCGGCGGTATCGCCCGGGCTGCAGATCATTTCGGCGGCTCTCAGATGCTCGACGCATTGCCCGACCAATCCCGGCGGCACGGCCAGGTAGTACACCCGGCTGCCGGGAATGCCGAACTGCTGGTCGAGCGACTCGAGCCGCGCCTTGAGCTGCTTGTACGCGCGCATGTCGTTGAAGCTGCCCTGGACGAAGAACAGGCTGCGCGCGAAGTTCTCCCAGTGCGCTTCGTCCAGCGCTTGTCGCGAGAAGCGGCCGATCCCGCTCCGGGCGCGTTCGCGTATGTACTGGTCGGGGTCTGCGTCAGTCGTGCCTTCGGATGGCACGCCGAAAGCGGTCACTGCAAAGTGTGAGGGGAGCACGCCGTCGACGCTGAGGTTGTAGATTGCCGGCAGAAGCTTGCGCCAGCTCAGATCGCCGGGTCCGCCGAAGATGACTAGCTGGCACGACTGCGGCAGCAGCGTCGTGGAGCCTTCGAAGACTTTCCCGTCGGCCAACGCACCGGTGAGCACTGAGGCCATTCTGGCGTTCTTGTCGTTCGGGACCGAATGTCGAGGTCGTCCGTGCGGCTCTATGTCACCGGGCAGGGCCGCGCGTTCCAGATCTGAGCGGCATATTCGGAAATGGAACGGTCGCTCGAGAACTTCCCGGACGCGCCGAGGTTCAGGATCGCCTTGCGCGTCCACGCATCGGGCTCCGCGTACAGGGACGCGACCTCTGTGTGGGCACGCGCATAATCGGTGAGATCACCCAGGTGGCGGTAGAAATCGCCCGAGGTGAGCAGCGTGTCCCAGATGGGCCGGAACAGCCCGGGCTCGTCGCGGCTGAAGTGATCGCCCGCGATCAGGTCGAGCGCCCGACGCGTCTCGGGCTCGTTGTGGTAATGCCACCACGGGCTGTACCACCCCCTGCTGTCCGCCACCTGCTGCGCGGTCAGCCCGAACAGGAACAGGTTCTCCGGACCCGCTTCCTCCGCCATCTCGATCGTGGCGCCGTCGCGCGTGCCGACCGTCAACGCCCCGTTCATCATGAACTTCATGTTGCTGGTGCCGCTCGCTTCGTAGCCGGCCGTCGAGATCTGTTCCGATACGTCGCTCGCGGGAATCACGCGCTCGGACAAGCTCACGTTGTAGTCCGGCAGGAACATCACGCTGAGACGGCCGCGGCTCACCGGATCAGCGCCCACGACCTCACCCACGCTGTTGATGAACTTGATGATCAGCTTCGCGAGCGCATAGGCGGGCGCCGCCTTGCCTCCGAACAGGAAGGTGCGCGGCGGCATGTCGAGGGTCGGGTCCTCCCGCAGCCGGTTATACAGCACGATGATGTGAAGGACGTTGAGCAACTGTCGCTTGTACTCGTGAATGCGCTTGATCTGGCAATCGAAGATCGTGTCCGGATCGAGCGCTCGGCCGCAGCTCGCTCTGACCCAATCGGTCAGCAGGACCTTGGCATGGCGCTTGGCCTTGCGGAAGTCGGACCGGAACGCCGCATCGTCGGCAAGCGGAAGGATCCTACGGATCTGGTCGAAGTCGGTGATCCACCCCTCGCCGATCGCCTGCGTGACGAGATTGGCGAGGCCGGGGTTCGCGAGCAGCAGCCAGCGGCGCGGTGTGACTCCGTTGGTCTTGTTGTTGAACCGGGTGGGGAACATCTCCGCGAGATCGCGCACCGTGGTGGTACGCAGCAGCTCGGAATGGATGGCGGCGACGCCGTTCGTGCTGTGGCTGCCGACGATGGCGAGGTGAGCCATGCGCACCTGCTTGATCGGCCGCTCCTCGATCAAGCTCATGCGGGTGAGGCGGCCCTCGTCGTCGGGGAAGCGGGCGCGCACCTGATCCAGGAAGCGGCGGTTGATCTCGTAGACGATCTCCAGATGGCGGGGCAAGAGCAACTCGAACAACTCGACCGGCCATGTTTCGAGCGCTTCGGGGAGCAGGGTGTGGTTGGTATAAGCCAGGGTCCGCACCGTGAGGTCCCAAGCGTCGTCCCAACCGAGGTGGGCCTGATCGAGCAGAATGCGCATGAGCTCGGCGACCGCCAGCGCGGGATGCGTATCGTTGAGCTGGATCGCCACCTTGTCGGGCAGCGCATGCCACTCGTTGCCGGAGCGTCGGAAGCGCGCGACGATGTCGGCCAGAGAGCACGCGACCAGAAAGAACTCCTGGATGAAACGCAGGCGCTTGCCCGCGACCGTGGAGTCGTCGGGGTACAGGACGCGGGTGATGTTCTCGGCCACCACCTTGTCGAGCACGGCCCCGAAGTAGTCGCCGTGACTGAACTCCCGAAAGTTGAAGAACTCGGGGGAAGCGGCGCCCCACAGACGCAGCGTGTTGATGTTCCTGCCGCCGAAGCCGATGACGGGGCGGTCGTACGGAACGCCCAGCAGCGTGTACGGGTGGTTCGCTTCCAAGTACGCTTGTCCGCGGTCGATGCGAATTCGTGCGTTGACCTCGACCGGAACGGTGTCGGCATAGCGCACGGCTTCCCAAGGATCGGGACGCCGCAACCAATTGTCGGGCGTCTCGGTCTGGAACCCGTTCCGGATTTCCTGGCGGAAGACACCGTACTCGTACCGCAACCCGTAGCCGTGTGCGGGGATCTGTAAGGTGGCGAGCGAATCGAGGAAGCATGCGGCGAGGCGCCCCAGCCCACCGTTGCCCAGCCCCGCGTCGGGTTCGGCATCCGCCAGTGCGCGCAGATCGATGCCCTCCTCCTGCATCATTTCGTGAATGACCGGATCGATCAGCATGTTGAGCGCGTTGTTCGCGAGCGAACGCCCGATCAGGAACTCCATCGACAGGTAATAGACGCGCTTGGGATTCGCGCGGTAGTAGGCTTCCTTCGTTCTCAGCCAGCGTTGCGCGAGCAGATCGCGGACGGAGCGGCTGATCGCCTGGAACCGCTGCCGCATGCTGGCCAGCTCCGGGTCGACCATATGGTCGAACGCCAGATGGCGCCGGAACGAATCGATGGCTTTGCGCGGCAGCGGCACCGGGCCGCATTCGTAGTGCCCGAGCAGATCGCGTTCGCCGCCGGATTCGCTCGGGGCGATGGGATGAACCAGCGTGCGCGGTTCCATGGGATATCCCGATGACTAGAAGCGGATCTAGCAGGCGACGCGGGCGCCTGTTGGGAACAGGTCATCCTCGGCCACGAATGTGTAGGCTTGATGACAGCTCGGCGCCGCTGGCCCGGGGAGCGCGCGTAGCGCTCCGTTCGACCAGGCTAGCCCTGTGATGGGCACCTGCGGCTGAGCTGCTGACACGAAGCCGTCATTCCAGTTCGCTGGTAAGCTGAATGAAGTGACGCTGTCGATCGACCGGCCGAGCTTCCATCCGGAAACATCGAGCCGCTGAAGGCGGTCACGGGCGCCGATGGATCGGCGCGTGTCGAGTGGTTCGGCGGCAACGCGCTGGGGGAACTCTTGCGCGAGCATGCTTTTCCCGCCGCACCGTGACCACCCGGCAGCCGGATGCGGAGTCTCAGGAGACGATCCATGATGTGCCACAAGAACGCTTGGCGGCTGGCCTCAGCCATCGTCTGCCTGACCGTCGGCGTGGGGGTATCCGGGTGTAGCTTCCTCAAGAAGAGGGAAGCGTACTTGCACGGGAAGGAGGCGTATGCGTATGGCTTCCCGCTGGTCGTCATGGACGTGACGAGACAAGTACAGACGGCCACGCCCACGGCAGGCGAGTACACGGCACCGATCAACCAGTTCGCACGGATGCAGCGCTATGTGAGCCCGGACTTCAAGAATGTGGTGCGCATCAGCATGAGCTCCCTGTGGACGACGGGCTTTGTGGATCTGGAGCAGGAGCCGTTCGTCGTGTCCCTGCCGGACACCCACGGCCGTTACGTCGTGATGCAGGCGCTCAATATGTGGACCGACGATTTCGCATCCGTGGGCAAGCGCACCACCGGTACGGGACCTGGCAATTTCCTGATCGCAGGGCCCAACTGGAATGGCACGGCGCCGATTGATGTGAAGGGGATCCATCGATCCTCGACACGGTATGCATGGATCCTGATTCAAACGCAAACCGACGGCCCGCGGGACTTCGCCGACGTCATCGCGCTCGAAGCGCAATACAAGCTCACTCCGCTGAGCGCCTGGGGCAAGGCGTACACGCCACCTGACAACGTGCCGGTGGATCAGAGCGTGGACACCAAAATGCCACCCGTGGACCAGGTAAAACGCATGGACGCGGGCGCCTTCTTCAAGCGTCTGGCGCTGCTGATGAAGGACAACCCGCCTTACCCGGCGGACGCGCCGATGATGGAGAAGCTCAAGAAGCTCGGCATCGAGCCGGGCCAGGACTTTGACCTCGGCAAGCTCGACCCCGCCGTCGCGGCCGGGCTGAACCGCGCGGTCAGAGAGACGTGGCGCAAGATCGAGTCGGCGCCCTACAAGATGGAGACGCTGAACGGCTGGGCCAATCCGCTGACCCTGGGCGCCTACGGGACCGACTATGCCACGCGGGCAGTCATCGCCTGGCTCGGGCTGGGTGCGCTGACCAAGGAAGACGCGGTGTATCCCACCGCTTTCGAGGACAGCGACGGTAACCGTCTCGATTTTGCCAAGAAGTACGCGATGCACGTCGGCAAAGACCAGATGTTCCCGTGCAACGCCACGTGGTCCCTCTCGATCTACCAGGGCAACTTCTACGCCCCCAACGCCATCAACCGCTACGACCTGGCGCCGTGGATGCCGCTCAAATACAACGCCGACGGCTCGCTCGATCTGGTCATCCAACCCGCATCGCCCGGCATGGGCAAGGAATCCAACTGGTTACCCAGCCCGCCGGGCGGCCCAATGAACCTCACGCTGCGCTGTTACTGGCCGAAAGAGCCGTTCCTCAACGGAACGTACAAGATTCCGCCGCTGGAGCGGGTGCAGTGACATCGCCGGCTGACGCTGCCGGCATCCATGCGTGTGCGCGCCACCCCGCGTCGCCGGATCCGATCGAGGAGGCTACCCGGCGCGGTGAACAGGGTCCGTAACGGCCAGGAACCCAAACTTCCGGAAATCCTGATCTGCGGTCATGATCTCCGAAACGCCATGCTCGCGCATCAGCACGGCAGTATGCAGATCATGGAAGATGTTTCCGGTTGGCGCCCCAAAGGCACTAACCGTCTCGCGAAGCATGGCTTCGTGCCGTTCGGATGGCTCGAGCACCGTCACCAGTTCCGAGCCGAGGAGGGGGTCCAGAAGTGCTAACGCCTGCGCAGCACTCAATGGACGCCGGAACACCTTCGGGTGGGTCGCGGTGCGCAGGAACTCGTACACGATCCCCCAGGTAAGGCACCATGGCGCGCTACCAGCGAGCCAGCCTTCTAGTGCCGAGCGCGCCGCAGCATGCTCCGGGGCGTCGCGGTTGACGGCATACAAGAGCACGTTGGTGTCGACGACGAACCTCACGACCGATCGAGGACCTCATAGAGCTGGTCCCGGTCCGCGACGTCAACTAGGGGGCGACCCATCGAAAACGCGGGCAGCCTGGCTGGTTTGGGGCGGGCCGTGCGCCGAGGCCGGCTCAGGCCCTGCCGAAGCACTTCCTGCGTGATGTCGGACAGCGTGCGGTTTTGCTCCGCCGCCAGCTTCTTGAGCCGGCGGAAAATTTCGTCGTCGATAATGAGCGTGGTCCTCATATGAAAAACCATACGTTGCTTTCATACGTATGTCAACGTGCGCCCTTAGGCTCAGGGTCGGTCGCCGCCACGCTAGGCACGATAGCAACGTGCCCTTCCGCTCCTGCATGGTCGTGCGCTCGTCGACGGCGAGGACGGGCAGGTTCGCGTCGCAAAGGCCGGCGCGCGCGCCAGGGACGTGGCGCGGGCCCAAGATAGGTCGCGGGGGACTGCGCAACTCGGTGCGAGCGCTACTGTGCGCCCTCGACCACGCGCTTGAGACTCTCCAGCCCGGTCTTGTACAGCTCGTTGTAGCGGTCGGTGAGCGCCTTGTCGTCCTGACCGGGAGGGGGCGGGTCCGTGGCGTAGTCCAGACGCTTGAAGCGCGCGCTCCAGTCCACGATGCAAGTCCCATCGCCGCCGTCGCGCACAATCATGACCGGAAAGTAATCGCTCAACGCGACGGCGCCATCCACGTAGGTATACGCCAGCCGCATGGTCCGGGGATCGTACTCGATCAGCTTTTCGGTGACCTTCGTGCCGTTGCGCCGGGTGAGAAGTCGAATCGCGCCGACCTGGTTGTTGGTGCCGAGCACGATCTGGCTGCGTTCGATCGTCGACAGCCAGCGCGGTAAGCCGTTGAAATCCCCGGCCACCGCCCAGACCGCTTCGGCGGGCGCATTGATCCGTATCGACTGGTGAACCGACAACTCGTTCGCATCCGCGGCGAAGGCTTGAGGCACGAACCCCGTGAGCGCCGCCAATATCGCTGCAATCGTGTTCTTCATCAACGTTCTCCTCCCAGTTTGTTTTGGCAACACACAGGGGCGATCCGGTGCATTCGCCGCGCCCCACGCCCCGAACGCTACACGCCGGCCCGCCATCGGGGGTTGCAACCGTACCATGTTTTCGTGAGGGCGTCCGCGCCTGAGCCGCGCCGCAGGGTCGCAGCAGAGGACAGCGGCCCGGTCACCACTTGAGGATGAACTGGAATTGGAAAACCACGGCAGGCCCTGGATCCGGGCTGAACGCCGGATTCCAGACGAGCTGCAGGTCGGGCTGGACCTGGCTCAAGGGCGACAGTTGCAGCGTGTAGAACGTCTCGAACACATACTCGTTCTCGTGATACACCGTCTGTGTGGTCGCGGAGGGTTGGCTCCAGACGAAGCCTACGCCGAGCAGATCGTTACTGAGCTGCGGAACCCATCCGACATATTTGAGCGGCGCCTGCAAGTCGAAGCCGGTGCCGATCTGCGCCTTGGCACCGCCGGAAACCTGCGCGCCCCCGAAGCCAAAGCGCCCGAACCAACCGAACGGCGAGTTGGGTCCAAGCTGCTGCTGGCCGTTGAAGGCCAGCCCACCTTGCACCGGTCCACCGACGCGGGCCAGGAACGGCTGAACGCGGTAGATGCCCGGACCCATTCCCAGGAAGTCGCTCGGCGCGTACCCGATCTCCCACTCGATCGACCAGGTCGTCCAGGTGAAATTCTCCCTCGGTTTGTCGGCTGGGCTGGAGCTGCCGACCGAGTAGCCGAGCATGGTGTACCAATCCTTCCGCGGCTGCCACTGCAGGTTCGCCCCGTAACCGTACGCCGGCAACGGCAGCACCATGCTGTTGCCCAGTGCCGAGTTGATGAACTGGCCGCGGCCGCTGTTCGCGTATGCGTTCGCATCGAGGTAGTTGCTCTGATTGACGACGCCGACCAACGCAACGATTTCGCCGGACTGAAGCGCCTGCTGCCAAGCCAGTTCAGGCATGCGGAAGCCGCTGTGCTTCGACCAGAAGCTCGTCGGATTGGTAAGAGTGCCGAGGTTGGTTTGCGCGGTCTGGGTCGGACCGGAGTTGCCGATCGCGGCCTGGTACTCGATCTGGGCGCTGATCCATCCCGCGGTGCCCCCGGCCGGCGCGTCGAATACGGCCCACTTCAGCGGCAGGTCCAGGTTGTAATTGCCCAGATTGTCGTCTCCGCTCACTACGTTGTTCATGCCCGCGTAGGTGAAAGTCTGCTCGAGGTCGTAGTGGAGCCCGAAGCTGGATGCCCAGTACTTCACCCCCTGCACTTCGGGCTCGAGCGGGGCGACGTCGACGAGCGCTCCGTGTCGCACGGCCGTGTTGCCCAACGCGTCGTTGCTGAACAGGTACGGCATCAACTGCGGCGGTGCAGCCGGGAACCACTGGAATCCCGGTACGCCCTCCCGCGCGGACTTCACCTTCTGCTGAACCTCAGGGGGGAGGGTCGTGCCCTTGTGAGGATTGGGGATCTGATACTTGAGCCCGATGCTGGAGGAAGGTCGAAGCCCCTGCGGCACTTGGTCCGTGGGGGTGGGCGCGGCCTTTCCCAAGCTGTCGGAAAGCAGCATCTCGTCCTGCACCGGCGCGCTGGCGCTCGCATCGGCAGCGTGCGCGGCGATCCCCCAGACGAAGAGCGACCCGCCGGTGAGCCATTGTCGAGCCCGCCTGGCAGCGCATCTCCTGCTTTCGTACCGCTCCGTTCGGCGTAGTACTGTCGGCCCCATTTCCCGCGCGCCGCAATCGACGTCCTCCGGGCGCGAGCGCCGCACGTCTTTGGATGTGGCCACTGCAGTCCGTGCTCAACTCTTCGCGCTTGTACGCCAAGCCGACCCTGGTCAACGCCCGCTCTTGGAATCGAGATGCCGTTGGCGTTCGATTTTATCGCAACGCAACCGAGGCGGATTCTGGATAGCGATTCGCCGCGGTTGGGGGACGGTGGAGACTTCGTTTCCTCTTCTGGTGTGATTATTCCGTTGTCGAGGCGTCGCGTCCAGGCTTGCCTCGCGAGCGGACTGAGATTGACCGGCTTCGCGTTGGACACTGCGCGAGAATGCGGTCGAACGAACGCTCGGTCGAGGGCACCGCGGCTTGTGAGCGGACGAGCCGACTGCGCGGTTTCTCTAGGGACTGCCCGAGCGTAGCCGCCGCCTTTTGTTTCAGGTGGACCGGTTCGCCTCGTCGATCGTGCTCACTTCTTAGCCGCTGCTTGCTCGTCGTGCGGCTCTTTGGGCGGCTTTCCGGGCCGGCTCCCTTGCTCCGCGGCCGCCGCATGGTACTGCCGCCGGATTGCCGCGATGTCGACCTGGGTCGGCGGCAGCTTCAAGTCCATCTCCTCCATGGTGTCGGCGATGATCTGCGAAATGGCGAGATCACGGAACCATTTATGGTTGGCCGGAATCACGTACCACGGCGCATGTGCCGTGCTCGTCCGCTGCATCGCCTCCTCGAACGCCGCGATGTAGTCGGACCACAGCTCGCGCTCGGAGTAGTCGCTCTCGCTGATCTTCCAGTGGCGGGCGGGGTCATCGAGTCTTTGCTTGAAGCGCTCGCGCTGCTCCTCGGGACTGATATGGAGATAGAACTTCACGATGCGCGTGCCGTTCTCGCTGAGTATCCTCTCGAAATCGTTGATCAGCTCGTAGCGTTTCGACCACACGGACTGCGGCACGAGCTTGTGCACACGCACCACGAGCACGTCCTCGTAATGCGACCGGTTGAAGATCATGACTTCCCCCTTGCCGGGCGTGTGCAGGTGCGCGCGCCAGAGGAAGTCGTGCGCGGCCTCTGACTTGCTCGGTTGCTTGAATCCGGTCACCGCGGTCCCCTGCGGATTCATGCCGCTGAACAGGTGCCGGATCACACCGTCCTTGCCCCCGGCGTCGAGCGCCTGCAGCACCACGAGCATCGACCGGTTGCCGTCCGCGTACAGCAGATACTGCAGCTTGTCCATGCGGGCGACGTGCTTCTGGATCTCGGGCATCGCCTTCTCGTGCGACTCGTGCGGGCCGGTGAACGCCGGGTCGACCCCGCCAAGCCGGACCTTGCTACCGGGTTCGACGATGAAGTGCTTACGAAAGTCCATGGTGCCTCCGCTCATGTAGTGGGCCTCGCATTCACGGTCATCAGTGCGACCTGCTCGATGTGGCGATCACGTCGTCATGGGCCGCAGCGGCTGGTTCACCAGTGCGGCACTCTTGGGGTGGCGCGACGTCCGCGGCCGGATTCGCGAGCTCTACGATCCCCTGCGGCGCCGCTTTGGTGAGCACAACGCTCTTGCCGGCGAAGTCGGCAACCGTCGCCGCGGTGCGCTTGCTCACCGAATCGAACGGCACGAACTTCGTCGGCTTCCAGCGCGATGGCCTGCTGCTTCGGGAGCGCCAGCGCCCCCAGCGCCATGGTGATGGAGGATACCGCCGGCGT
>Ga0335077_10002438_pt1 | contig 22198 bp, 14 predicted proteins | sample Lox_Sample_31_FD_207151 | JGI IMG/M metagenome (GOLD analysis project Ga0335077, IMG submission 207151) | Soil microbial communities from Loxahatchee National Wildlife Refuge, Florida, United States - Lox_Sample_3.1 | ecosystem: Environmental > Terrestrial > Soil > Wetlands | place: USA...
AAAAAAAGGGACTCCGGGGAACATACCCGCGAAGAAATCGCCTACCTCGTCAGCGGCTACACCAAAGGGGACATTCCCGATTATCAGATGGCGGCTTGGCTGATGGCGGTGTGGCTGCGCGGGCTGCGCGACGCGGAGATCGGAGCACTGACGGAGGTGATGCTGCACTCGGGAGAGGTGGTGGACCACTCTGAGGTGGCGGCGAAAAAAGTGGACAAGCATTCGACGGGAGGCGTAGGGGACAAAACTTCCCTGATCCTGGCGCCGATTGTGGCGGCGGGCGGATTGGCCGTGCCCATGATCAGCGGGCGCGGGCTGGGGCACACCGGAGGGACGCTGGACAAGCTCGAAGCCATTCCAGGATTCAATACGGCGCTGACACTGGTGGATTTCCGCCGCGTGTTGCGCGAATGCGGCATGAGCCTGATCGGGCAAACCGCAGAAATCGCGCCGGCGGACAAGAAGATTTACGCGCTGCGCGACGCAACGTCGACTGTCGAGAATGTCGGGCTGATCTGCGCTTCGATTATGAGCAAGAAGCTGGCGGAGGGGATTGACGCGCTGGTGCTGGACGTGAAGACGGGATCAGGCGCGTTCATGGAGAAAGAAGAGGACGCGACCCGGCTGGCGGAGATTATGGTGGATACGGCGCGGCGCATGGGGAAGAAGTGCGTGGCGCTGCTGACGGACATGGATCAACCCCTAGGGCGCGTGGCGGGACACGCGAACGAGGTTGTCGAGTCCATCGACGTACTGAAGGGCGGTGGGCCCAAGGACTTACGCGAACTTAGCCTGGAACTTTCGGCGTGGATGTTTTATCTCGGCGAGCGGAGCAGATCGGTTGACGAGGGGCGGGCGTTGGCGGAGGAAATGGTGGCGTCGGGAAAGGCGTTAGAGCGCCTTCGGGAATGCATCCGTTTGCAGGGAGGGGATGCGCGCGTGGTTGAGCAGCCTTCCCTGTTGCCGATGGCGAAGAATCGGGCGGAGGTCCTGAGTCCGCGGTCCGGCTATATAGTAAAGGCCGCTTGCCGCGACCTGGGTATTGCGTTGGCCATGCTTGGGGGAGGACGTGAGAAGAAGGAGGACCGGATCGATCACGGCGTCGGACTGGAGTTCCACAAACGGATTGCAGACCGCGTGCAGGTCGGGGAGAAATTGGTGACCATCCAATACAATTCCGAGGCAAAACTTGCGGAGGCCCGGGATCTCCTTGCGGCGAGTTTTACAATCGGGAATGAGGGGCCCCAGGCGCGGCCGCTGGTTCGGAGAATTATCGGCGGATAAGACGGAGGAAACGGAATGGGAAGATTCGCGGGAGTGCTGGGCATGCTGGTCCTGCTTGGGGGGGCATATCTGTTCTCCACAGCGCGAAAAGCCATCAAGCTGAAGACGATTCTGTGGGGCCTGGGCCTGCAGCTGGTTTTCGGCCTGTTCGTGCTGAAATTCGCGCCGGGCCGCGCAGTTTTTGAATGGATTGGAAAGCGCGTCACGGAGTTGCTGGACTTTGCATTCAAGGGCTCGGAATTTGTTTTTGGCGGATTGGGGATCAAGGGCTCTTCCTTCGGTTTCATTTTTGCATTTCAGGTGCTACCCACAATCATCTTCATCGCTGCGGTATTTGCGTTTCTGTACCACGTCGGCGTGATGCAGATCTTCATTAAAGCATTCGCCTGGGTGATGACACGCGTCATGGGCGCGAGCGGTGCGGAATCACTGGACATCGCGGCCAGCATCTTCATGGGACAGACGGAGGCGCCGCTGACGATCCGGCCCTTCCTGAACAAACTGACAAAGTCCGAATTGATGTGTGTCATGACCTGCGGGATGGCGCATGTCTCCGGCGGGATCATGGCGGCGTACATCGCTTCAGGAATCCAGGCCAAACACCTGTTGACCGCGGTGATCATGACAGCGCCGGGAACTCTGTTGATGGCGAAAATGCTTGTGCCGGAAACAGAGCATCCGCTCACGGCCGGAAAAGTGCAGATGCCGGAAATGGAGAAAGAGGCAAATTTCCTGGGCGCCATCTCGCGGGGGACTTCCGATGGGCTGCACCTGGCCATCAATGTGGGCGCAATGCTGATCTCGTTTATTGCGCTACTGGCCCTGGTCGATCATCTGCTCGGGAGCACGCACGGCTGGCTACTGGTTCACCACTTCCGATGGTTCCCGGAAAGCCTGGAGCAGTTCTTTGGCTGGATCTTTGCGCCCATCGCGTGGCTGGTTGGAATTCCATGGAAGGATGCTCCAACGATCGGGAACCTTCTGGGGACGCGGATGGCGCTCAACGAGGTCGTGGCCTTCACGGAGCTGGGCCGGCTGAAGGCAGCCCTCGATCCGCGGTCGTTTACGATTGCGACGTTTGCGCTGTGCGGATTTGCGAATTTCAGCTCGATCGGCATTCAGATCGGCGGAATTGGCGCGCTGGCGCCGGAGCAGCGAGGGCAGCTCGCAAAATTCGGCATACGCGCCATGCTGGCGGGAACGATGGCCAACCTGATGTCGGCTTGCATCGTAGGAATCCTGACATGAGCGCGGCGGAAATGCAGAAGCCCGGGCCGGAATATCTGCGAGCCGAGGCCGCAGCGAAATACATTCAGAAGAAGACAAAGCTGCGGCCGAAGATCGCGCTGGTGCTGGGGTCGGGGCTGGGGGCGTTCGCGGATGAGTTTGCAGATGCGGTGAAAATTCCTTACGCCAAGATTCCGCATTTCCCGCAGTCCACGGCAATTGGGCACGCCGGGCAATTGGTCTTCGGAAAAGTGGAAGGCGTGGAAGTTGCCGGCATGCAGGGGCGCGTGCACTTGTATGAAGGCTATTCGGTCAAGGACGTGGCATTCCCCGTGCGCGTGTTTGCGCGGATGGGCGTGAAGGCGATCGTGTTAACGAACGCAGCGGGCGGAATCAAGAAGGAATTTACGCAGGGGCGGCTGGTGGTGATCAGCGATCACATCAATCTGCAGGGGACGAATCCCTTGACGGGGCCGAATGACGAAAACTTTGGACTGCGATTTCCGGATATGAGTGTTGCGTACGACAAGAAATTTCGCGAGCTGACGTTGGCGGAAGGACGGCTGCACGGGATCAGTCTCGGCGAAGGCGTGTATGCGGCGCTGGCGGGGCCGAGTTACGAAACGCCGGCGGAGATTCGCTATTTGCGGAGTATCGGAGCGGATCTTGTGGGGATGTCAACGGTGCCGGAAGTGATTGCGGCACGGCACAGCGGGATGCGCGTGCTGGGGATTTCCTGCGTGACGAATGCGGCGGCGGGCATACTGGATCAGCCGTTGAATCAGGAAGAAGTGCTGGAGACGGCGGCGCGAGTCAAGGGGCAGTTCATTGCGCTGTTGCGGGCGGTGATTCTGGATATGGCCTCGGCGTTGTAGGATCGTTTAGGACAGGGAGTCTTCGGGGGGCTGAGGGCCACAGCCCTGCAAGCGACCTACGTGGGGGCTGAAGCCTCCACCTCTTGAAGAACGGAACTTTTGCGCGGACTGCCAGAGCGTCCCCGGACGGAACATCCCGAGGGATTACGACTGGCACGGTGCCTTTGGAGGAAGTTGTGTCTGAATATGATGCTTTGATTGCGGAGGCGAAGAAGGCGCGGGAGAATGCGCATGCGAAATTCTCGAATTTCAAGGTTGGGGCAGGACTGCGCGCGGCTTCAGGGAAGATTTATGGCGGATGCAACGTCGAGAATGCGACGTACGGGTTGACGGTGTGCGCCGAGCGCGTGGCCATATTCAAGGCGATCAGCGAGGGCGAGCGGAAATTCGATGCGATTGCGGTGGTGACGGACACAGATTCGATGACGCCCCCGTGCGGTGCCTGCCGGCAGTTGATTTGGGAGTTTTGCGGGGACGTGCCGGTGGTGATGTCCAACCTTCAGGGAAAAGTGGAAGTGCTGCGGATGAGCCGGCTCTTTCCCAAGCCGTTTGACTCTTCGAATCTATAGACCGGGGTGGCAGAGGAAGATGCCCGCCGCTGCCGCTTCGACTACGCTCAGGGCGAGCGGCGCCCCCTACACAGTCACGCTCCCTTTTGACATCATCGCTCTATGAGACAGGTTTGGAGAACATTTCATGAGACACCAAAAGTGTTGTGTAGGTACCTTTCTATTTGCAGGCTGCGTGTCCCTGATTTGCATGATGAGCGCTGCGCCCGGGGTTCGCGGGCAGGAAGGATCGAAGAGGCCACCGCACGTAGATGTTCTTGTCAGCGGCGGGACGATAGTAACCATGGACCCAGCCCGCCGCGTCATTGCAGATGGTTACATTGGGGTGAGGAACGACAGGATCGTAGCCATCGGTGAGCTAAGAGGTGGCGTGGCCGGAATTACTGCGTCGAGAGAAATTGATGCCAAGGGGAAATTGGTTATTCCGGGGTTAATCAATGGCCACACCCACATCCCCATGGTGCTGATGCGTGGGCTGGTGGATGACGTGACGCTGGACGACTGGCTGCGCAAGTACATCTTTCCGGCAGAAGCACGCAATGTGACTGAGGATTACGTGCGCTGGGGCTCGCGGCTCGCGCTGGCGGAGATGATTCGCAGCGGCACGACGACATTCGCGGACATGTACTACTTCGAGGACGCGGAGGCAGAAGAGACAAAGGCAGCAGGGCTGCGGGGGGTGCTGGGCGAAACGTGGATCGATTTCCCCGCGCCGGATAACAAGAGTGTGGCGGAAATGGCCGCGTACACGGAGAAGTTCCTGAATAAATGGCAGGGCGATCCGTTGATCCACGCCGCAGTGGCGCCGCATTCGATTTACACGTGCTCGGAAAAGGCGCTGCACGATGCGGCGGGGATGGCGCGAAAATACCACGCGCCGATCCTGATTCACGTCGCGGAGATGCGGAAGGAGTTCCTCGACAGCCTGGAAAAGAACGGAACTACACCGGTGCAGTACCTGGAACGGATTGATGTGCTGGGACCGGATGTGCTGGCGGCACATTGCATCTGGACGGACGAAGCGGACATAAAAATTCTTGCTGATCGGCAGGTGGGCTGCGTGCACAATCCTTCGAGCAACATGATGCTGGCGAGCGGCGTGGCACCCGTGGTGGACCAGAGAGCAGCTGGGATGCGCGTGGGACTGGGCACGGACGGGCCGTCGGGGAGCAACAACGACTTGAACATGATGGAGGAGATGGACCTGGCGGCGAAACTCCAGAAGACGAACCGCGTCGATCCACGGGCACTCGGGGCAATGGGCGCGTTGGAAATGGCGACGATCGAAGGGGCGCGGGCTCTGCACATGGAGAAAGAGATTGGATCTCTGGAAGCAGGAAAGAAGGCCGATTTCGTAATATTGAATCTCGACGTACCGAACGCGGTGCCGATGTTCGACGTGTACGCGCAGATTGTGTACGCGTTGAAGGCCAGCGAAGTGGAAACGGTGGTTGTTGGCGGCAAAACAGTGTTGAAGAATGGCAAGGTGCTGACCGTAGACGAAGCCGCAGCGATGCACATGGCGAAGGAATATGGGAAGAAAGTTGCGTCGTCGTTGAAGCAGTAGACGGAGATGGCAGCCGTTTCCTAGGGCGGACCTGCAGCAAGTGTGAGAAAGAGCCGGCGCAAGGCGCCAAAAGTGTGACGTATGCCGCCCCTGTTGGTGACCCGCATCACAATTCAGCAAGAAATAGTCGTTTCGCAGTATTGTCCCTCTCTCCTGATTGCGGCTAAGTGATAGGTAACGGTCGCAGGAATTCCGCAGAGCACTGAGCTTTCGAAGTCGAGGAATGCGTCCGGGATTTGTGTGAGCGAGGCGCACGCGGATCGGACAGGGGTCACGAACTTGGGCGGGGTGAACCAGTGGTAGGTCAGAGTTCGGGGCAGTCTTGGGTATCCTTTCGGGCTTTGGGATTTGCGGCCACGGCACTCAGCCTTTGCATCGGCGCTCACGTATCTGCGGCGCCTCGGAATCACCCCGGGAAGCAGAAGGCGGTTTCTGACATGCGCCGCCCCAATATCGTTTTTGTACAAGCACCTGAGATCGTTTCAGGAAAACTAGCGCAGCGTTTTCCGAGAGGAAGCACGATCGTTCGACTGGATGGTGCGGGAGCAAGCGGCGAGCCGGCGCGGTTGACTGGCGAATTCTTCGCAGCGGCCGATCCCCAGATCAATTTTGAGGCGACGAAGGTCCTCTTTTCCGGCCAAAAGAACCAAGGCGAACACTGGCAAATCTGGGAAATGGACCTGGACGGCGGGAACAAGCGGCAGGTCACACAGTGCAAAGGAGATTGCCTGCGTGGCGCGTACCTGCCTGCGGAGGAAATCGCCTTCACGGCGGAGGAAGCGCGGGAGGGCCACAGCGAATCGTATCTCGCGGTTGTGAAGGCGGATGGCTCGCAGTTTCGACGGATCACGTTTGGACCGGCGGAGTTTCAGTTGGAGACGGTGTTGCGGGACGGGCGCATCGTGGCTACGGCACCGTGGCCACTGATCGGGGCAAAGGGAGCGGGCAACTCGAGATTGTTTTACACATTGCGGCCGGACGGAACGGCCCTGGAGTCGTTTCGCTGCGAGCATCGCGGGACTAGGGTTTTAGCAGATGCGAGTGAGCTGGAAGATGGCTCGCTGGTTTTCGTGAAGAAGACGGGCGAGGCCGCGACTGGCGGCGAACTCGAACGAATCCAAAGGGGAGCAGCAGGCTCGGCACCGCTTCGCACGGCTCGGGCCGTTTATGGATCGCCGCGGGAACTATCCGCCGAGGCATTGATCGTATCGAAAGAGAGCGCCGTCTCCAGCAGTTCCACGGCGAAATTTGATTTGTACGTGCTGCAGGCAAAGACACACACTGCGGAAGAGAAGATTTTTGCGGATGCGCATCTTACCAGCATTCAGGCCGTGCCTGTGGCGCCCCACGCGGTGCCCAAACATTACTGGAGCACGCTGAATCTGGAATCGCTGGACGGATTTTTCATCAGCCTGAACAGCTATCTTTCCGCGGACGCTTCGAAAGGCCACATGACTACGCCGATCGCACAGGTGCGCGTGCTGACGGTGAATTCGACGAACGGAACAGAGCACAGTTTGGGCACGGCGCCGGTGGAGACCGATGGGTCATTTTATGTGCGCGTGCCCGCCAACGCGCCAATTCGATTTGTACTGCTGGATGCAAAGGGTCAGCCGATTCGCGAAGAACGCGGATGGATCTGGACGCGTCCCGGCGAAGAGCGCGGCTGCCCAGGTTGCCACGGCGATAAGGCCGTCGCACCGGAGAACCGCTGGCCACTAACGCTGAAACGGTTTGATACGCCAACGGCCCTGGGAGAAATGAAACATGGCTCAACAACGTCTCAGGCGAAATAGGGTGCCGCGGCTTGCGCGGATCGCCTTGTCGGCGGCGGTGAGCGTGCCGCTGCTGGTCGTGAGCGTTGGCCGCGTCATCCCTCCAGAATCAAGTAGTCAGACGGCGGCAGCCGGCAAATGGCCAAATTTCGAAGACGTAACGGACAAGGCGAACCTGCAATTTCGCCACTCGTTTGGCGAGCAGAAGCTGAGCTCGATCATGGAATCAACCGGCTCGGGCTGCGCCTGGATCGACTACAACAATGATGGGTTGCTTGACCTGTATGCGCTGAGCGGGCGCTACCTGGATGGCGTGACGAATCATTCGAAGGCAGATGGACAGAACGCGATGAATCATTTGTATCGTAACAATGGCGATGGCACCTTCACCGACGTTACGGCGCAGGCCGGAGCGGCGGGCAAGGGATTTGCGATGGGCGTGACCGTCGGGGATTACGACAACGATGGATTCGAAGACATTTACGTCACGAACTGGAACTCCGCGATTTTGTATCACAACAACGGGGACGGCACGTTCACCGATGTCACGGAAAAAGCCGGTGTGCAGAACAACCACTTTGGCGTGGGCGTGGCGTTCCTGGATTACGACCGCGATGGGCGGCTGGACCTTTTCGTCGGCAACTACTTGAAGTTCGATCCGAACTCAAAGAAACCGTATTACTCCGCAGAGGCTTTCGCCGGGCCGCTGGATTATGAAGGCGACGCCGACCGGCTGTTTCATAACAACGGGGACGGGACGTTCACGGACGTATCGGAAAAGGCGGGAATTGCGAACCCCGCAGGCCGCGCCATGGGAGTGACGGTCGGCGATTACGACAATGACGGCTGGCCGGACATTTACATCGCGAATGACGCGATGGAGAGCTACCTCTACCACAACAATCACGGCGGAACGTTTACGAACGTGGCTGCCGAACAAGGTGTCGCGTATGGAACCAGCGGCGACACGCCTTCGGCCATGGGGCCGATTTTCGCGGACTACGTCAACCATGGCGAGCTCGACCTGTTCGTTTCCGATATGCGGTATCACCGGTTGTTCCGAAACTCATTGAAGGAAGGGTTTTTCAACGATACGACGTTGGAATCCGGCATCGCGCAGACGACCGGCCAGTTCGTGGGCTGGGGTGACGCGATTCTGGACTTCGACAATGATGGCTGGAAAGACGTGCTCATCGTGAACGGCGGACTTCACTGGCTGGTGCCGATGGAAGCTTCCCTCTTCCGCAACAATGGCAACGGGACATTCTCGGATGTTTCGGCCGATGCGGGAAGCTTTTTCAAGTCGAAGAACGTCGGGCGGGGCGCATGTTTCGCGGATTATGACAACGACGGATACGTCGACGGTTTCATCGTTGCGCTCGGGGGGAAAGGCACCCTTGTGCACGCCAAGCCGCCGGTTGGCCAGAGGAACCACTGGCTGACGCTGAAGCTAATCGGCACCGCGAGCAATCGCGACGGCTTTGGCGCACGCGTCGAAGCGACGGCAGGCGATCTGCACCAGGTCGTTGAGAACGTGCCGCAAGCAGGTTACCTCTCGCAGAATGACCCGCGGCCGCATCTCGGACTGGGTTTACATGCGGAGGTGGACGTGTTGACCATCCGCTGGCCAAGCGGAACAGTGCAAACACTAGAGCACGTGAAGACGGATCAGATTCTGACCGTCAAGGAACCGGCCGAACGTCAGGCTTCCGGTGGAGGCAAGGCGAAATGATTGCAGCCTCCCAAAGGAATGGTTCTCGGGTCAAGAGGATTTCTTCTCTGCTGGCGATCGCGAGCGTGTCTGCTGTTGTCCTATGGCCGGGATGGACCGGCAAAGCACAGGGAGTCAATTCCGCGCCTGCTGCGGGGACAAAGAACTATTTCACGCCGGCGGCGGCGAGGTTCTCGCCGGATGGCGCGAAGTTGTACGTGGTGTGCGAAGACCAGGATTTGGTGTTGGCCGTGGACCCACGGATGCAGCGCGTGATGGGAAAAGTCAAGGTCGGGCACAGGCCGCGAAGCCTAGTGGTATCTCCCGATGGAAAGAACTTATACGTAGCCAACGAGTGGAGCGACACCGTCAGCGTGGTGGATGCCGCCACGATGCACGTGCGGCGGTCGTTGCCAACGGGATGGGGACCGGTCGGACTGGCGACGGACAAGCCCGGCAAAACGCTGTACGTGGCGAACAGCATTGGTAACGACATTTCCGTGCTGGATCTTGTTACGGGGACAGAGTTGAAGCGGCTCGTGTCGCTGCGTTCGCCGCATGACGTTGAGCTTTCCCGCGATGGGCGGCGGGTCTACGTGGCGAATCTGCTGCCCCATCTTGTTTCGCCGGATGAGTCGCCAATTTCCGACTTGGTGATCATAGATACGCAGAAACAAGAGGTGTCCGAGCGCATCGAGATTCCCGGCGTTCTGGAGTTGCGGCATGTTGCGGAAGCGCCGGCAGCGCAAGGCGGGTACCTGCTGGTGCCGTTCATGCGGCCCAAGAACTTGAATCCGCTCATTCAGGTGGCCAACGGCTGGATTCTGACGCACGGCATGGCGATTGTTCGTTTGGCGAAAACGGGCGGTGCGACGGTGCACTCTGAAGTGACGCAGGTCCTTCTGGATGACATGGACTACTACTATGCGGGAGCGGATGGGGCCGCGTTCACGCCGGATGGGCGGTATGCGCTGGTGACGCATGCAGATGCGGCGACGGTTTCGGTGATCGATACGAGCCTGCTGAGGAAGCGGCTGCAAAGTTTTCCGGCAGCGGAATTGGCAGACCGGTTGGATTCCGCGCTGGAGTTTGTGGTTCGACGAGTGCAGACAGAATCGAATCCGACGGACGTGGAGGTTTCGCCGGACGGGCGGACCGCGGTGGTGGTCAACCGGCTGGACGATAGCCTGACATTGGTGAGCATTCCTGGGTTTCAGGTTCGTTCGAGAGTCGACCTGGGCGGCCCAAAAGAGATTTCCGCCCTGCGGCACGGCCAGCAGCTATTCCACGACGCCAAGTTCTGCTTTCAGGGGCAGTTTGCCTGTGCTACATGCCACCCGGACGATCACATCGACGGGGTGGCTTGGAACCTGGAGACGCCGCAACTGGGCCGCGACCGCGTGGCCAACCGGACGCTGCGGGGAATCGCCGAGACCGCGCCGTACAAGTGGAACGGGCATAATCCGGACCTGGAAACGCAGTGCGGGCCGCGCATCGCCAAATTCCTGTTTCATTCGGAAGGATTCAACCCTAAGCAGCTGGCAGACCTCGTGACTTTCATCAAGTCGATTCCGCTTTCGCCGAACCGGCATTTGGCCGCCGACGGGCAGTTGACCCCAGCGCAGGAGCGGGGACGAAACATTTTTTTCCAAAAAGGCTGCGACACCTGCCATCCGCCAGCGACTCACTACACCACGAAGACGAGTTTCGACGTCGGCACGGCGTCGAAATACGACACCTCTGGCGTCTTTGATGTTCCCCAACTCGACCGCATCTACGAGAAGCCACCGTACCTGCACAACGGCGAGGCGCAATCGCTCGAAGAGATTTGGACGAAGTACAACGCGACGGACAAGCACGGGGTGACGTCCGACATGTCGAAGGAACAGTTGAACGATTTGGTGGAATTTCTGAAGTCACTGTAGAGAGAAGCGGGACACGAAATGGAGACGGAGCCATGAGGAGCGGACAACGGAATCGATGGCTGGCTGCCCTCGCCGGGCTGTTGTTTCTGGCGACGGGAGCGCTCGCGCAGACGCCCACACTGTACACAAAGTGGGAAAACTTCACGACGGCGAATGGCATGCCGGACGCGAAGGTCCTCTCGGTGTTGGTGGACGGGGACCGCGTGTGGGCGGGAACTGAGAATGGGCTGGTGCTGCTCGAGAAGTCCAAGATCGTGAAGGTATTGACGGCCGCCGACGGCCTCGCGAACCGCGTGGTAACCGGCATCGCCATCGACCAGAAAACGGGCGACCTTTGGCTATCCACGTTTGGCGGAGTGAGCCGCTACTCCGGCGGAACATTTCAGAATTTCACCAGCCTGTCCACAGGGCTGGCCAACGACATCGTGTACGGCATAGCGGTCCAGAATGATTTCCTTTGGGCGGCAACGACCGCAGGCATCAGCCGGATGAATCTGCGGACGGGGGAATGGTCAATTATCAGCGAGCGGACGGCGCCGATGCACGAACCCTGGTCCTACGGGGTAGCAGTGGGCGATGGAAAAGTCTATTTCGCAGTGTGGGGCGGAGGCGTGTTGGAGTACGACATTGCGGGCGACTATTGGAAACCATACACCGACCCAGACGGCGAGATGGAGATAGTGCTATTCAAGAACCAAGGATTGATCCACATCATCGTCAGCAACATTTCGTACAACCACGACACCAAGATGTTCTGGGCTTCGACCTATTTCGGGATGAGCGGCTACGACGGGCACAACTGGTACAACTACTTGTCGACCGACAGCGGGCTAGCCTCTGACTTCATCAATGCCACGCAGACGCGGGGCGACGATGTGTGGGCGTGCACGGACAAGGGACTGAGCTATCTCAACTTCAAGACAAATACCTGGGTGACTTACAGGCCCAACCCAAAAACACGACGCGGCGAAATTGTGATTACCGGCCCGGACAAGAAAGTGACCACGCGGGAAACGCCGACCACGTTGGTGCACAACTACATTCTCAACATGGCATTTCAAGGCGACGACATTTGGGTGGCCACGGCCGCAGGGCTGAGCCACGGTATCTCTGAATCCCACAAGGAAGGTAAATCGCATGAGCAAGCACGAGTTGGTCGTTGAAGGCGGCGTCACTGCAGAAGAAAAAACTCCGGTGGTCCACAAGAAGGCCATCGAAGCAAGAGAGGTACTGAACGAAGCGTACGACTATCCGAAGCCTTCCTCGTTTTCGCGGGGGATGCGGCTGGACATCAACGGGATGACCATCCTGTTGATTTCCGGAACGGCCAGCATCGATGAACACGGGAAGTCCGTACACATTGGCGATTTCCGCGCGCAGACCCTGCGCACGTATCACAACATCACGGGCTTGCTCGCGGCAGAGGGCGCCACGTGGAAGGACATCGTGCGGACCACCTGCTACCTGCGCGATATCGAGCGCGACTATACGGAGTTCAACGAAATCCGCACGCAGTTTTTTAAGGAACAGGGCTTGGACCCGTTGCCGGCTTCCACGGGCATTCAGGCCATTCTGTGCCGGCCGGAATTGCTGGTTGAGATTGAAGCGATGGCGGTCTTTTCGTCTGATCGCAAGGCCTGAGAGCGCGGGAATGGCTCGGGTCAGGGGATTTGTTGCGTGTTCCGGGCTCTTTGCTTCCGCGGAAGAACCAGGAAAAGGAAGGCTTCGATGAAAATTGCGGGAAATGTCGGACTAAGGGATCTGCCGCGGATTTGCCCGTTGATCAGCCGAAAGGTCCAGAATTCGGCTGACACAACGGAGACGCGCGTCGTACAGGTGGGGCCGGTGCGGTTTGGCGACACCCGGCCCGTGGTGATTGCCGGGCCCTGTGCCGTGGAAAGCCGCGAGCAGACATTGGCAGTCGCGCGCGCGGTGAAGGCTGCCGGTGCCGAGATGTTGCGCGGTGGAGCGTTCAAGCCACGCACATCTCCGCACGATTTTCAGGGACTCGGAGTAGAAGGCCTGAAGATTCTGCGGGAGGCGAGCCGGGAAACGGGTCTGCCGGTTGTTACGGAAGTGATGGATCCGCGGCTGGTGGAAACGGTGGGGGAATACGCGGACATGCTGCAGATCGGCTCGAGGAATATGCAGAATTATCCGCTGCTGGTGGAAGCGGGAAGGTCCGGCAAGCCGGTGCTGCTGAAGCGCGGCATGGCGGCCAGCTTATGCGAATGGCTGGGTGCGGCAGAGTACGTGGCGAAGGAAGGCAATCTCGAAATCGTCTTGTGCGAGCGGGGGATCAAGGCCTTCCCGGCCGGCGAATATTCGCGCAACGTCCTGGATCTGAATGTGATTCCGGCGGTGAAGGAGGAGACATTCCTTCCGGTCATCGTCGATCCAAGTCATGCGACGGGCGTAGCGAGCATGATTGAAGGCGCGAGTTGCGCGGCGATTCAATACGGAAGCCACGGGCTGATTATCGAAGTGGCGTGCGACGACGAAGGATCGGTCAAGCCGAAGTGCGACGCGGCCCAGGCCATTAATCCGGCCACGCTGGCAAGAATTGTTCGATTTGTCACCTCTCATACCGAAAGCAAAGCGATGAGGAAAGCCCATGCCTTCTAAAAAAGCATTTGCTGACCTGATTTCTGGCTGCGCTTTGCTTAGCGCCTGTTTGCTTTTTGCCGGGTGGCGTACTCCAGCGCAAGGGCAATATCAGGACGTGGACAAATCCAGCGCTCAGACCCCAGCGACTGAGAAAAGATACGCGAATATGCCTGAGGAGGCGGTTCCCTTCCGGAAATTCACGAAGCCTTACAAAGAGTGGTTCACGGCCGACGACACGCTGGATTACTTCGGCGCCGCGCGCGATCGGTCAAGTGAAGAGCTGGAGCAGTGTGAAACGGTGAATATCGGATTCCTCGGGCCGATCGAGAACAATCCGGAATCACCCTACGGCTTGAGAATGTTACACGGCGCGCAATTCGCGATTGAGCAGGCCAACGCGAAGGGCGGGTATCGCCCGGAAGGAGCAACCAAAGAGAAGCTGTACGTGCTGAAGGTGCACTCGGACTCGGCACAGTGGGGAGCCTCTTCGACGGACGCCGTCAAGATGGTTTTTGACGAGCACGTCGTGGGCGTGCTGGGCTCTGTCGACGGCGCCTCGACCCACATCATGTTGCGCGTGGCGCTGAAGCTGGAATTTCCAATCATAGACACGGGGACGACGGATCCGACGGTGACCGAAACACGAATCCAATGGCTTCTGCATGACTTTCCTGACGACCGCCAGCAGGGATACGCCATCGCTCAAGCCGTGTTCACGGAGCGCAAGCTGAAGAGGATTGGCATCCTCCGCACGCAGGCGCGCTACGCCCGAATTGGCGTGGAGAAGTTCTTTGATGAGGCCAAGCGGATGGGACATGTGCCCGTGCTGGAAGTGAAGTTCGAGCGGGGGGACAAGGATTTTTCAACGCAGTTGCGCATGCTGCAGAACGCCAAGGTGGACGGCGTGGTCCTGTGGGGCGAAGCACCCGACGCCGCCCTGATCCTGAAGCAGATGCGCTCGATGGGGATGAAGCAGCCAGTATTCGGATCAAGCCGCATGTGCTATCCGCAAATGATTGAATTGGCGGGGAGCGCGGCCGAGGGCCTGGTGACCACATCAGCGATCGACCCGACGCGGAGCGATGCCAAGTGGCAGGAATTCCGAAAAGACTACGGGACAAAGTTCAATGAAGAACCCGACGGATACGCTGCGTATGGGTACGACGGAATCAACATCCTGATTGGCGCCGTGGCGAAGGCCGGGCTGAACCGCGGGAAGGTCATGGACGCGCTGAGAGAATACCGCATGCACACCTACGAAGGCGTAGCGGGCCGAGCGCAGTTTGACAACACGTTGAACAACATCGCTCCGTTGACGATGGCGCGGGTGGAAGACGGCAAGTTTGTGTACTCGCCCGCAAAGGTGCAGACTGTAACAGGAAGCAAAGAAGGCAGTGGAGCGCAGTGATGCCGGTGGGCCGCTCATTTTGGGCTGTTGAGCGGCGAATGGCGCTGCTGTTTGGAATTTGCCTTGCTGCAAGCTTGCCTCTATCTGCTCAATCAGACAGCCAATCGGCCAAACCGTATGCAACGCTGGACCGGCAAAGTGTGACATACCGCGGCCCGGTCCCTGCGACGGAGAGTGCGCAGCCGGATGGCGCTGTTGTGATTGGGCTGATCCTTCCTCTGCGCGGACCACAGGAACCCGAAGGCAAGGCGCTACTCGCGGCTGCGCGGATTGCTCTTGAAGAAGAGCAGGCGCGGGGGGCTTTTCCTAAAGGACGGAGACTGGCACTGGCTGTGCGGGATGAGAGTGGACAATGGGGACGAGCCAGCAGCGAAATCCTAAAACTCATCGAAGAGGATCATGCGCTGGTGGTGATTACTTCGTCGAATGGTGCGACCGCGCACCAAGCCGAGCAGATCGCGAACAAGATCAGCTTTCCGATTTTGACGCTGGCGAGTGACCCGACAACGACAGAGACGAACATATCGTGGCTCTTCCGGCTAGGCCCCAGCGACACGGATCAGGCGCGCGCAATGGCTCGGGAAATTTCCGAGCAGCCCGGGCAAGGAAGGACTCTGCTGGTCGTCCAGATGGATCACGACGGCAGAGCCGGCGGCGAAGAGTTTGAAAAGGCAGCACGAGAAATGAAGATGGCGGCCCCGGAAAGGCTGGAGCTGTCCTCTTCGGCGCCACAGTTGGAATCGATAGAAGCAGCGATTCACGCCACTGCGCCAGATGCGATTGTGGTTTGGGCCGATGCATCGGCTGCCAAGCAATTGCTTCCTTCGATCCAGCAGGCGGCGCCTTCGGCCCGCGTCTATTTGTGCTCGAAGGCGGCGCAACTCAGCAGCGCGAGCGCTGCCGCGAATCTTTCCACGGGCAGTAGTAGAGGTTCTGGAGAACTCCTTACTGTGGCCACATCAGCCGGGGCCACGGAAGTGGCCAAGGAGCGCTTTGCGAAGGAATATCAGGCGCGCGTGGGCAGTACGCCGGGAATTGCGGCGTTTCAGGCGTACGAAGCCGTGCAGCTTGTTGTGGCAGGAATCCGCGCGAAGGGAGTGAACCGGATTCTACTGCGAGAATATTTTGCGAACACAGAAAAAGTGCACAGTGCAACGGGAGACATTGCCTTCGATCCCGCGGGAAACAGCATGCAGGAGTTTTCCATCGTTCGCGTGACCAATGCGGCAGCAACTGTAGCCGGGAAGTAAAATCCCAAATACGAAGAAGCGGGACATTTATGCGCCATGGGATATTGGTGCGTGTCCGTGGGCCGCGACGGCCCGCCTCAGAAGGCGGATTCTACAAAGGCGGGAGTTTGGATGGGAAAGACTGGTTTGGCAGTGTCGTGGAAGGCAGAAGATGGCCGCGTAAAGCCGCCTCTACGGAGTGAGAGAGGAAGGCGGGGTTGGTTGCCGAGCTGGGGCACAGCATGCTGTGCCCCTACGAAGAAGGGGCGCGGACATGCCAGTGCCTAGGAGTTTTTTAGTTTGCGGTAGCGGTGGATTACCGCGTTGGTGGAGCTGTCGTGTTTGAGCGCCGGCTCGGCCGGGCTCTCGAGTTCGGGGATGATGCGCTGCGCCAGGACTTTGCCGAGTTCGACGCCCCATTGGTCGAACGAATCAATGCGCCAGATGGTTCCCTGCGTCAAGACGGCGTGTTCGTAGAGAGCGACGAGCTTGCCGAGCGCTTCCGGACTGAGTTTCTCGAGCAGAATCGTATTGGAGGGCCGGTTGCCTTCAAACACGCGATGGGGCACGAGCCAATCCGGCGTTCCTTCGGCTTTCACCTGTTGCGGCGTCTTCCCAAAAGCTAGCGCTTCGCTTTGCGCGCAAACGTTGGCGATGAGCATATCGTGGTGACGTCCGAGCGGATTGAGCGTCTTGGCGAAGGCGATGAAGTCGCAGGGGATGAGCCGTGTGCCCTGATGGATCAATTGATAGAAAGAGTGCTGGCCGTTGGTTCCGGGTTCGCCCCAATAGATGGGGCCGGTCTCGTAATCGACCGAGGCGCCGTCCAGCGTGACGTGCTTGCCGTTGCTTTCCATGGTGAGTTGCTGGAGATAGGCAGGAAAACGCTTCAGATATTGTTCGTAGGGCAGGACGGCAATCGTTTGCGCGCCGCAGAAGTCCGTGTACCAAAGACCGAGCAGGCCGAGGAGGACGGGGATGTTCCGCTCGAAGGGCGTGGTGCGGAAGTGCTCGTCCATTTCGTGAAAGCCGCGCAGCATGGCGCGAAAATTCTCCGGGCCGACGGCGAGCATGGTGGAAAGGCCGATGGCGGAGTCCATGGAATAGCGGCCGCCGACCCAGTCCCAAAAGCCGAACATGTTGGCGATGTCGATGCCGAACTTAGAGACTTCGGCGGCATTCGTAGAAACGGCCACGAAGTGCTTGGCCACGGCCTTCTGGTCGCCGCCGAGGCCCTTGAGAGCCCATTCGCGCGCGGTGTGCGCGTTGGTCATGGTTTCGAGGGTGGTGAACGTCTTTGAGGAAATGATGAAGAGGGTTTCCGCCGGATCCAGATCGACAACCGCTTCGGCGAAGTCCGTACCGTCCACGTTGGAGACAAAGCGGAAAGTCAGACTGCGTTCGCTGAAATGTTTGAGCGCTTCGTAGGCCATGACCGGACCGAGGTCCGAGCCGCCGATGCCGATGTTGATGACGCTACGAATACGCTTCCCAGTGTGGCCGCGCCACGCGCCGCTGCGAACGCGGTTACAGAACTCCGCCATCTTGTCGAGGGCCGCGTGAACGTCTGGAACGACATTTTTGCCATCCGCGAGAATCGAAGCGTCCCTGGGTGCGCGCAGAGCCACGTGGAGAACGGCCCGGTTCTCGGTGATGTTGATCTTCTCGCCGCTGAACATAGCTTCGATGCGGGCTTGCAGGCCGGATTCGCGGGCAAGGTCGAGAAGGAGCTTGATGGTCTTCTCGGTAATGCGGTTCTTGGAATAGTCGAAGTAAATCCCGACGGCGTCGACGGTGAACCGCTCGCCGCGCTTGGGATCGTCCTCGAAGAGTTTTCTCAGGTGGGTGCCCTGCATCTTCCTGGCATGCGCTTTGAGGGCAAGCCAGGCCTTTCGCTTTGTCAGCGGCTTGACGGCAGAGGTTTTTGGACTGCGTTTCGTGTGTACGGCCATGATCCGGCTCCTTGTGCGTCTCTATTGCCGGGAGGGAGTTTTCCTGGCGCGGGAATGGGTCCGCCCTTCTCCGTCCCACAGGCGCAAGCCTCCAACAAATGCGTTCAGGTTGTCGCCCGCGCGACAACGGGGCGGCAGCTTTTCCAGTTTTTTCACGTTGCCTCCGCCGAGAACGACTTCGTCTGGTTCGAGAGCCTGGGTCATTTTCTCCACGACATCGAAGACATGCTTGCGCCATTTTTTCTTGCCGCGCTTTTCCAGGCTGCGCCGGCCGACGTAGTCTTCATAGGTGCCCTTCTTGTACGGGAGGTGGCCGAGTTCCATCGGCTCGACGGTCCCATTGATCACAACGGCAGTGCCCAGGCCCGTGCCCAAGCCGAGGAAGAGCATTTTTCCTTTTTTGTAGCTGCCCAGCGCCTGCATCGCCGCATCATTCAAGACTTTTACCGGAACGCCGAAGGCCCGCTCAAAGTTAAAACCAACCCAGCCCTTGCCCAGATTGAAAGGCTCCACGATCGGACGATTGTGGATAACCGGCCCGGGATACCCGATGGAGATAACGTCATAATGCCAATCTCTGGTGATGGCTTTTACTCCGGCGACCATCTGGGCAGGCGTAAGCCTGGGACCGGATTCGAATTTGCGAGGAGCATTCGCGCCACTGACGAACACCTTCACGTTGGTTCCGCCAACGTCGATCACCAAGACCTTCATTCCCGACTCCTTCATCGATAGTTTGAGCACATTCAGGCCGCAGCAAACAGCCCCCATGAGTGTACCGAATACTTGCGTCTTTCGGCTTCCCTACTCTGGAAGAATCGGGAGCAGAAGGATGGAAGCGTCCTTTCCCATTTGAGCCAGATGAGGTCGAACCATTTTTCGACTTACGCGCAAATGCGGGAAGCGTTTCGTTCCATATGTAAAGGTCATTCAAAATATTGCACAGATTTCTCTGAAACATCCGCTTGACATGCCCCGCCTTGGAGAAGTAATTTGCCGAGATGTTTTTTCCTGGACTCAAGATTTGATTGTTGGGGTTGGAGGACTTGCCGTCCGCAGTCTAGGTTCACAAGCACACGATTTCATTCTGATCGAGAGAGCGGCACACTCCCTCAAATCTAGAGAGGGAGTCTCGCTTTCTTTTTTGTCTTGAGCCAGGAAAACACGTCGTTGGGGGCTACTGAGAGGGGTGTAAGGAATGCGAAGACTATTTGTTGTTGAAATCGTGATGATTTTCGCCGCGCTTTGCCTGGGGCAAAAGACGTTCGGGCAGGCGACCGGCAGCTTTCTTGGGACTGTAACCGACAAATCCGGGTCCGCGATCGCGGGCGCCACTGTTACGGTGACTTCACAGGGAACGGGCGCATCGCGCGACACCAAGACCGACGAATCGGGCCATTACATCTTCAACTTGTTGCCCGTCTCCGTCTACACGATCCGGGTGGAGTTCAAAGGCTTCCAACCTGCCGAGACCAAAGACCTGAAGCTGCAGGTGGACGAACAGCGGGAGTTGAATTTCTCCCTCTCCCCGGCAACTTTGAGTTCTTCGGTGGAAGTTGTCGCCGATGTCGTAGCCGTAGAGACAGCGAACCCTTCCCTGGGCCAGGTCATCACGTCCCAGGAGGTCGCACAGCTTCCTTTGAACGGCCGAGATTTTGTGCAACTGGCAACACTGACGCCGGGCACGACGCAGGAAACGAGTACCTCGAGCTTTTTCAACGGTGCGGCGAGCAGCGAAGTGTCTGCCCGCGGGTCCTTTTCACTGTCCGTGGGCGGTTCCCGTGCGAACAGCACAGACTGGTTGTTGGACGGTACCGACAACAACGAGTTGACCTCCGGCGGAATCGGTATCCTGTCTTCCGTCGACTCGCTTCAGGAGTTCAAAGTCCTTACCTACAATTACTCGGCAGAGTACGGCACGCGAGCGGGGCCGACCGTGCTACTCACGACCAAATCGGGGTCCAACCAGTTCCATGGCAGTCTGTACGAGTTTCTTCGCAATACCTCTCTCGATGCGAAGAGCTTCTTTGCCACCACCACGGAGAAATTCAACCTGAATCAGTTTGGCGGCGCCATAGGCGGCCCCATTCGAAAGAACAAGACCTTCTTCTTCCTTGACGGTGAGCAGAAATATGAACGCCGCGGCATTCCCTTCACCGGGTTAGTTCCCACCGATGCGATGCGCAACGGCGACTTCACCAACAATGCCCTGGGCCAGGCCAACCCGATCGGGGCCGTCTTCAATCCGAACATGGCTGGCGCGGCGGACCCGAACTTTCAGTGTCTGGGAAGTGCGAGTGGCCCACCCATGCCGGTCAATCCAGACGGAAGTCAACAAGCAGGAGTTGACTGCAACAAGATTCCATCAGCTCTTTTCAATCCGATAGGCGCGCAGATGATGGCGCTCTATCCGGAGCCGACCCCCGGATACAATTTGAACGGAAACAACTTCCTAAACGAGCCGGTTCGCAAGCTCGACCAGACGAGATTCGACGTCCGACTGGACCAGAACTTCTCCGCTTCCGATTCTATGTTCGGGCGTTTCAGCTATGACCAGGCCACTTCATATGTGCCTGGGGGCTCTACCCCTCCTGCCTTTGCCGAGGCAAACGCCTTCGGCAGCAATCAGGGAATCATCAATCATGGACGCAACGTGTCGATCGGGGAAACGCACGTTTTTTCTCCGGTCAGCGTGAATCAGTTTAATTTCGGCTACAACCGGATTTTCAACTACATCACGTCCCAGGGGACCAGCACATGCGCGTCAGCACAGCTGCAAATTCCAGGCGCCAATCTAGGCTGCGGATCGGATGAGACGTGCGCAGGAAGCAGTTGCGGACTAACCTCGACCCAGCTTACCGGCTACTGGTCGCTTGGAGACCGTGGCTACTCTCCCTTCCAGGGGGGCACCAACGTTTTCACGATCAATGACACGTTTGACATGATTCGCGGCAAGCATGACATCAGGGTGGGTGGCGGGATCCGCATCAATCAGATGAATGTGCGGGCTGAGGGATTCCAGGACGGGTACTGGGTTGTCAGCGGAGCCTGGACCGGGGACCCGGCCGCGGACCTATTGATGGGGCTGTCCAGCATCCGCATTCACGACCAGAATTTCAACGGAGACGTCACCGGACGGCGGTGGAAACTCTTTCGTCCGTTTGTTCAGGATGATTGGAGAGTCAACAAAGACTTGACTCTGAATCTCGGCCTGGCGTGGGGCATGGCAACTCCCATCTCCGAAACGGCCGGACGGATGGCAAATTTCATTCCATCCACCGGAGAACTACAGATTCCCGGCCAGAACTACGTGGGCTCGGGAGCAGGAATAGCCATGGATTGGACGGCTTTTGAGCCACGAATCGGTTTGGCCTGGAAGATGTTTGGCAGCGATAAGACCGTGGTACGCGGGGGCTACGCCATGTACCACGATTCCGCCTGGAGCATGGGTGCCCAGGGGCTATGGCAGAATCCGCCTTTCGCCGCAGAATCCTTTGGCCTCGCGTTCGGCGGGTGCACCACTGAGATCGCCTACTGCGCATCGCATGGCGGAACTCCAAACGTCGGGACAGGTTCCTTCATGGGATTTTCAGACGGCTTCCCGATCATTTCGACCCCGCCAAGCCCTGCGGACTTTGCAGGGTCCTTCAATGCCGAAAACCCGAACCTCAAACAAGGACGAGTGCAACAGTTCAACGTAAACGTGGAGCGCCAATTGCCGGGTCAAATCGTACTGACCATCGGGTACGCGGGCTCCCGCAGTTCCCACATTTTGAACTTCGGGAATAATATAAATACAAGCTCCCCGAATGCCTGCGCCGGCGGGCCCGATCCAGTGCCCGGGTACACACTGGGCTGTGGCCCAGGCGGGGAGTATGTGCCTCTGGCATATCCCGATTTCCCTTTTTCCACCATTTACAGCATCAACGACTACGGGCGCGCTCACTACAACTCGCTTCAGGTTAAAGCAGAGACCAAGAGCAGCAGATACGGCATCTATGCTTTGATCGGGTACACGTACTCCCGCACGTACGACACAGGTTACTCGGACGGATTAAGTACACCAATA
>Ga0335077_10002440_pt1 | contig 22190 bp, 18 predicted proteins | sample Lox_Sample_31_FD_207151 | JGI IMG/M metagenome (GOLD analysis project Ga0335077, IMG submission 207151) | Soil microbial communities from Loxahatchee National Wildlife Refuge, Florida, United States - Lox_Sample_3.1 | ecosystem: Environmental > Terrestrial > Soil > Wetlands | place: USA...
TTTTGCCGCTGCCCGAAGGGCCAACGATGTAGATCATCTCTCCGAATATAGTTTCCAGATCCACATCCCGGAGCGCCACCGTCTTGGCTTCGCCTTCGCCAAACCACTTTTCGAGGCCGGTCGCTTTGATGGCTACGCGCGGCATATCATTCCCTCATCCCCGGAAGATATCGAAGGGTTCGATCCGCAGGACCCTGCGCACGCCCACGTAGCTAGAAACGCCCGCGATGATGATCACCAGGCCGAGGGAGAACACGAGGCTGGGATAAGTGATCATTGCGGCATAGCTGGGCAACCGCAGTTTCGCCAAATAGATGAGCAAAGTGCACAGGCCAACGCCAAGACCGTAGCCGGTTAAAGCGGTGAAGCCGGCCTGGAAGAGGATCATCTTGACCAATTCGCCGTTTCTGGTGCCGATGGCTTTCAAGGCGCCGAACCTTTCCAGATTTTCCAGAATGAAGGTGTAGAAGGTTTGGCCGGAAATGGAGAGGCCGACGATAAAACTGATTAGCGACATGATCAGGATGTTGGTGCCGCCACCAGTCTGGAAGACGAAGAAGTTGGTGTTCTTGGCGATGAATTCGTCCTTGGTAAGCGCGAGATAACCAAAAGCGGCAACCCCTTGCTTGATTCTGGGGACGTCGGCCGGGGTTTTCGGCTGCACCAGGACGTACGAAATGGTGTAACGAGGATTGGGGATGTACTGCACGGCCCTTTCGTAGGTGGTGTACAGCGTGGGCGTTCCAAAGAGTCCGGAAACGGTCACCCTGGCCACGCCTACGATCACACCCCGGTGGTCGTTTAGCTCGAACTCGGAACCCACGCGGGGGTTTTCCAGCTTTTCATATTCCGCGTCATCGACGACGATGAAGCCGTTCTCGGCGTAAATGTCTTCAATCTTGCCCTGCTCCAGCATGGGCCGGCCAAAAAGGCTGGTGTCGTCGAGGCCGACCACGGTGACGCCTTGGTAAGCGCCATCGGGAAGCTTGACGAGAGCTCCTCCAGAGTAGAGAGGCACAGCGTAGTCCACACCAGGCACGCTGCGGACTGCGTCGAGGACATAGTTTGGCATTCCCACAGAGCTGACGATGGCCTGGACGGACGGGTCCATCACCCACATGGAAGCGCCGATGTTCACAACGGTAGCGGAAGCGTGATTCAAAACTCCGATAAACATGGAGGTAATGAACGTCATTAAAAAGACGGCAAAGGTGATACCGACCAGCAGGGCGGTAAACTTTGACTTGTCATTGACGAGGAGCTTGTAAGCGAGTCTCAAAATCCCCTTCACGGCTCTTCCTTGCGCAAGCGGCTCTTTCACTGAGCTTTACTGGAAAAGCTTAGCGGCACGGGAAGCCGAGCCGCTGTGACGGGTGTCACTTGCGGCGGTAACGGATGTCGCTAGGTAATGCGTTAAACTCGAAAGACTTAAGTCGGAACGAGGATTGAGTGAGGCGGAGTAAACTTTGGTCAGACGCGGCGCTGGACGGGAATGCGCGCCATTCGCAAGACGTGAGCGACCTCGGTCTCTTTCAGGCGCGATGCGTCGTACTCAAAGGACAACTGGTTGAGTTGCTCGTTGACGTGGAAGCGCCGCAAGCCGTAGGTGTTGGCGAATTGGCCGAGGGCGCGGAGTTGTTCGGGGTGGAGCGGCCCTTGCAGTTCGTAAGTGACTTCGACGAGGGTCATGTCCAGATTATAGCAAGCTGGGCCAGGAGGCGATTGCACGTTGCTGAAGGGGGCCGCAAAGGGGAAAGTTGGCGCCTTCGGCCTGAAGCCGAGCTTATAGTAGGGTCATCTATATGATTTGCCGCTATATGACGTTTGCGGGAGCGGGCCCAGGCCGGCAAGAAGAAGATGACTGAGCAAAAGACGCAGCAGCAGACCATGGAGAAAGACCCTGTTTGCGGAATGCAAGTAGATCCCTCGTCGGCTCGCGCCAAAGCGGAACACGGCGGGCGGACGTATTTTTTTTGTTGCGGCGGATGCGCGACAAAGTTCCAAGCATCTCCGGAAAAATATTTGCAGCCTCGGCCTGAGCCGGCAGGCCAGAGTTTGACCGTAATCTCGTCCTCGCCGGCATCTCGCCCCGTCCGGATTGCCAGTACCCAGGGCGCCCCCCAACCGCAGACTGCGGGCTCCGCGGTTGAGTACACATGCCCCATGCATCCGGAAGTTGTGACACAGGCGCCAGGGGCGTGCCCGCTTTGCGGCATGGCGCTGGAGCCGCGGACGTTCGCAGCAGAAGAGGAGCCCAGCGAAGAGTTGCGGGATATGACCCGGCGATTCTGGGTGAGCTGTGCATTGACTGTGCCGTTGCTGCTGATGGCGATGGGTGAAATGGCCGGCGTGGGCGCGTTGCGGGAGTGGTCGTTTCGCGCACGCAATTGGGTGGAACTGGCGCTGGCCACGCCGGTGGTTCTGTGGGGCGGCTGGCCGTTTTTCGTTCGCGGCTGGAAGTCCATGGTTACGCTGCGGCTGAATATGTTCACGCTGATTGCGATGGGCACAGGCGCGGCGTACCTGTACAGCGTGGTGGCGACGATTGCGCCGGGAATTTTTCCGGACGCGTTTCGCGGCTCGAACGGCGAAATCGGCGTGTATTTCGAGGCGGGGGCGGCGATCACTACGTTGGTTTTGCTGGGGCAAGTTCTGGAGCTGCGGGCGCGGCGGCGAACCTCGAACGCGATCCGGGCCATGCTGGGCCTTTCGCCTAAGATGGCGCGCCGCATTGCGGCGAATGGGGAAGAAAAGGACGTGCCACTCGGCGAGGTCGTCCACGGCGACCGGCTTCGCGTGCGGCCGGGCGAGCGGGTGCCGGTGGACGGCGTGATTTTGCAAGGCGGCAGCGCGGTGGACGAATCGATGATCACGGGCGAGCCGTTGCCGGTGGAAAAGCACGAGGGCGACTCGATCACGGGCGGAACGTTGAACGGGTTGGGCAGCCTTATCATGCGCGCCGAGCGCGTGGGCTCGGAAACGCTGCTGGCGCAGATCGTGAGGATCGTGAGCGAAGCGCAGCGCAGCCGCGCGCCGATCCAGCGGCTGGCGGATACGGTGTCTTCCTACTTCGTTCCGGCGGTTTTGTTGGCTTCTTTGGTGACGCTGATCGTCTGGTCGCTTGTCGGACCGCAGCCTCGGCTGGCGTACGCGCTGGTGAACGCGGTGGCTGTGCTCATTGTGGCGTGCCCTTGTGCCTTGGGACTCGCCACGCCCATGGCGATCATGGTCGGGGTGGGGCGCGGAGCTCAAGCGGGAGTGCTCATCAAGAATGCCGAGGCGTTGGAGATTCTGGAGAAGGTAGACACGCTGGTCATCGACAAGACGGGCACGTTGACGGAGGGCAAGCCGCAGGTGACGTCCATGCACGTCGTCGAGGGAGGCCCTGTAAGCGGCGAGAAGGAATTGTTGCGGATCGCCGCAAGCCTGGAGCGCCCCAGCGAGCATCCTTTGGCGGCTGCGATCGTCAAGGCGGCGGAAGACGAGAAGATTGTTCTGGCGGAACCCGATGAGTTTCGATCCCTGGCGGGCCGAGGGTTGACCGGCAAGATTGCGGGGCATGATGCGGCAATGGGGAATGCCACACTGTTCCGAGAATTGCGAATCGATTTGGGGAACCTTGCCGAGGAAACCGAGGGTATGCGCTGCCAGGGAGAGGCCGTGGTGTTCGTCGCGGTCGATGGGCGGGCCGCAGGCTGGATCGCGGTTTCCGATCCGATCAAAGCTTCCGCGCCGGAAGCGCTTCGCGAACTTCGCGCCGAGGGGCTGCGCGTAGTGATGCTCACCGGCGATAACCGCGCCACGGCGGAAGCAGTGGCCCGTAAGCTGGGAATCGATCAAGTGGAGGCTGAAGTTCTGCCCGACCGCAAGGCCGAGGTGATCAAGCGGCTGCAAAGCGAAGGGCACAAGGTGGCCATGGCCGGCGACGGAGTCAACGACGCGCCGGCGCTGGCGCAGGCAAGTGTGGGGATCGCCATGGGCACGGGCACGGACATAGCGATGCAGAGCGCCGGAGTGACGCTGGTTCGAGGGGATCTGCGGGGGATCGTACGCGCCAGAAGGCTCAGCCGGCGAACGATGCGCAACATTCGCCAAAACCTGTTTTTCGCCTTCGTCTACAACGCGCTGGGCGTGCCGGTTGCCGGGGGCGCGCTTTATCCGGTTTTCGGCCTGCTCTTGAGCCCGATGATCGCGAGCGCGGCAATGAGTTTCAGTTCGGTCTCAGTAATTGCGAACGCGCTACGGCTGCGGAAGGCGTCGCTTTGAGGTTGTGAAGGAAAGGGCTTGTCTACGTGACCAAAGGCCCGCTCGATTTTGTCAATCTGCTAATTCGAGCGAAGTAGGGTGTCGATGGCCGCAATCAATTCGGGGCTGGTCCAATCCTGCTGGCCGACGATTTTGCGGGCGATACGGCCGTCGCGACTGATGAGGTAGGCTTCGGGAATCATGACGGTGCCGTAGTTCGTGCCGATCTTCCTGTTACTGTCGAGGTATGTGGGGAAGTTGACTTGATGCTCGGTAAGAAACTTGTGGTATTCGGAGGGGTCGTCGTCCCAACTCATGCCGACGATGGTTGCGCCTTGGCCGGAGATGCGCTGCTGAAGCGCGTTCAGCGAGGCCGCTTCTTCCACGCAGGGCGGGCACCACGAGGCCCAAAAATCCAAAATCACGACCTTGCCCCGAAGGTCAGAGAGACGGAACTGCCGCCCATCGGCTTCGACCGTGAAGTCGGGCGCGCGACGTCCTGCAACGCTGGGTTCACCTTGGCGGTAACTGGGCATGGCAAAGACGTACAGCACCGCCAAGGCGCCCGCCAGCCCCAGGCCGCCGAGGATTTTTTGCTTCATGACGTTTGTTCCATGAATGTCCAGTCCGCCCGTTATAATAACTCGCGCCTCGCTTCGGCGCGAATCCGGCCTCATCTGGGTAGTGGGTCAGTTCAAATTTTACCTTCTTTGTGTCAGGATCAAGAAAGTTCAAACTGACCCGATACCCTCTTCCGCCATTATGAACAACGCCCCATGCGTTTCCGCGATCGTGCCTGCGCGAAACGAAGAGCGCAGCATCGGCCATGTGGTCGCTTCGCTGGCGGAACAGCCGGAAATCCGGGAGATTATCGTGGTGAACGATCAATCGAGCGACGCCACGGGCGAGATATTACGGCGTATGGCCACCGAGCAACCGAAACTGCGAGTGGTCGACGCCGGGCCCCTGCCTCCCGGTTGGGTGGGCAAGAATCACGCCGCATGGCTGGGCGCGGAGAAGGCGGCATGCGATTGGCTGGTCTTCACGGACGCGGACGCGGTGCATCTGCCTGGCTCAACAGCGAGAGCTCTGGCCGACGCCGAATCGTCCGGAGCGGCGCTGGTCTCGTACTCTCCGGGCCAAGAGATGCACACCTGGTGGGAGCGCGCGGTGATCCCTTTTGTTTTCTGCCGGCTTTCGCAACTCTATTCGTTCGCGGCCGTGAACGATCCCGAGTCGTCCGCGGCGGCAGCCAACGGCCAATACTTGCTTATGCAGCGAAGCGCTTACGAAAAGATTGGCGGTCACGCCGCAGTACGGGAGGAGGTGCTGGAGGACGTGGCGCTGGCTTGCCTGGCGAAAGCTGCCGGGATTCGCTTGCACTTCGCGCCGGGCGATCAGATCTGCCGGGTGCGCATGTACGCGAATTTTCGCGATATGTGGGAGGGCTGGTCAAAAAATCTGCTGCCCTTGATCGCCTGGTCGGGCCAGCGGGTGACCCGCGAACTCATTACGGTAAGTCCTTGGATTCCGTTACTTTGCCTTTTGCTGACGCCCGTGAATCTGGTGATCGGCGCTCTCGGGCTTCTGCTGCTGGCTGGCCGGCATGCCAGCTACGCCGCGCTCCTGCGCAAGAATCGATTCCCGCTGAGCGGCGTCCTATACTATCTGTTGGGCGTGGGCCTCTATTGCGCCGCTTTAATGAGATCCGACTGGGGTTACGCACGCGGAAAGGTCGCATGGAAGGGGCGGGAATATCCGGTGGCGGCGCCGGTTCGCAGGTCATAAGGCTATGGTCTATCTGACACGCAAGATCGAGTTTTCCGCAGCGCATCGCTACCACAATCCCGCTTTTTCGGAAGAGGAGAACCGCCGGATTTTTGGGAAATGCAATAATGCCAATGGACATGGGCACAATTACGTGTTGGAGGTCACCGTCGGCGGAGAGGCCGATCCGGAAACGGGCATGGTGCTGGATTTGAAGGAGCTGAAGGAGATTCTGGAGCGCGAAGTCATGGAGCGTATGGATCACCGGTTCTTGAACTACGAAGTGCCGGAATTGGCGGGCCAGATTCCCACCTGCGAGAACATCGCGGCGGTGATCTGGAAACTGCTGGAGTACAAGATAAGCAAAGGCCGGCTAGCGCGCGTGCGGCTTTGGGAGTCGCCGGACCTTTACGTCGACTGCTACGGAAACGGGCAGCCATGAGACTGGAACTCACGCGGCGGTACGCGCTGGCAGCTTCGCACCGGTTGCACAATCCGAAATTGGACGAAGCCGAAAACCGCCGGCTGTATGGGAAGTGCAACAATCCATACGGCCACGGGCATAACTATTTCGTAGAGGTCACGGTAACCGGTCCGGTGGATACGGCTACGGGAATGATCGCGAATCTCGCCGATCTGGATCGGTACGTGGAGCGGGAGGTGATCGAGCCGTTCGACCATACTTACTTAAATATGGATTCGGAGGCTTTTCGCGAGCGTGTACCGACCACGGAGAATTTTTGCATGGAGATTTTTGAACGGCTGAAGAAATTCCCCGGCGCGCGTTTGGTTCGCGTCCGCCTGGAGGAGACCGGCCGCAACAGCTTCGAGTACGCCGGCCCGGGGGAATAGGAGGAGATATGAGTGAATCGCCAAAGAAGACCGAGGAGCTGAAGCTGAACGACGAGCTTCAGGAGGCCAAAGGAGACGATATTGCCGGCCTGGTGCGGGAGATGCTTTTACACATCGGCGAGGACCCGAACCGCGACGGCCTGCGGCATACGCCGGAACGTTTTGAACGCGCGCTGCGTTACCTGACCAGCGGCTATCGCCAGGATCCGGAAAAGGTTTTGAACGGCGCGATGTTCGAGGTGTGTTACGACCAGATGGTGGTTGTGAAAGACATCGATTTTTTCAGCTTGTGCGAGCACCACATCCTGCCGTTCTTCGGGAAATGCCATGTGGCGTATCTGCCCAACAAGCGTGTGGTGGGCCTTTCGAAGATCCCGCGGCTGGTCAACATGTTCGCCCGCCGCCTGCAGATACAGGAGCGGCTGACCAATCAGATCGCGCAAGCGATTCAAAAATGCATTCAGCCCGTCGGGGTGGGAGTGGTGATCGAGGCGCGCCATTTGTGCATGGTCATGCGAGGCGTGGAGAAGCATCGCACCGAAGCGGTAACCAGCGCCATGCTGGGCGCCTTCCGCGAGAACCTGCAAACCCGCGAGGAGTTTTTGTCGCTGATCGGCCGCCGCGCCGTTTAATTGCGCCCAATGGCGGCAAAAAAAGAGGAGTGGAGCAGGTTAGGGGTGGCGGTGGAGGACGTGTACGGCGATGTCCGGCCAGAATTCGCGGAAGACGTTGGTGAGGGCATCCCTTCCGATGGCATAACCGTATTTTCCGGCGATCGCGCGGGCAGTTCGAGTCTGGCTGGGGTAATAAGAGACCGAGATGCCCTGCGCGATGGCTCTGCCGAAGATTTCAGACGCGTTGAAACTGTTGTGCCGGTGATAACTCGGCGTTATCAGAATACGCGATGAGGAGTAGACAAACCGCTTCCAGACGCCGCCGCGGCCCATGGCGTAGTAGCGTTCGTCCTGATGCAGGATGGTGGGCAGTACGAAGATAACCCAATAATTGCCGTCGGTCTTATCGACGTATCCACGCCAGTAGTATCTGCCGAAGCCGGCAATTCCTTTTCGGAGTTGAGGGTGAGCATTGTCCGCCTCGGCTAAAAGAGAAGTGATACCCACAAAAACGAATGCGGAATAATCGAAACTATTCTTGGTCGCGACGATAAGACTCTGCTTCGGCGTCGGGGGCGGCGCCGTCACGCCGGCGCTGACCGCCCGGAAGTTGGGCATGAGACCAAGAATTCGCTTGGGCTGGGGCGCCGGGGGCGGATTTTCCTGGGACTTCTCTTGCAGTTGCGAGCTATTTTGAGCGGCTCGCGCCGGGGAAGCTTGCGGCGCTTCGTCATTCTGCCCGGCAGTGGCATTGACGGTGGTGGTCGATTCGGAAGAGCCGGGCGGCGCTGAAGTTGAATCGGCGTCCTGTGCAGACAGTGCGGACACCATTGAGAGTGCTACAAGCACCGATGCCAAGACGATACGCAATGTACAGTCTTCCCGAGGGTCTAAGTTCCTGCTCATCCTGCGTGATACGGCGATATTCGCGAACGGTTTCCAAACAGCGTAATTCTTGACCTTATGCGGGTCGCCTTGTAAATTGGAAGCACGCTATTGCGCCGGCGTTGCCGAGTGGTTAGAGGTGGATTTAGCCGTTAGCGGAATGCAGAAGCGGAAAATTAAGGCCGGCGTCACGAGGTTCGTATCCCTGCGAGGTTCTGCTGCCGTCCAGCGCCAACCCGACTGATCTCGATCGGGACGGTACTCCTTTCACTTTGCCTTATTTTGACCGGCATTTTCTGGCCTGCCGCTGCGGCTTCCGCAGAAGACGAGAGCGGGCCGGTTGCGGCGGAGGCCAATCCGCAGCTCTTTGCAACCATGTGCGCGCTCCTCGCCGCAGGATTTGAAGGCGAAGGCGCCAGCGTTATTCCGGAACTGGCGGAGTTGCGGACGCGTTTGCGCGCGCTGCATGGACCGGCCACGGAAGCGCTGCGCGATTATTACCGACAGCACGCCTTTGGCGATTCAAGCGCGACTCTTTCCCGCTTTCTCACTTTCGCCTTGGTGGCCGGCCCCGCTCCCGACTTCCGGCCCAGCATCGCAGGGGGCGGGCAATTGCCCCCCGACGTGGTCGCGCTCGCCGGTTTTAGCCCGGTGCTCGCGGCGTTTTATCGGGAAGCGCAAATCGAACAGATTTGGGGCGAGTTTGAGCCCGCCTATGAGGGCGCCGCAGCGAATATGCGCGAGCCGCTGGCCCAGATCGTTTACGCTTGCACAGGATATCTTCGGGAAATTCTTCGTCCGAGCCCGCGGAAGTTCAGAGTTTACGTGGAACCGCTGGTGGGAGGCGAAACGAACGTTCGGAATATCGGCGACACATACGTCGTGGTGATCAATCCCGCTTCGCCTCCCATGGACAGGATCCGCCACGCCTTCCTGCATTACATGCTGGACCCGCTGCCGATCACTTACCACGACAAGCTTCTCCGGGAGGAGCCGCTGCTGGTGCTTGCCGACCGCGCCCCGAATCTGCCCTACGAATACAGAACCGATCTGACCTCGTTTTTCACGGAATGTTTCGTGCGGGCGGTGGAGTATCGTGTGCGCAAGCTGCCGCAGGCGCAGATCACTCAGATTGTAAACGCGGCGGAGGGCAATGGTTACGTGCTGCTGCGGCCGTTGCTGCAGGCCCTTACGAAGTACGAGAACTCCGAACCGGCCATGAGCTTGTATTTTCCCGATCTGGTAGCGTCGATCGACGTCCTCAGGGAACAGCAGCGATTGAAGACAGTGACGTTCACACCAGAGTCCGAAGCGGGCGAAGCCGACGAAGTTGCCGAGAGCCGCGGCGCCGGAAAAGGGAGCCGGCCCCCGGTCTCCGCTTTGGACGCAGAGCTGAACTCCGCGGAGGGCATGATCGCCAACCGAGACTCGGCAGCGGCGGCGGAAGCTTTCCAAAAGATTCTGGCGAAGTTTCCGGGGCAGCCGCGGGCGCTCTACGGCTTGGCCGTCGCTTCCGTACTACAAGGTGACGCGGAACACGCCAGAGAGCTCTTTCAGCAGGTGGTGGATGCGGCCAATGCGGCGTCCCCGGAGATGCGGCCCGATCCTAGTGGCTTAGCCTGGTCGCATATTTATCTTGGCCGGATGCATGATTTGGAAGATGATCGGGAAGAGGCCGTGGGGGAGTACCGTGCCGCTCTGGGGGTTCAGAATGCGCCGGAAAGCGCACGGTCGGCGGCTCAGAGTGGGATCGAGCAAGCTTACCAGCCCGCGGCCAGGGGACCCGCCGCGCAGTGATGGAGTGGAATAAAAACATTGAGTTGAGGCCGGAGACCTGTGTTAGGGTGCTTCGGAAATTTCAGGCAGGGAAGGAGAAGGGGTAATGAGGCATTCCATAGGGAAAACGATCGCAATCGTTCTGCTGACAATGTCTTTGGCGTCAATTGGATGGGCTCAGAATAATCAGAATCAAAAGAACAAGGGCAAGGACAAGGGAGGCAACACCTCCCTCGATCAAGAGAAGCCGGGCCAGCCCGCCAACGGACAAACGGTGGGCAAGGATGAAGCCAAGGCGTACAAGGCGTTTTATGATGCGCGCAATGGCGACCCGATGAAGGTGATCGAGCTTGGGGAAGAGTTTATCGGCAAGTACCCCATGAGCATTTACGTGGGGGCGGTTTACTCCACACTCACCTCGTCTTACCTCAACACCAACCAGGCGGACAAGATGGTCACCGCGGGCCAAAAGGCGTTGGAGATCAATCCGGATAACGTCGATGTTCTTCCATTATTGGCGTGGGCGATTCCGCGCCGTGTGACGGGCCAGACGGCGGACGGGCCGCAGCAGCTGGCTAAGGCTGAAGATTATGCCAAGCACGGCATTCAGCTGATCACCACAATACCGAAGCCAGCAGAGATGGATGACGCCGCGTTCACCAAGGCCAAGAACGAGAAGTTGGCCATGTGCCATGACGGGCTGGGGGTCGCGGAGGTCAAGACGGGCAAATACGATGACGCCATTGCCGACCTGAATCAATCGGTAGAGCTGTCCGAGATGCCCGACCCGGTGGATTTTTATCTGCTCGGGGTTGCCAACGAAACCACCAGCCACTTTACCGACGCGACCGCCGCTTTTACGAAGTGCTCCGCCGCCGGCCCCTTCCAAGCGCAGTGCAAGGCGGGTCTTGATGAAGTTAAGAAGAAGTCGCAGAACAGCTTGGAGGCGCCGAAATAGCCCTGGGGCTCGATGCGTGAGAATCGGCTGGAGGAGCTAGAAGAGGCCATTGGTTATCGCTTCCGCCAGCCGGAACTGCTGATTCGGGCGCTCACCCACCGGTCCGCTGTGTCCGACGGAATCTCTTCCCGGGGGCTTGGCGATAACGAGCAACTAGAGTACCTGGGAGACGCCGTTCTCGGGATGATCGTCAGCGAGCACCTCGTCCAGACGTTCGCGGACTGGAGCGAGGGGCAGCTGTCCAAGAGCCGGGCGCGCCTGGTGAATGCAAGTTCCCTGTGCTCGGCGGCACGCCGATTGAATCTCGGCAACTACCTACGGCTCGGTAAAGGCGAGGAAAACACCGGGGGCCGTGAAAAGCCAGCCTTGCTCTCCGATGCCCTGGAGGCGCTGATCGCCGCCGTTTATCTCGATGCCGGCCTGCCGGCGGCGCGCGAATTTGTGAACCGAGCGCTGTTGGAGACGGCGATCGAGTCGCAAGGGACCCGCCTGGAGTTATCGGACAACAAATCCGCGCTACAGGAGTTTTTGCAGGCCCGGGCTCTTCCGCCGGCGCGATATAGCGTCATCCGCGAGGCCGGACCGGATCACCAAAAGACGTTCTGGATCGAGGTGGAGGTGGCGGGGCTTGTAAGGGCCACCGGAGTAGGTTCCAATAAGAAGGAAGCGGAACAATCCGCGGCGGCCCAGGCGCTGGAACAGCTTCGAGCGGAAAAGGACAAAGTGGGGTAATCTAGTTCGAGGATGAGCGAAGTAGCGCCAGTCGCGGAGCACGGGACACCAACCGCCCGAGTCGAAGAACGCGCGCACCACACTTCGGTGCGCGAATATATCGAGTCGCTGCTAGTGACGGTGATCCTGGCGCTTTTTGGCACGACTTATGTCGTGCAAGCCTTCAAGATTCCCTCGCAATCGATGGAGCCGACCCTGCTGGTGGGGGACCATCTGCTGGTCAATAAGTTCATTTTCGGCGGCCGGGACGCCTGGTATGAAAAGGTGCTGCCCTATCGGGCGGTGCGGCGGGGCGACGTGATCGTTTTCAAATTTCCGTTTCAGGACCATCCGCATTACGTCAAGCGCGTCATCGGAGTGCCGGGCGACCGCATAAAAATCGTGGATCAGAAGGTGTATCGCAATGGCGAGCTGCTCAATGAGCCCTACGCGTACCACGATTCGGCGGCTCCCTATGATCCTTTCCTATACAACTTTCCTCCTGTTAGCCACGACGAGTTGATCTCCAGCATGCAGCCGGAGTGGGCCGACCAGATTTCGCAATATGTAAAGAATGGCGAGATCGTGGTGCCGCCAGGCAATTACTTCGCCATGGGAGATAACCGCGACCATAGCTGGGACAGCCGCTACTGGGGCTTTGTCAGCCGCGAGGCGATCATGGGTGCACCCGTGGTGATCTATTGGTCGATCCAAAGCTCCGAAGATGAGTACGGTGAACGGTCCTTCGGAGGCGGCCTCGTGGATGTCGTGAAGACGCTGTTTCAGTTGCCCACGCGAACCCGCTGGAACCGCATGTTCCGGACGGTTCACTGATAACCGCGGCCTTGCTTGACGATTCCAATCTGCGGAAATCTCCTACGATGTTGCATGCCCGCTTCATTCGCTGGCTGGCCCTGGCGATTTTCGGCGTAATCATCGCGAGTTGGTGCGTTTCGCTGGCTCTCGAAGGCGGCTGGCTGCGCCGCTCGCTGGAGACCCGGCTGGCGGCGGCGTTTGGGCGGCCGGTCGAAGTGGGGCGGTTTGAGTTTGCCATTTGGGGCGGGCCCGAGTTGCAAGCGGACTCTGTTACGGTGGGCGAGGATCCGCACTTCGGCCAGGAATATTTCCTGCGTGCCGAGCGGCTCACGGCCAGCGTGCGGTTGGCTGCCTTGCTGCGGGGGCGATTGGAGTTTAACCGGCTCTCGCTGAGCGGCCCGAGCCTGAATCTGGTGCGCTCCGCGGACGGCGCATGGAACTACGAGACCTGGCTCCCGCCGTCAAGCAGGCAGGCTCTGCCGCAGTCGCCACGCAGTCCGGACGCGGAGGAACGGGTTTCGCAGATCGATATCAATGGGGGAAGGATCAATTTCAAGAGAGGCGCCGACAAACTGCCGTTTGCGCTGGTCGATGTAAGAGGTTATCTGAATTTGCAGAGCTCCGGGCGATGGTCTCTTGATCTTGAGGCGCGTCCCATGCGTGCCGCGGTGGTACTGCAGCGATCCGGAACATTGCGGCTACGAGGAACGGTGGGTGGAACGTCGGCGCGCTTGCATCCGGCAAGCCTTAGTTTGAGCTGGGAGAGTGCGTCCCTGGCGGACGCGGCTCGCCTGGCGCGCGGAACCGATTACGGGCTGCGCGGCCTGCTCGACGCGGAACTTGCGGCGCGAATTGACCCGGCAGGCAACGGGGAGATTGGACCGTGGAAGATCGATGGAACGGTGCGGCTGCAAGGCATCCATCGATGGAATCTCGCGGGGCGAGACGACAATCCGGGATTGAACTTGAAATTCGCGGCAGCGTGGCGTCCGAGCGAGCCGCTGTTGGAAGTGACCCAGTGGGTTGTCGAAGCGCCGCACTCGAATCTGGCGGGCGAAGCGAATATCGGCTGGCGACACGGATTTCAACCCGAGCTGGATTTGCAGCGGTCGCAGCTGAGTTTTGAGGATGTTATCGCCTGGGGACACGCGTTTTCCTCCGGCTTGGCCGGCGACCTGAGCATCGACGGAACCGCTGGCGTGGAAGGGAAGATGGCGGGCTGGCCTCTGCATGTGCAGGATTTGAAGGTGAAGACCTCCGTCGCGGCCGTGCGGAGTGATGGAGGCAAAGCCGGGCCGCTTCTGATTGGCCCGGTTCAGGCGGCCTGGAGCAGTTCCTCGTTGGGCAGTTCGTCCCTGGTGCTCGCGCCGCTGTCCGTGCGCCTCTTTTCCGCGGAACCAAGTAGAGGCCGAGGCCGGCTGCCGTCAGAGGCAGTTCCTGAGGGAGTTTTCCATATTGAAGGCGCATTGGGACCTCTTCAGGCAGGCGAAGGATTCCGCGAGTGGCCGTATCAGCTCACGATTGCCGGCCAGACGAAGCGATTTCAAGACCTGCGTACAGCGCTCGCGGCGGCAGGCTGGCGATATGGCGCTGAATGGAATGTGGAAGGGCCTGCGTCGCTGCAGTTCACGGCCACGGGAGCGCTGCGGCGCGGTGCAACGGTCTTTCGCGGGTCGCTCGGTTTTCGCGACCTGAGTTTGTCGAACGAAGCGGTTAACTTTCCGATATTCATTTCGGCAGCGAACGTGGAGTTCTCGCGAGGCGAACGGCGAATCGAAATTGCAGGCGCGCGCGCTTTGGGCGCGGAATGGAAAGGAACCCTGGAAAAGAAGGCAGACGCGGGCTGGAGTTTCGACCTATCCGCCGATCGCCTGAAGCGCGAGGATATCGCGCGCGATCTGGGCCAAAACCGCCGCGGTCTGCTGTATCGCATGTTGCCCTTCGGCGGTTCGGCCGCACTCGCGCCGGAAGCGCAAGCCGCTATTGCACGGATCAACGCTCATGGCCACGTGTCGGTACGCGAATTGGACCTCGCGCCCTTGCATCTCGAAAGGGTTGACGCGACCGCTGAAGTGCGGGACGGCGGCCTGACTCTTCGCCGCGCGGAGGCCGATCTCTACGGAGGCCGGGTGAGCGGGGAATTTCGCGTCCAGATGGGACCAGACGTTCAGTACAACTTCCGAGGCCAGGTGGATCGCACGGACCTTTCGGCGTTGGCCGAATTGAGCGCGCTGAACAGTGGAATCGGAGGGATTGCTTCGGGTGAATTCGAGCTTGCCGCGCACGGTATTGGCCGGCAGGCGCTGCTTTCTTCGCTCGAAGGCGAAGGCTTCTTGCACATCCAGGACGCCACGATTGAACCGCTGAATGTGCCTTCGGGCGCGGGCGATGCCACGGTTCGCACAATTCCCAGCGGCCGGTTCAGGATGAGTTCGGTGAGCTTCCGCGTGGAAAACGGACGCGTTCACGTCGATCCCTTGTTGCTTTCGGACCGGCAAAGACAGCTGGAGATTGTGGGCGATATCGATTTTAGCCGCCGCCTCAACTTGCAGGTGCGATCGTTTTCCCACGCCGGGCTTCTTGGCCGGGCCGAGGAGTCCGCAGGGGCCGACGATGCCTGGATGGTTAGCGGCACGCTCGATGAGCCGCAAGCGATTCGCGATGAGCGGGCTGGCGACCGAGCCATCGTGCGCGCGGGCCGGCGCTGAAGCAAACGGAGTTCGTCCCCTTGCATCTAAGGCGTGGTGCCGGTTGCCCGCAAATGAATTTGCGCTCCAATTTGCACTCCATCTCATCCTTAACGATTCGCATGCGCCTGATCGGCTGCTTTGGCCTGGTTTTGGCGTCCATTGCAGCCGATTCGCCGACGGCGCTTTCGTCGCCTCAATCCGGTGCAAAACGTTCCGCCGCGCCTCGCATCGATCTTCGGCCCAAGCTCGTTCCCGGCGAGGTCTTGGTGTATCAAATCCAGCTGCAAACGATCACGAACACGAAGCGCACTGGCGCTATTTCGGATCCGGAGGGACCCTCGCGACTCGCTATTACCTGGGACGCCACGGTGAAATTGGAAGTGCTCGGCGAACTTGCGCAGCCCCCTGCGGCCCCCGCGGCTTCGCCGGCTCCGAAGCCGCCCGCCGGCAAAGGGGACGGCGCCAGGGCTGCGCTAACGGCTCCGCTGCGCATTCGCACGACTTACGAACATTCCGCCGCGAGCATAAAGAGCGATAGCCCCGATCCACAGGCCGAAGACATCGAGCAACGGTATGCCCGGCTAGAAGGCGAGGCGATCGAATTCACGATTGGAGCCGACGGACATGTTTCGGACGTGCACGGACTCGACAACGTGCTTGATAACGACCAAGTCCGCCAGGCTGCCGAACAATGGATGCTGCAAGTGTCCTCGCCCGCCACGGCTCCTGGAGGCGTAGCGATCGGGCAAAGCTGGAATTCGGCGCAGCCCGCCGTTTCCATGCCGCTAGCGGAAATGGTTTGGCGAAGCGCTTCCACCTATTTGCGTAACGAGTCGTGCCGTCCCGCCGACGCCAGCCCTGCCTCGAAGGAATCGTGCGCCGTTATTCTGACGCGCCAGTCCGTTCTTCCTCGAAAGCAGTTGCACGATCCCACGCCCGACGACTATCGCCGCAATGGGCTGCACACAGCGGGCACATGGACGGGCTCGGGCGAAAGCCTCAGCTACGTCTCTCTGGACACGCATGTGGCCGTCAGCGTCACGCAAGATAGCTCGCAGCAGATCGATTTCACGGTCACGAATTCGCAGGGCGCTTCCATCCGGTACGCGGGAACCATCGACACGCATTCGCGCGTGGCGCTTGTGCCTGCGGAGGGTGGCGGGCCTCGCTAGGCGGCCGTACCGAGCGGCCCTCGATTTCATTGCGGTATAATTGACGGTTTAGATGGACGGCAAAATTCGCGACTGAGCGCTCCGCCATGATCGACGTCCAGAGTTTTCGTCTTGCCAGCGACTACGAGCCCCGCGGCGACCAGCCTGAGGCCATTCGGGAACTGGTGCGCGGCGTGGAGGCCGGCGAGAAACATCAGGTCCTGCTCGGTGTGACCGGTTCTGGCAAGACCTTCACGATGGCGAAAATCATCGAGCAGCTGGGCCGTCCCGCGCTGGTCCTCGCGCACAACAAGACCCTGGCCGCCCAGCTCTTCCACGAATTCCGGAGCTTCTTTCCCAAGAACGCGGTCGAATATTTCGTGAGTTACTACGATTATTATCAGCCGGAGGCGTACATACCGGCTTCGGACACCTACATCGAGAAGGAATCGACGATCAACGACGAACTGGACAAATTGCGGATGAGCGCAACGCGCTCGCTTTTCGAGCGGCGCGACGTGGTGATCGTGGCTTCGGTCTCGTGCATCTACGGCTTGGGTTCGCCGGAAGCGTACTACGGCATGCTGGTGATGGTGGAAGCGGGGCAGAGAACGTCGCGCGAGGCGCTGCTGCGCCGCCTGGTGGAGATTCAGTACGAACGCGGCGAGGATCTGCGCCGCGGTACCTTCCGCGTGCGCGGGGATATGATCGAGATTCATCCGCCCTACGAAGACCAGGCATTTCGCATCGAGATGTGGGGGGACCAGATCGATCGGCTGCGGGCCATCGACCCCTTAACGGGCGAAATCCGGGGCGAGCCGCTGACGCGCCTGCCGATCTATCCCAAGTCCCACTACGTGTTGCCCGCCGAGCAGAAGGAACGCGCCATTCGCGGCATTCTGGAAGAGTTGGCGTGGTGGAAGCCGGAGCTCGAGAAGCAAGGCAAATATATCGAAGCGCAGCGCGTCTGGCAGCGAACCATGTTCGACGTGGAGATGATGCGCACCATCGGATATTGCCACGGCATTGAGAACTACTCGCGGCACATGTCCGGCCGCCTTCCTGGGGAAGCGCCGCCCACGCTGCTCGATTACGTTCCGCAGGATTATTTGCTGTTTGTGGACGAGTCGCATCAGACGATTCCTCAAGTGCGCGGGATGTACCACGGCGACCGCTCGCGGAAGCAGACGCTGGTGGACTTCGGTTTCCGCATGCCCTCGGCGCTCGACAACCGCCCGCTCAACTTCGAGGAGTTCGAGAATCGCACCAACCAGGTAATCTATGTTTCGGCCACGCCGGGTCCATACGAACTCACGCGCTCGGCTGGAGTGGTGGTGGAGCAGGTGATCCGTCCGACCGGGCTGATTGATCCGGAGGTGGAAGTGCGGCCGGTGAAGGGGCAAGTGGACGACCTGCTGGAAGAAATACGAGCGCGCGCGGAAAAGGGCGAGCGCGTGCTCGTCACTACCTTGACCAAGCGCATGTCCGAGGATCTCGCGGAATACTTCGGGGAAGTCGGTGTGCGTTGCCGCTATCTACACTCGGAGATCGAGACGCTGGAGCGTGTACGCATTTTGCGCGATCTGCGGCGCGGGGAGTTCGACGTGCTGATCGGCATCAACCTGCTCCGCGAAGGGCTTGATTTGCCGGAGGTGTCTTTGGTGGCGATCCTCGATGCGGACAAGGAAGGCTATCTGCGCAGCGCCACGGCGTTGATTCAGACCATTGGCCGCTGCGCGCGGCACATCAGCGGACGGGCCATCCTTTACGCGGACGTCATGACCGGTTCCATGCGGCAGGCGATTGACGAGACCAACCGGCGGCGAGCCAAGCAGCTGGCCTACAACGAAGAGCACCACATCACGCCGCAGAGCATCGTCAAGAGCGTGGATATGAAGCTCGCCGCGATTGTGGAGGCGGACTACATCACCGTGCCCACAGAGGACCTCCTGCCGGAGAAGATTCACAGCCAGGACGAACTGCGCCAGGTGATCGCGCAACTCGAAACGCAGATGCGCAAGGCGGCCAAGAAGTTCGAGTTCGAGAGGGCGGCCGGGTTGCGCGACAAAATTCGCGCCCTGCAACAGCGGGACCTTGGCGGCCTGTTCGCCGGCGTGGATGCTCCGGAGCAACCGCAGCCAGCCGCCACGGGCGACAAATCTTAGGAAAACAGGCCGCGGTTAAGAGGAAGGCGCGCGGGGAGAGCTGTAGACCGCCGCTGAGCTTTCGGGGCGCGCCGGCCAACTTTGAGCGGCGGCGTTCTTTTCGGCAACGTTGCGGCGGTACCAGGGTCCCAGCACGCGATTCCACCACATCAGCGCGCCTGTAATGAGCAAGACCACGGGAACCAGGCCAAAAATAGTCCAAGTGATCTCCAGCGTGAGCGAGGGAAACCTGCCGAAGTGCAAACGGGCCAGCCAGGCCAGCACATTGTCACCCCAGCGGAGTTGCCGGGACTCGGGGCCGTCGAGGAAGTCCACCAGATCGTTGAACGGAGCGGGCATGCCCAGATAAATCCCCGAGATTCCCCACATGAGAATGAAGGCGAGGGACCAGAAGCCCAGCGAAGTGTGCAACGACCAATTGAGACGTTGAGGATTGGCCTTCCAGTTGACGAATAAGCTGCGCCGCCATTTATCAATTCCCGGCCACCAGATGACCATGCCGGAGATGCAAAGCACGGTTACGAGAATTCCACCCACGCCATTCAGCCTCTGTCCGATGGTTCCCACGAGCAGGTTGTCGTGCAGGTCGACCATCCACAAAAGCGCACGAAAACCGGTTGTCAAAGCAGGGCCCAAGTCGGCGCCGGTGTAAGGGTCGAATAGCCGGTCCATTTTTTTCGAGCCGCGCTCCAGAGAGACCTTCGCAGGGTCATTCATTCTTCTGCCGTAGGAGACTTGATCCGCCTGGTAGCCGGGATGAACGCGTTGGGCGGCCTGCTCGAGCTCGTCGGATGTCAGCCGAGGTCCGGCCGCGACGATATGGGGCCTGACGGAGAGAATCGTGGAAAGGGCGCGGCGGTAGATCAGGATGGTTCCGGTGACACACATCATGAGGACGTAGAGGGCGAGGATCAGGCCGACCCAAAGATGGACCTGGAAGAGCGCTTTACGCAACCAGATGTTCTGCGGATGGTGGAGCAAGCGGTCTCGTAAAGTCATCTCACCGCCATTCGGATGACGCGCAATCTCGGAATTCGGCTACTGCTTCCCACCGTAGGTGACTGTCAACGACGCTTTCCCGAGGCCATTCATGTGCACCATGTAACCGACCATCGCGGGGCTCGCCTGCTCATCGAGGTCCAACCGAGGGACCTTGAGCGCGTGCACCGTGAAAATGTAATGGTGCACGGGACCGGGCGGGGGCGCCGCGCCTCCGTATCCGGGCTTGCCAAAATCCACTCGCGTCTGCAGGGCTCCCGCAGGCAAACCCTTTCCGCTGCCGGCGTCCGCAGGAAGTTCCTTTGCGGAGACGGGAATATTGATCACCACCCAGTGCCACCAGCCGGAACCGGTGGGAGCGTCGGGATCGTAGCAAGTGACGACGAAGCTCTTGGTGCCTTCGGGAGCGCCTTCCCAAGCCAGATGGGGAGAGCGGTTTCCTCCGGAGTAGCCCATTCCGTTGAATACCTGAGCCTCGGGCATCCTTTGCCCGTCTTTCAGATCCTTGCTGGTGAGGCGAAAACTCATAAGTTATCCCCCAGGTGGAAGGCGGCGGTCACTGCCGCTCCGGCAGAGTCTACAGCACAGCGTGCCACAAGCGAAATCTTAAGACCAGCGTTAACATCGAGTGTTTCAAATGTGCCCGTCCCATGAGTGCTGATCAGAAGAAGTTGGGCGCCGAGAAGCCCCTGGATCGCCCGCTGCTCCTTTTTGACGCTGATTGCGGCTTCTGCCGATTCTGGGTGGCGCGCTGGAGGGCCATGACGCGCGGCCAAGTGGAGTTTGCTCCCGCTCAGGAAGAGGCCGGCCGCTTTCCACAGATCGCCAAAGAGGACTGGAAGCGATCCGTGCAGATGGTGACTCCCCGCGGTGACATTTATGGCGGGGCTGAAGCTGTGTTTCGCACGCTGGCGTACGCGGGGCAGCGGCGCTGGATGCTGGGCGTCTACCGCCGCGTTCCCGGGGCTCGAGTTGTCAGCGAGGCGGCATACCGACTGGTGGAGCGCCATCGCGGCTTCTTCTCGAAGCTCACGCTGCTTGGCTGGGGCCGACATCCGGAACCTCCGTCCTATCTTCTGACTCGCTGGCTCTTTCTTCGACTGCTCGGGCTCGTCTATGTGATCGCCTTTCTCTCGCTGTGGGGGCAGTTAGCCGGCTTGATCGGGGCGCACGGAATTTTGCCGGTGGGGAATTTTCTCCAAGGCGCTCGGAGCAATTACGGCGCAGACGCCTACCATCTCTTCCCAACGCTTGCGTGGATTAATTCGAGCGACGCAGCACTCAAGTTTTTGTGCGGCGCCGGAGCGTTGTCCGGGCTGCTGGCGATCCTCGGAATCGCGACGGGACCGGCATTGGCGCTCGCGTGGATTTTCTATTTGTCGCTGGTGACGGTAGGACAGGACTTTCTTTCGTTTCAGTGGGACATTTTGCTACTGGAGACCGGCTTTCTGGCTGTTTTTCTGGCTCCGTGGCGCCTGCTCGAGCCGCCGTGGCGATCGGTCAATTCCCGCGTTTCGCCGACGGTTCTGTGGCTGGGGCGGTGGCTACTGTTCCGGCTCATGTTTCTTTCGGGCGCTGTAAAACTCCTGAGCGGCGACGCGGCTTGGCGCGATCTGACCGCTCTCGAATACCACTACTGGACGCAGCCGCTGCCTACACCGGTCGCCTGGTATGCCGCTCAATTGCCTGCGTGGTTTCAGCGCGCCTCCGTGGCAGGCGTGTTCGCGCTGGAACTGGGCGCCCCTTTTCTGATTTTCACACCGCGAAGGCTCAGGCAATTGGGAGGGGGGCTCATCGTGGCCTTGCAACTCCTGATCGCGCTCACCGGCAACTATTGCTTTTTTAATCTGCTGACGATCATCCTCTGTGGTCTGCTTGTCGACGATGCGTTTTTGTGCCGTTGGTTGCCGAAAATGCTGGCCAGGCATTTTGCGGAAGGGGATGTAGCCAGAGCGCCCTTGGGGGAAGGAACTGGGGCCGAAAGGCGCGCGTCTCTGCTTGGCGCGGCGGGAAAGGGAATCAGAGCGGCTCTAGCCGTGCTGATACTCATCGTTAGCTGCACCGAAATGCTGGGGACATTCCAGGCAGGCGAAGTTGTGCCAAGTTTTGCCCGTCAACTGGTTTATTGGCAGGCACCCTTCGATCTCTCCAATAGCTACGGCCTCTTTGCGGTGATGACAACTTCGCGCGACGAGATCGTGGTGGAGGGCAGCGCCGACAGCCAGACCTGGCGGGCTTATGAATTCAAATACAAGCCGGGTGACGCTGCCCGCCGCCCGCCTTGGGTGGCGCCTTACCAGCCGCGATTGGATTGGCAGATGTGGTTCGCGGCATTAGCCACCTACCGGGAGAATCCCTGGTTCGATAATTTCATGATTCGCTTGCTGCAAGGCCGCCCGGAGGTGACTGCGCTGCTGGCAAATAATCCGTTCGCCGCCGAACCGCCACGCTACCTCAGGGCGTCGCTCTATAGCTACCGGTTCTCCGACTTCGCCGAGCGGCGCGAAACAGGGAATTGGTGGAAGCGGGAGCGCAAGGGGCTGTATTTCCCGGTGGTATCG
>Ga0335077_10002443_pt1 | contig 22179 bp, 20 predicted proteins | sample Lox_Sample_31_FD_207151 | JGI IMG/M metagenome (GOLD analysis project Ga0335077, IMG submission 207151) | Soil microbial communities from Loxahatchee National Wildlife Refuge, Florida, United States - Lox_Sample_3.1 | ecosystem: Environmental > Terrestrial > Soil > Wetlands | place: USA...
TGGGACCTATCCGCTCCCCGAATCGCAACTGGACCGCTTTCTGATGCGGGTGCAGATGGGTTATCCGGCAAGCGATGCGGAGCGGGACATTCTGCGGTCGGCGGCGGGAGTTACGCAGCTGGAAGCGCTGCGGCCGGTGCTCAGCGGACCGGACGTGCTCGAAATGCAGCACGCGGTCACTGAGGTGAGAGTGGATGATTCGCTGGTCAGTTATGCGCTGGCGGTGGTGCGGAAGACGCGAGAATCGGAGCACCTGTCGCTGGGAGTTTCGCCGCGCGGATCGCAAATGCTATATCGGGCGGCCCAAGCCATGGCCTTTCTTGACGGTCGAAATTTCTGCGTTCCGGAAGATTTCAAGCCGCTGGTCGCGCCGGTATTTGCTCACCGCGTGGTGGTGAATGGCCTCTATTCCTCAACCCTGAAGAAATCCGAACAGGCGGAACAGATTGTGCGGGAGATTGTGGAGAACACGCCGGTTCCGGCGTAGCCGCGGCTGGCGTGGTAAAGTCTCGCCATGTCCTTTCTTCGCTATCTGATGCTGTTGTCGCTGGTGGTATGGATCGGCGGGCTGATCTTCTTCGCGTTTGTTCTGGCCCCGGCGGCGTTTTCGGTTTTGCCGACTCGGCATCTGGCGGGAAATGTAGTGGGCCGGTCGATCGACATCCTGCACTGGATGGGCATTTTCTGCGGCCTGATCTATCTCTCGACTTCCCTTCTCTACAGCTATACGACGCGCGGCACGGCACGCTTCCTGGCTGCGCGCAACGTCCTTCTGGTTCTGATGCTGGGCCTGACACTGATCTCACAGTTCGGCATTATCCCGCGCATGGATACGCTTCGGGCTTCCATGGGCGAGATCGATTCCGTCGCGCCGAATAACCCGGCACGCATGCAGTTCGACGCTCTGCACGTCTGGTCCACCCGGGTGGAAGGTGGAGTACTGCTGCTGGGATTGGTGGTGGTGTACCTGACCGCTTCCGCGCTCAGTGAGTAGGCTCGCCCTGAACAGTTTCTTTCGCGGCTGCTTGGGCAATCGGCGACTCATCATTTATTCTCGAATCGAACTCTTAACGAGCACTTTCTATGAAGACTGGCATCATTGGTCTGCCGCAGGTAGGCAAGACATCGCTGTTTCGCATCCTTACCAAGGCGCATCTTTCAGACCAGGCGCGGGCGAATCCTCGTGAGGCCCACGTAGGAATCGCCAAAGTGCCGGACGAGCGACTGGACCGGCTGGCGGCCGTCTACAACCCGAAGAAACTGACTCACGCTTCCGTGGAATATGTGGATGTGGGCGCAATCGGCCAGGAGGCGCTGAAGGAAAGTTCCTACATCGGACATCTGCGCAATGTGGATGCGCTGGCGCACGTGGTGCGGGCGTTTGAAGATGCCTCGATTCCGCATGTGGGGGCGATCGATCCGCTGCGCGACATCCGGAACGTCGAGTTCGACCTGATGGTCAGCGACCTGGGCCAGATCGAAAAGCGGCTGGAGCGGGTCGAGAAAGACCTTAAGAAGATGCGCTCGGCCGACCTGGAAAAAGAATTTGAGTTGCTGAAGAAGGCAAAAGCGCACCTTGAAACTGAGCGTCCGCTGCGCGAACTGGAAATGACGCCGGAAGACAAGAAGCGTTTCCGCGGCTTTATGTTCCTGAGCGAGAAGCCGATACTTTACGTCCTGAACGTCAGCGAGAGCACGACCCTGGGGAAGGACCTGGAGAATGCGGGCAGCAAACACGGCATCGGCGAGATAGCGTCCCGGCCGAACTCGGCGGCGACCGCGGTCTGCGGCAAGGTGGAAGCGGAATTGGCGGAGATGGGCGATGCCGATGCAGCAGAATTCCTGGCGAGCTATGGCCTGAAAGAAAGCGGACTGGTGCGATTGATTCGCACCACCTATGCGCTGCTCGGCCTGATTTCCTTCCTGACGATCGGAGAAGATGAGTGCCGCGCCTGGACGATCCCGGTTCATACGCGCGCGGTGGAAGCAGCGGGCGCGATCCACTCCGACCTGGAGAAACATTTCATTCGCGCCGAAACCATCCGTTGGGACCAGCTTCTGGACGCCGGATCGGAGGCCAATGCCCGCGCCAAGGGCACGCTGCGCCTCGAGGGCAAGGACTACATCGTGCAGGATGGCGACGTCTTACACATTCGCCACAGCGGGTAACGGGAATAGCCCATGCCCGCAAACTGATATGATTCTGCCCGCACATGCACCCCATTGCTCTTAGCCTGCTGCTCGGCCTGACGGCCGCTGCGGCGAATGTATTTGGCGGCGCCATCATCGTACAGAAGCACTGGGACCGTTCCTATCTTCGCTATTTCGTGGCCATGGGCGCGGGATTCATGCTGGCCACTGCCATCGTAGAGATTTTTCCCGCCAGCCTGGAACTGCGCGGAAAAAGCGCGGCGTTTCTGGTGCTTCTCGGCTACCTGATCATCCACTTCTTCGAGCACACGCTAACCCCGCATTTTCACTTTGGCGAGGAGACGCATAAAGAACAGTTCGTTCACCTGCATAAGGGATATTCGGTCCTGCTCGGGTTGATTATTCATACCTTCTTCGATGGAATCGCTATCGCGTCAGGCTTCATCGTGTCGGACTGGCTGGGATGGATCATTTTCCTGGCGGTTTTCCTGCACAAGATTCCGGAAGGTTTTACGGTGGCATCGGTGATGCTGGCGAGCGGACAAAGCCGCCGCATGGCGTGGGGCGCGTCGGTTCTCCTGGGCGCCGCCACCTTTGCCGGCGTTCTCACCATGGCGCTCTTGCGCCACGAGGTCAGCTCCGGACTGCCACTCTCGGCAGGCGTGACGATTTACGTCGCGGCTTCAGACCTTATGCCGGAAGTGAATCGCGAACCGGGAGTGAAGATGGCACTGGTGGTATTTCTCGGCGTGGGACTGCTCTTCCTGATGGACCGATTTGTCCACGTGCACTGAGAATAACGCTCTTTATTCGACGGTGTGTTTGGCGGTGTAACCCTCGCGTGCGATCACCTGGTATTTAACGTCCTTCCCTTTCTGATCTTTCACCTTCAGCGTTCCGCCGTCGGGAGCTACTACTTCCACCTTCAGCTTGCGATAGCCGCCGTCGAGTTTGGCGTTCGTGGGGTGATAGGCAATCATGTACTGATTGCGGATGTCGCCCGCGATCGAGCGGAAAATCTCAGGGTACTCCGCCGAGAAGCGGGGCTGATAGAAGCGTCCCCCGGTCAAACGTGCGAAGGTCTGCATCTCATTATCAGCTTGCAGGTAGTCAATCTGACTGACAGGAATGGCACCGCCGCGGGTGTAGCCGGTGCAGTGGTTGACCTCGCACCACTCCCGCATGGACCAACCGATGCTGATGGGGAAGATGGTCACGTCGTGCGTGGCCTTGACCTTCCTCAGGATCTGGTCGAGGTTGAGTTTGCTGAAACTGTCGAAGCCGGTGCTGACGAGGATGATGTACTTGTGGCCTTCCACGCGATCCAGACGGTCGAGCGTGTCATAGAGAGCGTCGAAAAGATTGGTCTCCGAGAAGCCAGGTATGCGCAGCAGATTCAGGGCTCCCATGATGGCGCCCTTGTCCTGGGTGAAATCCACCAGAATCTGCGGCTTCATGTCGTAGTACTCGACCGCGACCCAGTCGTCCTTCTTCAGACTTTCGGCAAAGGTGTAGGAGGCGCGTAGCGCGTCAATCATGAAACCGTAATTTGTCGCCGCGTATTCCACCAGCAAGACCGCGGTAATGGGCGCTTCCGTCACGGTGAAATTTGAGATGTTCTGCTGCACGCCGTCTTCGAAGACCCGGAAATTGTCTTTCTTGAGACTGGAAATAAACTGGCCATCTTTGGTGGTGACCATGACGGGCACTTCGACCAGCGGCACGTCGACCCGGATGGAGTAATCCGGCATCCCGGGGATCTTCTTGGGCTTATCCGGCGGTGGTGGCGGCGGCTCTTCTTTCTTCTTGGGAATGGCGTAGGGGCCGACGTCGGTCTGGGGGCCACCGGCTGCGGGAGGCGGCTCCGTCGGGTTCTGTTGGCTACCCTGGGCGGATGGCTGGTCCTGGGCTCCGAGAGGAGCCGCGGACAGGAAAAGACACGCTAAAGCAAGCACTATCAATACGGGCAAAAGCCGCGCCCGGCCCGGCCAGCCGGCCAGCGCCAAAGATGAAGAAAACATTGAATTCTCCGGAAAACCCTATGCTAGTATAGACGCACGGCTTCGCGATTGGGATGTTTGCCGCACCCTCCTCCTCCTGCTGGCAAGTCGGATGTGATAACCGCGAACCGATGTGGTAATGAGGGGCTGACCGGCTGGCGGTCCCCCGGGGAAAACTGTACATGAGACAAGCTGTTCTCTCAGGCGTGGTATTGTGCCTTTCGCTCCTGTCCTGCGCTCTTAACGCCCAAGTTTCCAAACCCGTACAAACCATTGGGGTGGATGAGATCCATGCCGGCATGCACGGCGTGTCGTACTCCGTCTTTCAAGGCACCAAGCCTGAACCCATGGATGTGGAAGTACTGGGTGTTCTCAAGAATGCCAATGGACCGAAGGGCGATGTGATTCTTGTCCGCCTGGGTGGCGCGAAGGTCGAATACACGGGTGTAGTCGCGGGCATGAGCGGGAGCCCGGTGTACCTGGATGGAAAGCTGGCTGGCGCGGTAGCGTTTCGCATCGGCGAATTCTCGAAGGAACCGATTGCCGGCGTGACTCCGATTGCTGAAATGCTTGAGATCAACGCGATTGACCAGAGCCCGGCTGCGGCGTCATTCCCGGCTGAGAGCATTCCGGAAACAAACACGCGCACGGCGGCCCCAGGCCTTTCCAGCCTCCCGCTTGAGAGCGCGAAGCCGGGATTTATCAGCTACCTGAAACCGATTGAAACTCCGCTGGTGTTTAACGGCTTCTCCGAGGATGCGGTACGGCGCTTTGCGCCGCAATTCGCTGCCGCCGGAATTGTTCCGGTGATGGGTGCGGGGTCGGTGAGTAACGAGAAACAGCCGGAGCCGCTGGAGCCGGGCTCTGCTGTTAGCGCCGTGCTGGTGCGCGGCGACATGGACATTGCCGCAACCTGCACTGTGACTTATGTGGACAAAGATCATCTTCTGGCCTGTGGACATCCGCTGATGCAATTTGGCTCGGTGGACCTGCCCATGACCAAGAGCCGGGTACTGGCGACGCTGCCCTCGCCGCTCAACGCCTTCAAGATCGTCAATACGACGGAGGCGGCCGGAGCGTTCGTGCAGGACCGTCATACGGGAATTCTGGGAGAGTTCGGCAAGAAGCCGGACATGATTCCAGTCACGCTGACCATCCGGGGCGAAGCGAACACGCGCGAGTTCCACTACGAGGTTTTGAACAATCCGCAACTCAGCCCGGTAGCAATGATGGCCACGGTATTCAACGCCCTGCACGGGACCAACGATTACGGCGAAGAAGCGACCTACCGCCTGAATGGCCACATCAGCGTGGATGGCTACCCCGATGTGAGGGTGCAGAACATGTTCGCGGCAGTGGATGGCGGACAACCCGCGGCGGCGCAGGCGGCGCTTTCGCTGGGCGAGCGGTTTGGGCGGATTTACGACAATCCCTACACGGTACCGGCAATTCACGGCGTGCAACTTGACTTCGACCTGGTGCGCGAGCGCCGGTGGGCGCGCCTGGAAAGCGCACGTACTGACCTGACCGAAGCGAGGCCGGGGGATGAAATTGTGATTGAAGCCATGCTGCGGCCGTATCGCGGCGAAGGCACCGTGCAGCGCATCCCGATTCATATTCCGGCGTCCACGTCGAAAGGACCGCTGCGCATCCTGGTGAGCGACGGCGACACGCTGGATCGTGTCCGCCATGGTCAGCCGCAAATGGGGCGCAAGCTGGACCTGGCCGCGACGATCGCCTTGCTGAACAAGCAACACGTCAATAACCGCGTGTATGTCTCCCTTCTTGAGGCAGATCCCGAAGTCATGGTTGCTGACAAAGTCATGCCAGCCCTTCCCCTATCCATCATGAACGTGATGGATGGCATGCGAGGAACCCAGGACATGGTGGTTCTGGGAGAATCCTCAGTAAATGAAGCAGCGACAACGCCGCTGGATTATGTGGTAGCCGGCGCGCAATTGCTGACTATCAACATCAAGTGAGGCGCGCCGCCTTCATCTGCACGCCGTGATAATCTGGTTTTTCCTGCCCACAGTCAGGATCGAGGTACGAACTTGGACGCACGTCTGCGAAGAATTACCGTCTTCCTCAGCATAGTTTTTTCTGCCGGGATGGTCCTCGGAGAAGGGACCCACTCGTGGGAACAATCGAAATTCGATGATCTGAGCAAAGGGACTGCCGACGGCGTGGCCATCCGTAGCATGGGCGGGCTGGAACTGGCGCCGGCTTTCAAGGCGCTGTGCACGACGCCTTCCACCTATATCTGGGCGATCGCCGCAGACCGCGACGGAACCCTGTATGCGGCCGCGGGCTCGCCGGCGCGGGTGTATCGGATTACGAGCGACGGGCAATCAACGGTGATCTTCCAGCCGCAAGAACTGCAGGTGCAGACGCTGGTGGTGGACAAAAGCGGCGCCATCTATGCCGCCACCAATCCTGACGGCAAAATCTACAAGTTAGAGCATCACGCGGCAAGCAAAGCTGAGGCGGGCAAGTCCGGCGTGGACCCATCCTGGGGTTCATCTGTTTATTTCGATCCCGGGACGAAATACATCTGGAGCCTGGTGGTGGACGACGCGGGCAACTTGTACGCGGCCACTGGAGACCAGGGGCAAGTTTTTCGGGTCACGCCGAAGGGAGAGCACACTGTTTTTTTCAAGAGCGATGAGACCCACGTGCGCGTTCTGGCGCTCGATGGCCAGGGAAACCTGATCGCGGGATCCGATGGCAGTGGATTAATTTACAGGATTTCTCCGAATGGCGATGCGTTTGTGCTCTACAGCACGCCCAAGAAGGAAATTACGGCGCTGGCCATCGATCCGGCGGGAAACATCTACGCCGCTGGTGCGGGGGAAAAACATGGCGGCACAGCTGCAGCGACGATTACGAGCGTACCCGTGACAACGACGGCGGCGCCACAGCCAGCAGCCAACAGTCCGCAGCCTGGCGGAGGAATTGTAATCACGGGGATTCCGGCGGGAACGCAATCCATGCCGAGCAGCTTCCCCAGCCCGGCAGCAGGCGCGAGCGCCGGTTCTGAGATTTATCGCGTCGTCCCCGATGGCTCACCGAGCCGAATCTGGACTTCCCACGACGACCTGGTGTACGCGTTGGCGTTTGATCAGCACGGCAGGCTGCTGGCCGGCACGGGTAACCGGGGACACGTTTTTGCGATCAGCGGAGAAGATGAGTTCACCGACCTGGTGAAGGCCAGCGCGACCCAGGTGACGGCTTTTGCCAGCGCGCCCGGAGGCGGCTTGTACGTTTCTACCAGCAATCTGGGAAAAGTGTTCGTGCTGGGCGCTACGCCGGCGGCGGAGGGCAGTTACGAGAGCGATGTGTTTGACGCGCGCATTTTCTCGCGCTGGGGACGCGCGGAGTTTCGCGGTGCAGGCAACGTCGAACTGTTTGCCCGCAGCGGGAATGTGGATAATCCTGATCGCAACTGGAGTCCCTGGACGAGGGTGGACCCGCAGAAGGATTCCCAGGTGAGCGTGCCGCCCGCGCGGTTCATTCAGTGGAAAAGCGTGCTGCGAGCGGGAGAAGTTGCGCCACGCCTGGACCGGGTTGCTATCAATTACCTGCCCAAGAACGTGCCTCCGGATTTCGATGAGGTTGCGGTACAGGTCGGTGTGCGTTATCAACCGCTGCCGAAGACGCAGGGAGGCGATATCGGCGGCCAGCCGCGCTTCGACGCGCCGCCTCCGGCGTTGCGCGACCCGAACTCGGTGGGCGTGAGGTGGAACGTTCACGACGATAATGACGACCAGATGGTCTACTCCGTCTACTACCGTCCCGACGGAGAAAGCCGCTGGCTGCTGTTGAAGGACAATCTGTCCGACAAGTTCTATTCTTTCGACTCTTCCCTGCTGCCAGACGGCGGATACACGGTAAAGGTCGTGGCTTCCGATGCGCCGTCGCACTCCGCCGACCAGGCGCTGAGCGCGGAGCGGGAGAGCGCGTATTTCGAAGTGGATACGACCCCTCCGCGGATCGAAGACCTCAGGGCATGGCTCGATGGAGAGCAGATCCACGTCAACTTCCGGGCGATTGACGGCTTTTCCAATATCAAGCGGGCCGAGTATTCCGTGGACGCCAACGACTGGCAGTTTGTCGAGCCGGTAGGTCAGCTTTCGGACTCCAGGACGGAAAGCTACGACTTCAAGGTTCCTGCCCTGGCGAACGCACCCGTGCCGGGCAGAGCTGCCGCGAAGCAACTCGATCACGTGGTGGTGGTGCGGGTGAGCGACCGCTTCGACAACGTGGTTTCAGCCAAGACCATTCTGCGGAGCAAATAGAAGAAGGCACGTTCTCAGGTGGCCTGGTCCCGCGCAGGTTCCACTTCGAACCCCGTCAGCCTGTCGGCGCGGCGTAGCTCAGGAAAAAGCCACGCCCAGAGGGCAATAACCGCCAGAGTCCCAACGCCACCGAGCACGACTGCCGGGACCGTGCCGAACCACTGCGCCGTAAGCCCTGATTCGAACTCTCCCAGCTGATTGGAAGTGCCGATAAAGATCATGTCCACGGCTATCACGCGGCCGCGCATCGCGTCGGGCGTGGCCAACTGCACAAGAGTGGCACGAATCACCACGCTTATCATGTCGGAAGCGCCGACCAGGACCAGGGCAGAGAGCGACAAGACCAGGTTGTGCGACAACCCGAAGACGATCGTGAACACCCCAAATCCTGCAACCGACCATAGCAACGCCGGTCCAGCACGGCGCTGCAGAGGGTAGTGGGCGAGCACGATCGCCATGATGGCAGCGCCTACTCCCGGAGCACTGCGCAACAGGCCCAGTCCCCACGGGCCCGTGCGGAGAATCTCACGCGCATAGATCGGCAACAACGCGACCGCGCCACCAAGTAAGACGGCGAACATGTCGAGCGAGATCGATCCGAGAACGATCTTGTGATCCCAGATGTACCGAAAGCCGGCCAGGACGGTGGCCAAACTGATGGGTTCACGCTTGCGCAGGACAGGTCGCAGCCGGATTCTCACAGCCAGCACCGCCGCGAACAGACCGACGGCCACGGCTACTCCATAAACCGGGGTCGCATGGTGGAAAAGGGCATAGAGCAGGCCACCAATCGAGGGCCCGATGATGGTTGCTCCCTGGAACACGCTGGCGTTCCAGGCGACAGCATTGGCGAAATGCTCTTCGGGGACCAACTGCGGCAGCAGGGCCCGGCTGGCCGTACCATTGAACGACCGCACGACGCCAACTAGTACCAGCACGATATAAATGGGACGAACCGCCTGCGTCCCCTGCCACGCGAGGGCAAAGAGGAGAGCGGAACAAATGGCGAATCCCACATAGCAACCGACCACGAGCTTGCGGCGGTCGAAACGGTCGGCTGCATGACCTGCAACCAGGAAAAGCACGATGCCGGGCACAAATTGCGCCAGTCCGACCAGCCCGAGGTCCAGCGGGCGCTTGGTGATCTCATAGACTTGCCAACCTACCGCCACGGATTGCATTTCCAGCGCAGTGACGATGCAGAAGCGCGCGATCGCGTAAAACGTGAAATCCGGATAGGTGAAAGCGATACGGCCTGCAAGCCTGGGATCGGTGGGCGTGGCCATGAATTTCTTACTGTGCCATAAACAGAGCATCGTTGGGCAATCAAAGAAAGGCAAGCGGTGCGAGAATGACTGCAGGACCCATGACCGCATGGCTCTATCTTCTCGGCTGGTTGGGCTGTGTCATCTATGGCTCGATCCCTTGCTTTTGGCTGCTGGTGCATCCCCGTGTTGATTACTGGCGGTCACGCCGGAGGTCTCCTTATCGCGTGCTGTTGCCAGCATGGATGGGGATATGGGCGGTTCTTGGTCTGATCACCTGGCACTGGCGGAAGATCACGCTTTACTCCGTGGGCTGGAGTTGGCTTCCGGCCATCGTGCTCTTTGCTGTGGGATTGTGGATTTATACGCACTCCAGCAAACAGTTCAGTGCGGCACAATTGGGCGGACTTCCGGAGCTTGTTCCCGGGCACCGTGAGCAGCGGCTGGTGACGTCAGGACTACGAGCGCGGGTGCGGCATCCCGTCTACCTGGCTCACCTATGCGAGATGCTTGCATGGAGCCTGGGCACGGGCCTTGCAGCCTGCTATGGCCTGACTGCGTTTGCGATCCTGACAGGCGGAGTGATGATTCGCATGGAGGATAAGGAACTGGAACGCCGATTCGGGGAGGAGTTTCGCGCCTACAAAAGGCAGGTGCCAGCGGTCATTCCAAGGGCGATCCTTCCAAGGGCGATCGTCCCAGGATAGAGACGCTGAGAATAAGGACACGCGCGAGTATTCGTCGCACGATAGCTATAATCCACTTCGACAGGTCCTGAAAGCCGATGAGATTCGAGCTGTTTGTTGCTAGCCGCTATCTTCGCGCCAAACGCCGTCAGGCATTTATCGGCGTCATTACCGGGATCTCTATCGCCGGAGTCGCGGCGGGAGTCGCGTCTCTGATCATCGCGCTCGCCATCAACAACGGCTTTCGCCAGGATTTGCAGGAGCGCCTGCTGGGGTCGAGTTCCCATGTAAACCTGCTGCGGGTGCAAAGCGATGGCATCAAGGACTGGCGGCCTCTCATGGACCGTCTTGCGAAACAGCCTCATGTGCTTGCTGCGGCTCCCGCTATCTATGAGCAGGTTCTGATCTCGCGCGGACCGCGTGCTCGAGGCGCGGTGCTGAAGGGCATGGTTCCGGCCTACGAACGGAAGGTCAGCGATTTGCTGGGAACCGTTCGCATGGGATCGGCGGACACGCTGGACGAACCGGCCGCCACTCCGGCTGCTCCGCCAGACGACTCGGGTGATGAGCCGCCCGATTCACTCGACAACGTCCGGCGACGTATCGCAGCTTCGCCGCCAATTCTCCTGGGCAAGGACCTGGCCGACGAACTGGGCGTCACCGTCGGTTCGGTAGTGCTCGTCACCAGCCCGCAAGGGGAGCTCACGCCATTCGGTATGGTCCCCAAGTACAACCGCTTCCGGGTAACCGGCATTTTCAACTCGGGGTTCTATGACTATGACAGCTCCTGGGCCTTCGTGCGGTTGTCAGACGCGCAGCAGCTTTTCGGCCTGGGCGATGAGATCTCCGTCCTCGAGTTCAAAGTGGACGACATCTACAAAGCCGACCAGATCGGCTCGCACCTGGAACAGGCTGCGGGCAAGGGATTCATGGCCACCAACTGGATGGAGCAGAACAAAGCCATCTTTCGCGCATTGCGGCTGGAAAGGCTGGTGACTTTCATCACCATCGGTCTGATCGTATTCGTCGCAGCGTTGAACATCCTGATCTCGCTCACCATGATGGTGATGGAGAAAACCCGCGACATCGCGGTGCTGATGTCCATGGGGACACGCAAGTCACAAGTGCGACGCGTTTTCATTGCCCAGGGACTGCTGATCGGAGTCCTCGGCACGGCAGTTGGCCTTGTGCTGGGCTACGTGCTGTCATGGGCTGGCGGGCATTATCATCTGCTGGCTCTCGCCCCGGAGGTTTATTCCATCGACTACGTCCCGTTCGCGCCGCGAGCCATGGATGCCCTGCTGGTGGCGGCAGTTTCGATCGGAATCTCGTGGATTGCCACGATTTATCCTTCCTGGTCGGCGGCACGCATCCTGCCCGCCGAGGCACTGCGCTATGAGTGACCGTTGGTCCCGGCGCCGCACCGAACCTACCAACTTTCATAGATGCCAAACCGGGCGCTACGAGCGGGCGTGACAGAGGTCACACCCCAGAAGTGGGAAAGTGAAATACAGTATGCGTGACAGGAATTTCCTGTTGACCGTACCGGAACCGCCATGCCTCGCTCCGTGTTCTAATGGAGTATGCGGGTCTCTTGCCGCGCTGAAGCCTGAGACGAGGAGCGGAGGACTTGCATCTAATGGGTGATGCGGTTTTACGGATTGAAAATCTGAAAAAGGTGTTTCGGTCCGGTGACTGTGATCTGGTGCTCTTTGAAAATCTTTCGTTTCAGGTAGCCAAAGGCGAGATGCTCGCCATTGTGGGCCAGTCGGGAGCAGGCAAGAGTACCTTGTTACACATCCTGGGCGCTCTTGATAGGGCTTCCGCGGGTGACGTATACTGCGCCCACTTGCGACTGAATTCGCTTTCGGAAGACGCTGCCGCCGAGTTTCGCAATCGCGAGATCGGATTTGTGTGGCAGTTTCATTACCTTCTGCCGGAATTTACTGCGCTGGAGAATGCGGCTATGCCGCTGTTGCTGCGCGGGCAGCCTCGGCAGGAGGCGGAGACCGAAGCGATGCGCTGGTTGCGGGAAGTTGGCCTGGCGGAGCGGACGCATCACCGTTCGGGAGAACTTTCCGGCGGAGAGCAGCAGCGAGTGGCGCTGGCCCGCGCCCTCATCACCAAACCCAAGCTGCTGCTGGCTGATGAACCAACCGGAGATCTCGACACGCGCACTGCCGCCTCGGTATTCGAGTTGGTCTCCCGGTTACATCGCGAATACGAACTGACTTCCCTGATTGCTACCCATAATCTTGATTTCGCCCGCCGCTGTGACCGCGTGCTGCGATTGGAGCAAGGGCGAATCGAACAAGTGGCGCCGGAAGCGCTTTCCGGCAATTAGTCAATTTGGACGTATGCAGCAGGTTGCGACGAATCACTTAGAAATGCAAAAAGTTGCAACCTATTAGGACAAAAAAAGGACTTGAGCACCTGCGACCGCGGCTCTCAGGCTACTAAGAAGCCAGTTGTGGACTTGGGCTCGTTGGCAGCTTGATTGCATAATGGAGTCGGGGATGTAGGTCTCCCAGGGCAAAGAGGCAAAAAGCTTCTAAGCTCCAGGGGTCGCGCAAGGGGGTAGGCAATATGTTTGAACGCTACACGGAGAAAGCGAGGCGAGTGATTTTCTTCGCCCGCTACGAAGCCAGCCAATTCGGATCTCCCTACATTGAAACCGAGCATTTGCTGCTCGGGCTGTTGCGCGAAGACAAGGCGCTGACCAATCGCTTTCTGCGGTCGCATGCCTCGGTCGAATCCATCCGTAAGCAGATCGAGGGACACACCACGATTCGGGAGAAGGTCTCCACCTCGGTAGACCTGCCGCTGAGCAACGAGTGCAAGCGTGTGCTGGCATACGCCGCCGAGGAAGCCGAGCGGCTTTCGCATAAACATATCGGTACCGAGCATCTGCTGCTGGGCCTGCTGCGCGAAGAGAAGTGCTTCGCCGCCGAAATTTTGCATGAGCGCGGGTTGCGGCTTTCGACCATCCGCGAGGAACTGGCACGCACCAGCCAGGAGAAAGCTCAGCCGCAACGCCAGCGCGAGTCTTCTCTGTTGAGCGAGTTTTCACGCGACCTGACGCAGGCCGCCATGGACAGCCAGCTTGATCCCCTGGTAGGCCGGGAAGGCGAACTGGAGCGGGTGGTTCAGATCCTGTGCCGCCGCACCAAGAATAATCCGGTCTTGATCGGCGAACCGGGCGTGGGCAAGACCGCTATCGTAGAAGGATTGGCGCAGCGCATCGCCGACGGCGAAGTTCCGTCGTTCCTGGCTGACAAGCGGATTCTGGCGCTCGATCTGTCGTTAATCGTCGCGGGCACCAAGTACCGCGGCCAATTCGAAGAACGCCTCAAGACCATCATGAAGGAACTGATGGAATCGCAGAATTCCATCATCTTCATCGACGAGCTGCACACGCTGGTGGGCGCAGGTTCGGCGGAAGGTTCGCTGGATGCGGCCAACATTCTGAAGCCGGCACTTTCGCGCGGGGAAATCCAGTGCATCGGCGCAACCACCCCTGGCGAATACCGCAAGTCGATCGAGAAAGACCGTTCGCTGGAGCGGCGCTTCCAGGCCGTCAAAGTTCCGCCCCCGACCGAAGGCGACGCCACCAAGATTTTGTTCGGAATCAAGGATCGCTACGAGAAGTTCCACGCCGTCACCTACACCGATGACGCCATTAATTTTGCAGTTTCGCATTCCAACCGCTATATTCCCGACCGCTTCCTGCCCGACAAGGCAATTGACCTTGTGGATGAAGCCGGAGCCCGCGTAAAACTGCGCCAGACTTCCCTGCCCGAGGAGCTTACCGAGGTGCAGAAGCGGATCAAGTTCATCGTCCATCGCATGGAAAACGCGATCGCGAACCACGAGTTCGAGAAGGCGCGTTTCTATTCCGACGAGGAACGCAAGGAGCGCGAGAACCTGCGCGCTCTTCGCGAAAAATATCATCTGGATGAATCGGCCACGGGCGTGGTCGGCCGCGAAGATATCGAAGACGTAGTCTCGCGCTGGACCGGCGTGCCGATCGCTTCCATTAAGGAAGAAGAATCGCAGAAACTGCTGCGCATCGAAGACGAACTGCACAAGCGCATCATTTCCCAGGACAAGGCCATCCTTGCCCTGGCCCGTGCCATTCGCCGTTCCCGCGCCGGCTTGAAGAGCCCGAACCGGCCAATCGGTTCCTTCCTCTTCCTGGGACCAACCGGCGTCGGCAAGACGGAAGTGGCCCGCACCCTGGCACAGTTCATGTTCGGCAGCGAGAAGTCGCTAGTCCGCTTCGACATGTCGGAATTCATGGAGAAACACTCGGTTTCGAAGCTCATCGGCTCGCCTCCGGGATATGTGGGTTACGAAGAGGGCGGCCAGCTCACCGAGCGGGTGAAGCGCGCGCCATATTCGGTTGTACTGCTCGACGAAATCGAAAAGGCGCACCCGGACGTGTTCAACATCCTGCTGCAGGTGTTTGAAGACGGCCAGCTCACCGACGGGCTGGGCAACACCGTGGATTTCAAGAACGTAATCATCATCATGACCTCGAATATCGGGGCGCGGCACCTGCAGCGCCGCGAGGGCCTGGGCTTCCAGTCCAGCAAGGAGGAGATGGTTTCGGAGAAGGTCGAAGACCTGGTAAAGAACGAGGTCAAGCGCACCTTCAATCCGGAATTCCTGAACCGGCTGGACGAGATCATCCTGTTCAGCGCGCTGAACGAGACTGATCTGATCCAGATCCTGGAGCTGATGGTGACGCAGCTTAACCAGAACCTGGCGCAGAAATCGATCACGGTGACCGTGACCGACGAAGCCAAGAAGTGGATTCTCAGCCAGACGCTCGGCGATCGCAGCTATGGCGCTCGTCCGCTGCGGAGGGCCCTGCAGAAATACATCGAGGATCCGCTCTCCGAGGCTCTGATTCAGGGCACCATCACCACGCGGCCGGCGTTCATCGAGGTCTTCCTCGAGGACAACAAGCTGTTCTACCGCCCCGTGGACTCGGAGAAAACCGAGGGCGTGCTGCTGTACGAGAACTAGAGTTTTTGCAGTCAGGAAAGCCGCCGGCTACAAGCTGGCGGCTTTTGTTTTCGAGCAGGAACTGCCTTGCAAACGCTGTTGAAAGCATTTGAACAAGAATATAATCTCTGACCACTATCACAATGGACGACCTTCGCCACTACCTCGATTCGATTAGGAAACCGTTCGAGGACAAGCTCGCCGCCGTCGATTTTCCGGATCATGAGGACATAGCTGTCGCGATGGTCCCGCTGCTGATAATATTTATCATTGCTATCCCTTTTACATCCGGCGAAGTAGTTAAATGGGTTTTCGTCAGGAACGGCATCAGTGTCTCCACCAGACCCTTCGTCCTCATAGCTCTGATCGTATTCGGGCTTTCGTCCTTCGGAATGGCCGTCGCGACCGTGCTTTGGTCCGCCTGGGATCGGCACCGCCAGCGGACGGGACTCCCGGCCCCTCAGATGAGATTTGCTCTGTGTTACAGGATCATCGAGGAACTAGGCTTCTACGAAAGAAACGGACTCGAGCAGCATGTTAAAGAAGCCTCCCGCCTGTGGCGAGTCTTATTTGCATACCTATACTTGATGCTAAACCCCAATAATCGTTCCTTTATCCGGGCGAGACGGTCGCCCTGGGAGTACAATCCTCTGATTCCGATGCTGAACCACGTAAGGTCCGGGCTGCCCTGGATTAGGTTCGCCCCAGAATCGGAGCACGTGATAGAGGCCTTCGACACCCTACGGCAGAAAATATCAAACAGACTGAGAACGAAAACGGAAATCCACGAGCTTCGGGCCTGCCTAGCACCGTTGAGCCGCTTTCTTTATACTCTTATACCCGGCCGACCCGATCCCGATGTAGAGATTCGGCCAGATGCGCAGCTAGCGGAATTTGCCGAGTTACTGCAGCGGCTCTCGCCTTACGTGGGAGAGAAGCCTGCCCTCGGTCCCTCAAGGATGCTGGTCAGCCTGCGATGGGCCATGGGGCTTTTTAGCCATGAGAACGTGCTTGGGCGTTTTTTTTCATGGTATGTCCTCCTGAATTTTCTCTTTGCGGTTGGAGTCAGTTTTGCTAAGGCGTCTTCCGCTGACTTTCGCGTCGATACAGCCATCATAGCTGCGTGGGTCGGCGTCCCACTCGTTGGTGCCGTTACCGCTGCCGCCACCTTGAGTCGTAGGAGTTAAGATGACCTCGTCGCATTATTAGGTGGAACTCATCGTCTCACCAAAAAGCAATTTCGTGCCAGTCTAGTAGAGTATTTACCATCACCGATAGTGCTCCTACTTGGGCCGGGAACAACCGACTTCCCGGGGCTTACTGCCGGCTCGCCTTTCGTGGCCTTCCGCCCAGCCTCCCGTTTACTCGCGCGGCTGCCTTCTTGGCCCGGCTTTTTGACTGACCGCCAACCCGGCCCAGCCGGGCTGCCATCCACCTCTCGGAGCCAAGAAAACCCTCGAGCAAGGCGGGCACGTACAAGTCCGCGTCGAGCCGGGGGAAATGAAGTCCAAAGCCGGACGGACTGATGACGATCTCGCTCAACTGAGCGGGCCTGGCGTGCTCCAGACCCTGCGCGTCCTGCGGCAGAAAGCTCACCCTGAGCTTCGAGCTGAGGTCGATCACCACCCGTCCGCTGGCGCGATCGTAATGCGCGGACACAGCATGGGGGAAACTGTTTCGCAAGTTTTCGGCTTGCTTGTTGGCGGCTGCGAAGTTGTCAATCAATGCCATGAATTTTTTTCCACGCCTGGCATAGGTCCTTATGATGCTGTGCCAGAACTTGTCGGATGTTCTTGAGCTGTCGTGCCGAAAATCTATAGTTTTCTCGCAGTTCCACTGTGCCAGGGCAGTCCAGATTAAACACCGCTTCACAACCCGATCCGATTACATGAACATGCGAAGGCCGGTGATCGTTTGGATAGATCACCACCCGCAGTCCATGGAATACGAGGACCGTTGGCACGGCTGAATTCTACCATATTTCCTAACCGCTTGGGTTTATCTGACGCCGCCTCTCGCCGGCTACAAGCTGGCGGCTTTTGTTTTGGGAGCAGCTGCCTGGGGCTGCGAAGGACCATGGGGAGGCACGAACGACATACCGCTTCTACTCCTTAGTCCAGTCTTCCACCCTTAATCCCCGAACTCGTCGAAACACGCGATCATGGGTAACCAGCACGCTCCCCGTGGCTAGAGCGTGTGCGGCGATCATGAGGTCGAGGCTTCCCATTGGCTCTCCTTCTTTTTCGAGGATGGCGCGAACCTCGGCATAGCGCTTTGCCGCTGCCGAGTCCCAAGCCAGCACATGGAGACGTAGAAGAAACTCCTCGACCGCCGTCTTCAATCTATCCGCTTCCGGTATTCTCTCCAGGCCGAACCGCAACTCCGCTTCAGTCACTACCGAGATGCTGACGTCGGCCATGGGCACCCGCAGCAGATGCTCCCGGACGTGCGGGCGATTTCCTTTGATGATGTAACTACAGGTATTGGTGTCCAGCAGATAGCGGATCGGCACTTAGACTTCCTCGAGAACATGTCGACTTGCTTCGTGCCCGCTCAGGACAGGCTATCTAGTCCACTTTCTTTCCCGAAGGAGAGTCTCCGTCGGGATGACAATTCCCGGCGGACGATAAATGAGCCTCTCAGAAAAGGTCGCGCTTTTGTGGCGGCCTATCCCGGCGGTCGGAAAGAAAGTCTTCGGGCACCTCAACTGTCTTCATCAGCTCGAAGAAATCCTTCCAGGAGTCCGGCCGGCGGGACAGAATGACGTCACCCGTTGCCGGATCGCGCCGGACATAAACCTCGGAGCCCTCGAAGCGCAGGTCGGCAGGCAGACGCACGGCCTGACTACGGCCATTACGGAAGAGTTTGGCGGTTCGCGGCATGGTCTATATCTTAGTATATACCACTTCGCATGTCAATCCGATTGCGAGGAAACGACCCAGGAATTCCCACCTTTTTGCACCCGCCATGCCGCCCTTTCAGGTCGAGGGTGTCGAGCTGGCTTGTAAGCGCAGGACTCCACGCCTGCGCCGGTCGTGGCGTTATAGTGTGTTAGAGGACCTCATGCGCCGACTTATTCTCTTCCTCCTGCTTCCGGTTTTCTTGTTCGCCCAGGCCCAGCAAGTCCCTGATCCGCACCAGGTTCCTGTTATGGACGGCGAGGCTGGCCCCTGCTCCGTTGCCTTCACCGTCACCGATGTAAAGGGGACGCCGGTGTATGACGCCCGCATTCGCGTCAAGATCGCCTATGGGTTTGCAGGCGTCCGGAAGCTGGATCTCGAGGCCGCCACCAATGTGGATGGCAAAACGCAGTTCAAGGGCTTGCCCGAAAGGGTGAAGGGCGGCGTTCTGTATTTCCGCGCCGTGAAGGACAAGCTGGAAGGTTCCGCCACTTATACTCCGGAAAAGAACTGCAGCGGCCAGAGCAGCACGATCGTGGTGGCAGCGGAAAAGTGAGCTCCGGCCCAGTTTCTTTGCGACCGGCGTCTTTGGCCGCTCATCCTAATAGAGCATTCCCTGCGGGTCGTTTGAGATAAGGAGCAACTGTGACAAAGATCAATATTGCGCAGAAGTTTGCCCAGGTTAAGGAGTACTGGAAGCCCTATATCGCCGCCGAACTTAACGGCCAGATGGTGAAGCTCGACAAGATCAAAGGCGAATTCATCTTCCACCATCATGAAAACGAAGATGAGATGTTTTTGGTAGTGAAAGGCCGCTTCCGCATGGACTTCCGCGACCATCACGAGTGGATCGAAGAGGGAGAATTCATCGTGGTGCCGCACGGCGTCGAGCACAAGCCGGTCGCCGACGAGGAGTGCTGGTTCCTGCTGTTTGAGCCTGCCGGAACGCTGAACACCGGTAACGTGACGAATGAGCGCACGGTGCGGGAACTGGAGCGCGTGTAGAATTCCTTTCTGGCTCGTGAATTATGGAGGTCATCCTCTATTCCGCCTTCTGGTGTCCCGACTGCCGGGAAGCCAAGCGCTTCCTGCGCGAGCACAACATTCCCTTCCGTGAGATAGACATCGAAACCACGCCAGGAGCGGCCGAGGAAGTGGTGAAGCGCACCGGCAAGCGGGCCATTCCTCAATTCGTGATTGACGGGCAATGGGTTCAGCCCTACCGGCCGGGTGAAGGCTTTCAGTATGAGGAAATGGCCCGCCGCCTGGGCATCCCCAACTCCTGACACCTCCGTACATCGACCTTCCGTACCGTATGAAACCCCTCCGGCCGACAGGAGAATGAGATTTCGCCTCGCGAAATCCGGCCTCCCCGACCTTCCGGAAGCGTGGGAAGCCGTTTAGCTCCATGGAGTACCGCTCTCAACCCGAACAGGAACCTGTAGTCGATATCTGGCAGCGCGTGCTGCAGGGCGCGCTGGGGATGTTCCTGGTCGCCGGAGCGGCGCTGATGACCCATTACTACTGGCCCACCCGCTCTGACGGCCTCAAGCGCCAGGTTGAACAACTCTCGCACCAGGTCGAGCAATTGCGGCAGGAACAATCCATGCCGACGGTGGTGCTGAACCGTTATCGCGATTCCATCTGCTACATCTTCGGCGTCTACCAGGTTGGCTATGGACACCAGAAACCGGCACTGCGCGCCCGCATCTCCGGAAGCGGCTTTGTAGTGGCGGACGGGCTGCTCGCCACGAACCGGCACGTCGCGGAGCCGTGGTACGGAGACCCGGAATCCGAAGCGCTCATCTCCAAAGGCGCAACACCCCACCTGGAAAAGCTGGTGGCCTTCTTCCCGGAATTCCCGATGCCCGTAAACATCACTCCCGTCGCCTGGTCCGCGCAGGGAGACCTGGCGGTGGCGCGGATCGAGGATTCCGCGGCCGTGCATGAACTGCGGCCACTGCCGCTTGCCATCGATGTCCCTAACCCTGGAGAACTGGTAGCCGTCGTCGGCTATCCCATGGGCGTGCTGGGCATGCTGGCCAAATCACCGCCCGCGGTGTATGACAAGTTGGCCTTCCGCAATGATGACCAGAATGCCGCCAACGAGTTGGCTGCGCTGGCGCTGATTCGTCCTTCGGCCACCTGCGGACATCTGGGAGATGTCGTCGGTGACAAACTCATCTACGACGCGCCCACTGCCCATGGCGGAAGCGGCGGCCCGGTATTCAACTCGCAGGGTCAGGTAATCGGGATTAATGCGGCGTATATCGATGGATTCTCCGGGGGCACGCTGGGAGTCTCGGTGCGGGCGCTAAGACCGCTCATCACCGCCGCACGGTCCAAGTAACGCGGGCATCCAACCTAAGCCCGTCGAATCCACCCGGGCTCACGCACATGCTCTTCTTCCAGGCGGCGCAGTCGTGCAGCCAATATGCCGGGACGGCCGAGATAACCCACTACTTTCTCCGGATCTTTTCGGTCCACCACGGGCAGGCGGCCGATATTATTGCGCAACATTTTGGCTGAGGCCTCGTGTAGTAACTCATCCGGGTACGTCACAATCAAATTCCGCGTTCCGGCCTCGAGCACAGTCATTGCACCCGATTGATCCTGCTCCAGGGCGCGCAAGACGTCGCTGCGAGTAATCACCCCGGCTAGCTTGCCTTCGGCGTTCACGATGACCAGGCCCTGGTGCCGGCTGATTTCAGGATCGCGGCGGGCGATGCGCTCGGCCAGGTCCGCGACCTTCATCTCCGCCGCGATCTTGGGTACTTCCGCGTCCATGGTCTCGGCGACCATCACCTGCTGCAGCACGTCGGCCTCGTAATCCTGATGAATGTGCAGGCCGCGCCGCGCCAGTTTCTCGGTCATGATGGAAGCCTTGGGCATCAGCAGCATGGCAATGCCGTCGGCAATGACGCTGACCAGCATCAGGGGAAGCACGGAATTGTAGTCGCGCGTGATCTCAAACGCGAAAATGATGAACGAGAATGTCGCCCGCGAGGCCGCCCCAAAAACCGCTCCCATGGCCACCAGCGCGAATGCTCCCGGTGAGAGACTCGCGGCCGGCCATATGCGGTCCACCGCCATCGCGTATACCCCGCCCATCGCGGCGCTTGACATGAACATCGGCGCCAGCAATCCGCCCGACGTTCCAGAACCCAGAGAGATCACCAGCGCCGCCGCCTTGGCAACCATTACCACCAGCAGCAGCTTCCACGCCAGATTGCCGTTCAGGATGTCACCAATCGTGTCATATCCGACGCCCAGGACACGCGGAACAAAGTAGCCGATAATGCCCAGCCCGAGCGCGCCGATCGCCGGCCACCACAGTTCATCCACCGGCAGCTTTTCGAATTGGTCTTCTGTCCAGTACAGCAGCTTGCTGAAGCCGACAGCCGCAAATCCACACAACAGCCCAAGCAGGAGGAAAAACGGCAGGGCATGGGGGATTCCGAAGTCCATCGACGTGACCTTGAACATCGGCCCGGCGCCCAGCAATTGCATGTGCACGGCCGTCGCCAGGGTGCTGGCGATTACCAGGGGAATGAACGACCGCGCCTTGAACTCGAAGAGCAGAAGCTCGATGGCGAGAATGACTCCTGCAATCGGCGTGTTAAACGTCGCCGACATGCCCGCGGCCGCCCCGCATGCCAGCAGCGCCTTGCGTTCGGCGGCCGTGGTGTGAAATGCCTGTCCTACCAGCGATCCCACCGCCCCGCCGGTCTGAATGATGGGACCTTCTGCTCCGAACGGACCGCCGGTGCCGATGGCGATCGCTGCCGAGATCGGCTTCAGGATCGCCACCCGCGGCTGGATGCGGCTGCGGTTCACGAGTACCGCTTCCATGGCCTCCGGAATCCCGT
>Ga0335077_10002444_pt1 | contig 22175 bp, 17 predicted proteins | sample Lox_Sample_31_FD_207151 | JGI IMG/M metagenome (GOLD analysis project Ga0335077, IMG submission 207151) | Soil microbial communities from Loxahatchee National Wildlife Refuge, Florida, United States - Lox_Sample_3.1 | ecosystem: Environmental > Terrestrial > Soil > Wetlands | place: USA...
GGCCCTTGACGCGCTGGACAGCAGCCTTGACCGGTTGGTCAAGCGAGACAAACTGACGCTGCCTCAAAAGCGGACCGCGCTCGGGCTCATCAAAGGGACAGCCGCCTACAAAGAGTTGACAACAGCCGACATCGTGATCGAGGCCGCGACGGAAAATTACGATCTCAAGACCAAGATACTGACGCAGGTGGACGCGATGAGGAGACCCGATTGCGTAGTCGCCTCCAACACCTCTTCGGTATCGATCACCAAACTTGCGTCCGCCCTGTCCCGTCCGGACCAGTTCGTCGGCATGCACTTTTTCAATCCAGTGCCGGCGATGGCCCTGGTCGAGATCGTTCGTGGATTGCAGACCAGCGATGCGACCCACGATTTCGTCGAGGCGTTCGCGGTCCAGCTTGGGAAGTCCCCTATCACCGTCAAAAGCTCGCCTGGCTTCGTTGTCAACCGCATCCTGCTGCCGATGATCAACGAAGCCTTTTTCGTGCTCGCGGAGGGCGATGCGACCGCGACGGAGATCGACCAAGGGATGAAGCTCGGCTGCAACCATCCACTCGGCCCGCTCGCCCTAGCCGACTTGATCGGGCTCGACGTGCTCCTGTCCGTCATGCAGATCATGCACGACGAGTTCGGGGACTCGAAGTACCGACCCAGCCCTCTCCTCAAGGAGCTGGTCGCGGCGGGGTATCTCGGCCGCAAGTGCGGCCGGGGCATCTTCCGTTATTGAGGCAGCAGGCGCGATCGACGGCCACGCCTCGAACGCGACATGCACATGCTTGCCCCGAACGGGCATCCGGTTGCCGAAAGCGCTTTCATCGAGATCGAAGATGCGGTCGCTTGTCGTGCTCGGCGTCGCACCGCGATCGACCAAGAGATCGCGGGTGGCGGCGTCTTCCTGGTCGATGAAGCTGGGAGGCGATGATGCTGCACGAAGTAAGCCTTTTCGGTGCCCTCGCGCCTTCGGCCTTGCTTTACTTTCTTGCCGCCATCCCGACGTTCCTCGTATTGGACCGGCTCCTGTCGCGGCTTGGCGCTTATCGGCTCATGTGGCATCCGCCGCTGGCTCGCCTCGCCCTCTTCGTCTGCCTGTTCTACGGGTTAAGCCTGTTGCCCGTTCCCTGAGGAGACGCCGATGAAAAGCGTCGCGCGCATAATGGTCGCTCTCGCCCCGATGAAAAGCGTCGCGCGCGTAATGGCCACTCTCGCCCTCGTCGCAGTCGCCTGTGTGTGCGGTTACGAACTCTGGAACTACTACATGCTGTCGCCCTGGACACGCGACGCCAGAGTGCAGGCGGACGTCGTCACGCTCGCGCCCGAGGTGGCTGGATACGTAAACGACCTGCGCGTCAAGGATAATCAGTTCGTGCACAAGGGCGACGTGCTCTTCGAAATCGATCCGGCCGACTACCGCATCGCGCTCGATCGAGCGCTGGCAGAGGAGCAGCGCGACGCCGCCACGCTCGACTACGCCCGCGCGACCGAGCGGCGAAAAGCCAGCCTCGTGCCGGAAGGTACGGTCTCGAAAGACACCTACCAAAAGACGGAAAGCGCACTGCATGAGTCCGAGGCCGCCCTCGCCCTGGACCAGGCGGCTATCGCCAAGGCGCGGCTTGATCTCAGCCGGACCGTCGTCCGGGCGCCTGTGAATGGCATCGTCACCAACCTGACCCTCGTCATCGGACAGTACGCCTCCGTCGGGACCAGGTTGATGGCGCTGATCGACAGCGACTCCTACCGGATCGAAGGCTATTTCGAAGAAACGAAGATTCCAGCCGTCAACCCAGGCGAGCAGGCCGCAATTTATCTATTGGGAGGCGGACCCGCTCTGCGCGGGCATGTCGAGAGCATCAGCCGCGGCATCACGGACCGAGACAACACCAGCGGCCCCGAGCTGATGGCCAACGTAACTCCCACTTTCGAATGGGTTCGCCTCGCCCAGCGGATTCCCGTGCGTATTCACATTGATCAGGTTCCGGAGGGGGTGCTCATCAGCTCAGGCATGACCTGTACCGTTCAGGTTGCGGCGCCGCCGCGCCCCTCGCTGATCGGAGATCTCCTGGGCGAGGCAAGATCACTCGTCCTAGGCGACTTTCGAGCGATTCGGGAAGCCACCCATGAGGATTTGTAATTCGGAGTTTGATGAATGCTTGACCCAGGTCAAAGACGTATCGGGCGACCCCTGGTATCTGGATTCGGCGAGGCGGGTACTGCTGGCTCCCGCGGAAGGGCCTCGCTCTTCCAATTGAGGAGAAGCACGATGAAGGCACTCGTCTATCTCGGTCCCGGACGAAAGTCGTTGGAAGATCGACCGGTTCCGGAGATCAAGGCGGCCGGCGACGCCATCGTCAGGATCGCGAAGACGACGATCTGCGGCACGGATCTCCATATTCTCAAAGGCGACGTCCCGACCTGCGCAGCTGGGCGGATTCTTGGTCACGAGGGAACCGGAATCGTCGAGAAGGTCGGGGCTGGCGTGACAAACTTCCACCCGGGCGACCGCGTGCTCATCTCCTGCATCTCCGCCTGCGGGCGGTGTGAGTATTGCCGCCGCGGCATGTATTCGCATTGCACGACCGGCGGCTGGATTCTCGGCAACGCGATCGACGGCACCCAGGCCCAGTACGTGCGCATTCCGCACTCCGATACGAGCCTTTATCGCATTCCGGAAGGCGTCGATGAGGAAGCACTGGTGATGCTCAGCGACATCCTGCCGACGGGCTTCGAATGCGGCGTTCTCAACGGCAAGGTGGCACCGGGTAGCACGGTTGCCATCGTTGGCGCGGGTCCGATCGGCTTGGCCGCATTGCTCACGGCGCAATTCTATTCGCCCGCTGAAATCATCGTGATCGACCTCGACGACAATCGCCTCGCGGTTGCGAAACGGTTCGGTGCGACGACGACGGTTAGCGCCGCCGGCGGCAGGGCCGCAGAGGCCGTGATGAAGCTGACCGGAGGACGCGGCGTCGACGCCGCCATCGAAGCGGTCGGCATCCCCGCCTCCTTCATCACATGCGAGGATATCGTGGCGCCAGGTGGCACGATCGCCAATGTCGGCGTGCACGGGGTGAAGGTCGACCTGCACCTCGAGCGGCTCTGGGCGCAGAACATCACCATTACCACGCGTCTCGTCGATACCATCACTACGCCGATGCTGCTGAAGTCCGTGCAGGCGCGGACGATCGATCCGACCAAGCTCATCAGCCACCGCTTCAAGCTCGACCGGATTCTCGATGCCTACGAAACCTTCGGGCATGCGGCGAGCACGCAGGCGCTCAAGGTCATCATCGAAATCTGACCGCGGTGGGAACGAATCGGAGCCCCCTTGGCGATCATCAAGCGGCCAGCCCAAACGTCACCGAGGAGAGTACCAATGTCAGCGCAAAGCGGAGGACTGGCGTCCTCGACGATACCGCCGTCCGGTGCGAAGGCGATTCACTGGTCTTTTGTCGGGGCTTGGCTCCTCGTCCTGGTCTTTTATTTCTTCCAATACGCCATCCGCTCCGCGCCGGGGGTCATGATCCCTGAGCTGAAATCCACATTCGGTCTGACGGCGCTCGGCATCAGCTCATTGGTTGGCCTCTATTATTATACCTACGCTGGCTTCGCCATCGTTGCCGGGGCGTCTCTTGACCGCTATGGGGCCAAGCAGCCCATCGCGATTGGAATCTTCGCCGTAGCGGTCGGCTGCGCCCTGTTCGGGCTTGGCTCGATCGGAGCGGCCGAAACCGGGCGGTTGCTGCAAGGGGCCGGATCGGCTTTTGCCTTCACCGGCGCAGTCTATCTTGCCGCACACGGATTCTCCGACCGCTGGCTCGCCACGGCGATCGGTTTCACGCAACTCGCTGGGATGCTCGGCGGCTTCGCCGGACAGTTCGTTGTCAGTCCGCTCGTGCACGGTCCGGTCACATGGCAGTCGTTCTGGATCTATGCCGGCGTATTGCTCGCAGTCCTCGCCGTCATCTTGCTGATGGTGACCCCGGCGAGCCATGAACCCGCCCGCGGCTCCGTGTGGGCGATGTTCGCGCCCTACAAGGTCGTGCTGACGAACCCGCAATCCTATCTCTGTGGCATCATCTCCGGCCTGCTGTTCATGCCGACCACAATCGGCGCCATGATCTGGGGCGTCCCGTTTCTCGGCGTCGAGCATGTCGGGGCTGCGGAGGCCGCGGCGCGATCCTCCATGGTGCCCCTGGGTTGGGTGATCGGTTGTCCATTGCTCGGCTACATCGCCGATCGCATCGGCCGTCGCAAGCCGGTGATGCTGGGCGGAATTATCCTCATGCTGGTGACCCTCATTGGCATCATCTACACGCAGGGCGTCCTTCCGCGCTATGTCGGGGGCCTAGCCTTCGGAATCGGCTCCGGCGCGGCGATGATCCCCTACACAATGATCAAGGAAGTAAATCCGGATAACGTGAAGGGCAGCGCGACGGGCGCCATAAATTTTCTGGTCTTCAGCTTCAGCGCTTTCCTGGCGCCCGTGTTCGGGCTCACGCTCTTCCGGCTCTCCGGTCCCCAGCCGCTGACCTTGGAGACGTTTCGCGAGGCCGATCTGATTTGGGTCGCCGGCATCATCTTGTCGTTCATCCTGACGCTGTTCCTGCGCGAGACCGGTGCCGCGGCGAGACAAGCGCACACGACACCGGCGGTCGCACGTTGACCGGCGAGTAGATCATGAGCCGGGCGCGGCCGAACGGTCTCCTTGCAGATGGACGAACGGATCGTTCGGCCGAAGCACGGCTGGCGCAAGAAGCTGGAGGATCACACCAATGCTGAAGCAAGCCGATGCCACCCACGTTCATGCGATAGAAGCCGGCACGGGAGCGACAAGGCAGCAACTGCCGCACTGGATCGCCCACCTCCCGCCCTGCAACGCGGCTTGTCCGGCTGGCGAGGATATTCAAGCGTGGCTCGCGCATGCGCGGGCCGGCCGATGGCAACAGGCGTGGAGTCAGATCCTCGATGACAATCCCTTTCCAGCCGTGCATGGACGGGCCTGCTATCACCCCTGCCAGACCCGATGCAACCGCGCAGAGCTCGATGCCGCGGTCGGCATCCACGCCGTCGAACGCATTGTCGGCGATATCGCACGCAAGGAGAAATGGCAACCGCGCTGCGGCGAGCCAACCGGCCATCGTGTCCTCGTCGTCGGCGCCGGTCCCGCCGGCCTCTCCTGTGCCTACCACCTGGCGCGACGTGGCCACTTCGTGGAAGTTCGCGAGGCGACTGAGGAGCCCGGTGGCATGATGCGCTGGGGCATTCCCGCCTATCGCTTGCCGCGCGAGGTGGTCCGCGAAGAGATCGCGCGCATTACCGCGATGGGTGTGACGATCACCTGCGGCCAGAAGGTGGAGGACGTGCTAGCCGAGAAGCAAAAGGGCGGCTTCGACGCGGTATTCCTCGCTGTCGGAGCACAAGCTTCCAATCGGCTCGATATCCCGGCCGCGGACGGGCGCCGGTTGATCGACGGCGTAAGCTTGCTGGAAGAAGCGCAGCGGGGACAGGCGCCGCGCCTCGGCCGCGTGGTCGGTGTGATCGGCGGTGGCAATACCGCCATGGACGTCGCCCGCGTTGCCAAGCGGCTTGGCGCGGAAGAGGCGGTGCTGATCTTCCGCTATGACCGCCCTCATATGGAAGCACTGCCGGCCGAGGCTCAGGAGGCCTTCGCCGAAGGCGTGAAGATCCGCTGGCTCTCGGTCGCCAGCCGGTTCGGGGCGAACGGCGTGACCATCGAAGGCGTGGAGATGGGACCGAACGGAACCACCATACCCACGGGGCGGTTCGAGACTTTGCCCGCCGACAGCCTGGTGCTGGCGGTGGGCCAGCACAGTGAGCTCGACTTCCTACGCGGCGTCCCAGGGGTCGCGATCGGACCGAATGACGTGGTCGCCATCGACGACCAGTTCATGACCGGACATCGCGGCGTTTTCGCCGGCGGCGACATGGTGGGCGGCGCGCGAACGATGACGACGGCGGTCGGCATGGGCAAGCATGCGGCGCGCGCCATCGACGCCTATCTCAACGGCGCACGCTATGAGCGACTGGCCAAGCACCCGCCGATCGGCTTCGAGATGCTGGACTTGCCGGTGTTCCTGGAAACGCTGCGGCACGGCGAACCGGAGCTGCCACTTGCCGCCCGCGCCTCCTTCGCCGAGGTCGTGCAGGGCCTCAGCCAGGCGCAAGCCGCGAGCGAGGCCGGACGGTGCCTCTCCTGCGGCAACTGCTTCGAATGCGACAATTGCTTCGCGGCATGCCCCGAGCAGGCGATTATCCGCCTTGGCCCGGGACGGGGTTATCGCGTCGAAGGCGATTTTTGCACGGGTTGCGGCATCTGCTTCGAGCAGTGCCCCTGCCACGCCATCGAAATGCAGCCTGAGATCGCAGCGGCGGCGCCGGTCGGACCGAGCGGCGAGCCGACCGCACCGAACCGCTTGCGCCTGCGCACATGACCAGGGCGACAAATAGGGGAGACAAGACCATGGACAAGATCGAGACCCTCGATGGCAATACTGCCGTTGCCCACGTCGCCTACCGGGTCAACGAAGTGTGCGCGATCTTCCCGATCACGCCGTCCTCGACGATGGCCGAACTCGCCGACGAGTGGGCGGCGCAGGGCCGCACCAATCTGTGGGGCGCGGTCCCGATCGTGCAGGAGATGCAGGCGGAGGGCGGCGCCGCCGGCGCGGTGCATGGTGCGCTCCAGGCCGGCGCACTGACCACGACGTTCACCGCCTCGCAGGGTCTGCTCCTGATGATACCGAACATGTACAAGATCGCCGGCGAGCTCACGTCTTGCGTCTTCCATGTGTCCGCGCGGGCCATCGCCACCCAGGGTCTGTCAATCTTTGGGGACCATTCCGACATCATGGCGGTCCGCGCTACCGGCTTCGCCCTGCTCGGCGCAGGATCGGTGCAGGAGGCGCACGATCTCGCGGTGGTGGCGCAGGCGGCGACGCTCGAGTCACGGGTGCCATTCATCCATTTCATGGACGGGTTCCGCACCTCGCACGAGGTGAATACGGTGGCGATGCTATCAGATGAACAGATCCGAGCGATGATCGACGACGATCTCGTGCGCGCGCACCGAGGGCGGGCGCTGAGTCCCGATCGACCTGTGACGCGCGGCACCGCGCATAACCCGGACACGTTCTTTCAGGCACGGGAAACGGTGAATCCGTTCTACCTGGCAGCGCCCGTCATCGTGCAGCGCGCCATGGATCGTCTTGCCGCGCTGACCGGCCGCCAATATCGCCTCTTTCGCTACGACGGCCATCCGGAGGCCGATCGTGTCGCGGTCACGATGGGCTCGTCCGCCGAAACGCTGCGCGCGACGGCCGCGCACTTGAACGCCCGGGGCGAGCGCGTCGGCGTACTCCAGGTGCTTCTCTACCGCCCGTGGTCGGCCAAGGATTTTCTCGCCGCGCTGCCGGCAAGCGTGCGTCGCGTTGCCGTGCTCGACCGCTCCAAGGAGCCCGGCGCACCGGCCGAACCGGTCTGTCTCGACGTCGCGCAGACACTGGCCGACGCCGCCGCTCGGGGCGCGCGCAAGATACTGCCGCTCGTGGTCGGCGGCCGATATGGCCTGTCGTCGAAGGATTTCACGCCGGCGATGGCAAAGGCCGTCTTCGATCACCTCAAGGACAAGGAGCCGCGCACAGGCTTCACTGTCGGCATTACCGACGATGTCTGCAACACAAGCCTTCCCGTCGACGCGCGCTTCGACATCGAGCCGACCGGCATCAGCCGCGCGCTGTTCTTTGGTCTCGGTTCCGACGGGACGGTCGGAGCGAACAAGAACAGCGTGAAGATCTTGGCCGAGGATCCAGGACGCTATGCGCAAGGATACTTCGTCTATGACAGCCACAAATCCGGAGCGGAGACGATCAGCCACTTGCGCTTCGGCAACGCCCCGATAGCCGCCCCCTACCTGTTGCAATCGGCCGACTTCATCGGCGTTCACAAGTTCGACTTTCTGAAGAAATTGGATGTCTTGGGTCCCGCCCGGCAGGGCGCGACCGTCCTCATCAATGCCCCTTACGAGGCTGCGTCCGTGTGGGACCATCTACCTCGACCGGTGCAGCAGCAGATCATCGACAAGAGCCTCCGTCTTTTCGTGATCGACGCGAGCGGCGCCGCCGAACGCCTGGGCCTCGGGCCACGGGTCAACACGATTCTGCAGACCTGCTTCTTCGCCATCAGCGGCGTGCTGCCGCGAGAAGCGGGCATTCAGCGCATTCGCCATTCGATCGAGAAGAGTTACGGCGGTAAGGGCCGCGCCGTTCTCGAGAAGAATTTCGCCGCCGTGGATAAGGCGCTCGAGCATCTGCAAGAAGTCACGGTCCCGAAGAAGGTAACCTCGAAAGAAGAGCTGAGGATTCTCGTGCCGGCCGATGCGCCCGACCAGATCAAGCGCATCGCGGCTTTGCAGTTCGCCGGCCGGGGCGATGAAATCCCGGTTAGCGCAATTCCCGTCGACGGCAGTTATGTGGGCGGAACAACTCAGTACGAGAAGCGCAATATCGCCTTCTCGGTGCCGGTCTGGAAGCAGGATCTCTGCATTCAATGCGGCCAATGCGGCGTCGTCTGTCCCCACAGCGTGATCCGGGCCAAGGCCTATGATGGCGCGCTGCTCGAACGGGCGCCGAAAGGCTTCCCGTCGGCTCCGGTCAATGCACGCGGCTACCCCGACAAGCGCTTCACGCTGCAGATCGCCGTCGAAGACTGCACGGGTTGCGGCATATGCATCGATCATTGTCCGGCCCACGATCCACTCGACCCGGGGGTGAAGGCGATCAACCTCAGCGACCGGTTGCCCCTGGTCGAATCCGGACGACGCAATCTCGCGTTTTTCGAATCGCTGCCGGAGCACGCTCGGCAAGAGGTCGACCTGCATCTCTCGCGGGGACTGCAGTTCGTGCGGCCGCTGTTCGAATTCTCCGGCGCCTGCGCCGGCTGCGGCGAAGCCCCTTATCTGAAGCTTCTGTCGCAGCTCTTCGGCGACCGCTTGCAGATCGCCAACGCGACCGGCTGCTCTTCGATCTACGGCGGCAACCTGCCGTCGCTGCCGTGGCGCGCCGGCTCCGACGGCCGTGGCCCGGTGTGGAGCAATAGCCTGTTCGAGGACAATGCCGAGTTCGGCTTGGGCATGCGTCTCGCAGTCGACCAGCAGGCAGCCATGGCGCGCGCCCTCGTCCGCACTTTGGCCGATCGCATTGGGCCGCGCCTCGCCGAGGAGATACTTGGTGCGCCTCAGCGCACCGACAGCGAGATTGTAGCGCAGCGTGCCCGGGTCGACGCGCTAAGGCGTGCACTGGGAGATGCGGCGGATGGGCCGGCGCTTGATCTGCTGGGGTTGGCCGAGTTTCTCGTGCGCCGTAGCCTATGGATTGTGGGCGGTGACGGTTGGGCTTACGATATCGGTGCTGGCGGGCTCGACCATGTGCTGGCTCAAGACCGCAATGTGAACGTCCTGGTGCTGGATACCGAGGTCTATTCCAACACCGGCGGCCAGTCCTCGAAAGCGACGCCGCTCGGGGCCTCGGCGAAGTTCGCGGCGGCAGGCAAACGCACGCCGCGCAAGGACCTGGCGCTGCAAGCCATCGCCTACGGTTACGTCTACGTCGCGCAGGTGGCGTTGGGCGCCAGTCCGGAGCAGACGATCCAGGCCCTGCGCGACGCCGAGGCTTATGACGGGCCCTCGCTCGTCCTTGCTTACAGCCACTGCATCGCGCACGGCTTCGACCTGCGCGACGGGATGAAGCAGCAGCATCGGGCGGTCGCCAGCGGGTATTGGCCGCTCTTCCGGTTCGATCCGACGATGCGCCGGGCCGATATGAATCCCTTCCGCCTCGACAGTACGCGCCCGAGACTGCGTGTCGAAGACTTCGTCTACCGCGAGCTCCGCTACCGGATCCTCACCCAAACGCAGCCCGACGAAGCCCGGGTGTTGCTGCGCCAGGCGCAAGCCGCGGCGGAGGAGCGCTACCGCATCTACGAGGACCTGGCGGCGCGCGAGGGAACCCGGTTCCATCCCTTCTGGCAGGATGAATCCGTGGTCCATGACGAGAAGACGGCGGGGGTCACGCGATGAACCTGCAAACGAGCTATCTCGGCCTGTCTTTGTCCCATCCCGTTATCGCCGGCGCCTCGCCGTTTTCCGCGACCCTCGACGGCATCCGCCGGCTGGAAGATGCGGGGGCGGCGGCAATCGTCGCGGCATCGGTCTATGAGGAGGAAGTTCAGGCCGAGGATGCGGCGCTTGCCGCCGCCGGCGCGATCGGGGCTGAGAGTCATGCCGAGGTGACGAGCTATCTCCCGCCGCTCCCGGGATATCGCGGCGCGCTCGCGGCCCATATCGAGATGATCCGGCGTGCGGCCGAGAGCATTTCGGTGCCGCTCATCGCAAGCCTCAACGGGATTACGCGTGAAGGCTGGACGGGCATTGCTACCGATCTGCAGCAGGCTGGGGCCGCAGCACTCGAACTCAACCTGTTCCACCCCCCTACCGACCCGCGGGAGAGTTCTGCCGAGGTCGAACACAGACTGATAGAGACCGTCCGCGCCGTGTGCACAGCGACAAATATGCCTGTCTCTGTCAAGCTCAGCCCGAACTTCACGGCGCCAGCTCATCTTGCCGCTTCCCTCGCAGGAGCCGGTGCCAGCGGCATCGTCCTGTTCAACCGATGCTACGAGCCCGACATAGACCTCGAGACTCTAGCGTTCCGTCCCACCCCGCGCTTGTCGACTGCGGAAGAGATCCGCTTGCCGCTGTTGTGGATCGCCCTGCTGACGGGAAAGACACCGCTGAGCCTCGCGGCTGGCTGCGGCGTGGAAGGATCCGAGGAGGTAATCAAATACTTGCTTGCCGGGGCGGACGTCGTCCTGACGGCATCTTCATTGCTGCGCCACGGACCACGGCATCTCGGCCGTCTTGTGGCGGGCTTGGCGGTATGGCTCGAGGCGCATGGCGCCAACTCGGTCGCAGAGATCCGGGGGCGTCTGAGCGCCGGTCGGCTTGCCCAGCCCGAGGCCCTGCTTCGCGCGCACTATATTCGCACGTTGCTGCCGGAATATCCGCCCCCTACCTCGATCCGCACAACCTGAGAGGCGTAACGCTCGGTTTTGCCGAGGCACGGTTGATCAATGACGCGAGGGACGACGATGTCATGAAAGCCATTATCCTCAGCGCTCACGAATTTGACCGTGCATCGTTCGCGAATGCCAATCAGCATCATGGTCATCAACTGTCCTTCGTTGAACCGCGCCTCGACCCAACCACCACTGCGCTCGCGCGCGGTTACCCCACGGTGATCGCCTTTTTCAATGATCGGCTCGACGCAGAAACGCTCGAGACCCTCAAGATCGCCGGCACGAAATTGGTGGCCCTACGCTGCGCCGGCTTCAACAATATCGATCTGGCCGCAGCCGGGCGGCTTGGCCTCCGTGTGGTTCATGTGCCCAGCTACTTGCCTCATTGTGTTGCAGAGCACGTCTTCGCGTTGCTGCTCGCGCTGCTGCGCCATATCCCGCAAGCCTACAACCGGGTGCGCGAGAACGATTTCAGCGTGAAAGGATTGACCGGGTCCGAACTCTACGGACGGACCTTCGCCATCGTTGGCACCGGACACATTGGTCGGGCCGTCGCCCGCATCGCCCATGGTTTCGGCTGTAAGCTCGTCGGCTCCGACCCCCATCCGCCATCGGCTGCCGAGACTGGTCTGCCGATTACCTATCTTCCGCTCGAGGAAGCGGCGGCCCAGGCCGACGTCATATCCTTGCACGCGCCTCTCACCCCGGCAACCTTCCATCTGATCAACGCCGGTCTACTGGCGCGAATGAAGCCCGGCACTATTCTGATCAACACGGGCCGCGGCGCGCTGATCGATACCATGGCGTTGGTCACCGCGCTCAAAGAAGGGAGGATCGGCGGGGTCGGGCTCGATGTTTATGAACAGGAAGAGCGTGTGTTCTACCGCGATATGTCGGACAATGTCTTGACCGACGAAGTTCTGGCCCGGCTCCTCAGCCTCCGAAACGTCCTCGTCACCGGGCATATAAGCTTTCTGACCCGCGAAGCGCTCGCCCAGATCGCGAACGTGACGCTCGAAAACCTTACCGCATTCGATCGCGGTCAGCCGCTCGTCGACGAGATCAAGGAATAGCTGGTTCGAGTCGCCTCGGGCCTCCCGACATCGGCATTACTGCTGGAATATCCCGTTCGCGATATAGGAAGAACAGCATGAAGATCGGGATCGTCGGCGTTGGGCAGGTCGGTGCCACAGCCGCTTATGCCATGACGATGCGGGGCGTCGGTTCGGAGATCGTGCTCGTCGATTCCAATGCGGCTCTAGCGGTGGCCCAGTCGCACGACATTGTGGACGCCACGCCTTTCGCATATCCCGTCCGGGTCCGCGCCGGGGACGCGGCCGACCTAGGCGGCGCGGGCATTGTCGTGCTTGCGGCCGGCGCCAACCAGAAGCCCGGGGAGAGCCGGCTGGACCTGCTGTCGCGCAACGCTGAAATCTTTGCAGCGATCATCCCGGCCGTGCTGGCCGCGGCACCGCACGCCATCTTCCTGGTGGCGTCGAATCCGGTCGACATCATGACGCAGATTGTGAGCGTCCTCGCCGCCCGACACGGGGTCCCCCCGGAGCAGGTGATCGGATCTGGTACGATCCTCGAGTCGGCGCGGTTCCGCACGCTGCTTGCCGGACATCTCGGGATCAGCCCAGCATATGCTGATGCGCGTGTTGGGCGAACATGGCGACAGCGAGGTGTTGCACTGGTCGGGCGCCATGGCCGGCGACCTGTCGGTGGCGGATGCCGCCCGCCAGATGGGTCGGGAACTGGCAGAGCCGGACCGCAGCCGTATTGACACCGCGGTGCGCCGCGCCGCTGATGCGATTATTCAGGGGAAAGGAGCGACTTGGTTCGGCATCGGCGCCGGCCTAACCCGGCTGGCGCAGGTCATTCACAACGACGAGCGAGCGCTGATCACCTGCTCCATGTTGACGGCGGAATGCCACGGCGTTCGCGACGTGGCCCTGTCACTGCCGCGCGTGCTGGGCGCGGGCGGCGTGGTGACGACGTTCATGCCAAATCTCGACGTTGAGGAGCTTGCCGCACTGAAGCGAAGCGCCGAAATATTGAAGGAGGCGGCGGAGGGAGTGCGGCTCTAAAATCGCACTGGGGACGCGCATCGCGCTGGTGGTCGGGTGCCCCGAAAAGACCATCATTCACCCCGAGCCCTGGTCATCTAGGGAAAGTTGGGTGAGCACGAGGGCTGGCCCGTCGGCGACGCGGTGCCGTAGCGCGGTCACCACTCGGCCACTGGGGGTAAATTCGCAGAGATTTGGAGCACTTTACGCGACGCGGCTAACCAAGGCGGGCTGAGAAGCCTGATATGGAATCATAGTCGCGCGCAGCCGAAGAGGAGAGCCATGGCGCAGCCAGCAATGCTGACCGAGACCTATCGCAGCGTGGTGGCGGCGTGGGAATGCGATGTGATGGGCCATCTCACCATCGCCTATTACTTCGACCGCTTCGCCGATGCCGCGCTCACGCTGATCGAAGGTCTGGCGCCGGCCCTTCCTCCGGGGGCCGCTTGGCGCTCGAGCCGGCTGCGGGCGCGCTACCAGAAGGAGCTGCGCGCCGGCGACGGGATCGCCATCAGGAGCGGCGTCATTGCCGAGGAGGCGGGCGCCATCGTGATCGGCCACGCGCTCCTCGCCACTGGCGAAGACGACGTGGCAACGCTGGTCGAGCACCGTCTGACGCGGCGCGAGCTGCCTTATGGCGGGCGCGAGGAGATGCAGCAGGGGTTCGCGGCGTCGGTGGTGCCCTGGATCAGCCCTGGCTTCGATCCCATCGCCGAGGCCGCGCGTCCCGAGCGGATGATCGCCAGTGGTAGCGACCGGGTGAAGGCGTGGGAGGTGGATGAGCGCGGCGAGCTGTCGCTCTCGGGCTACGTCCATCGCTTTGCCCGCGCCTGCTTCCATGTCTGCAGCGCCTTCGGCATGACGGCGGCCTATATGCGCCAGCATCGGCGCGGCTTCTCCACCTTCGAGACCCGGCTTCATCTGCTGGCGCCGCTGCCGGGCGCAGGCGAGGGGCTGGTGCTGCGCAGCGGGCTCATCGCTGTCGGCCATTCCTCGCTGCACATGATGCATGAGATGCGGCACAGGCACGGCGGCGAGCTGCTGGCGCGCTTCCACCAAGCAGGCGTGCACTTCGACATGGATGCGCGCCGCTCCGCGCCCTTGCCACCGGAGCTGCACAAGAGGGCGCAAGCGCTCGTCGTGGCGTAAGCAGCGGCGCGGCCGACGACCGCTGCCCTCCAGATCGGACGGATGCGAGAAAAGACACGGAGGCGTGCGACAAGTCCCTTTTTCGGGCACAGTCGCTGGCCGACGGCAAAGGCCCGTATCCCCAAGCAGCGCGCTTTCCGGAGCTTTGCCAAAATTTGCAAGTCTTCACTCGGCATGTCGCGCGATCCTGCCAAACTCTCGTCCGGAATCCCCGGCATCGCGTTTTGCTAAACATTTCTTTTACTCGTCACGACGGTGAGCCAAGTGCCTGAGTCTATTCTGTTTCACACGCGAACTCTGTCGATCATCGGCAACATCCTCCGGATCGCATTGCCGAAGAGCGTGGGCGACGGCCCGTCCTTTGGCGACCTCGCGGAGGTGCGCGACGAGCAGGGCGGGCCGCGCATCGCACAGGTCGTCAAGCTCGACGACGAGGTCGCATCGCTCCAGGTCTTCTCAGGGGCCCAGGGACTCACCACGCGCGCGAAGGTCCGCTTCCTCGGCCATCCCCCGGATGTGGCCTTCTCTTCCAATATCCTCGGCCGCGTCTTCGGGGGAGACGGTGCCCCTCTCGACGGCGGTCCGCCCCTGGACATGGACCCGCGGATCGCGATCGGCGGACCCTCGGTCAACCCGGTTCGGCGGAAGCTGGCCACGAACATGATCCGCACGAACGTGCCGATGATCGACGTCTTCAACTGCCTGGTGGAGAGCCAGAAGATCCCGATCTTCTCGGTCTCCGGCGAGCCCTACAACCAGCTGCTCGCGAGGATCGGCATCCAGGCCGACGCCGACGTCGTGGTCTTCGGCGGGCTCGGCCTCCTGTTCGACGATTACTGGCGCTTTCGCCAGACCTTCGAGGACGCGGGCGTGTTTGCGCGCACCGTGATGTTCGTCAACCAGGCTTCCGACCCGATCGTCGAGCGGCTGCTCGTACCGGACATGGCCCTCGCGGTCGCAGAGCGCTTCGCGGTCGAGGAGAAAAAGCGCGTCCTGGTCCTCCTGACCGACATGACGGCCTTCGCCGACGCGTTGAAGGAGGTCGGCATTTCGATGGACCGCGTGCCATCGAACCGGGGCTATCTCGGCGACCTCTACAGCCAGCTCGCGCGCCGCTACGAGAAGGCGGCGCAGTATCAAAGCGGCGGCTCGGTCACGATCCTCGCGGTGACGACCATGCCGGGCGGCGACATCACGCATCCGGTCCCCGACAACACCGGCTACATCACCGAGGGCCAGTTGTTCCTCCATGACGGCGTGATCGACCCGTTCGGCTCGCTCTCGCGCCTCAAACAGAACGTGATCGACAAGCGGACGCGGGAGGATCATGGCGCGGTCATGAACACGATGATCCGACTGTACTCGGAGGCCCGCGACGCACTGCAGAAGCTGGCGATGGCGTTCGAGCTGTCGGAATATGACCACCAGCTCCTGAAGTTCGGCGGCCTCTTTCGCGACCGCTTCATGCGCATGGATGTCTCGCTACCGCTTGCGAAGGCGCTCGACCGCGGCTGGGAAACCATGGCGGAGTGCTTCCGGCCCGAACAGCTCCTGATGAAGCAGGGTCTGATCGACAAATACTTTCCCAAACGAACGCCGCCGGCGGCCTGACCCATGGCGCGATTGAACCTCAGCAAGACGCAGCTGGCGAAGGAGAACGCGAATCTCGCCATGTATCGCCGGTATTTGCCATCGCTCGACCTTAAGCGTCAGCAGCTCACCGCCGAGCGCAACAAGACACAAGCTCGCATCGCCGAGATCGAAACGCAAATTGCGCGCCGCATAGAGGGGATCGGAGCAGAGATCCCAATGCTCGCGAACAACGATATCGATCTGAAGGGGCTCGCGACCTTGAAAACGGTCAAGATCGGGGAGCGCAACGTGGTTGGCAAGCGCGTGCCCAGCCTCCTCGACATCGAGGTCGATGTCGCGCGTTACGGCTACCTGGTGCGGCCGCACTGGGTCGACCTCGTCGCTGAGCGCCTCAAGGAGATGCTGCGGCTGCGGGTCGAGGCGCAGGTTACGCGTCGCCAGGCGGCGCTGCTCGAAGCGGCGGTGACGAAGGTGACGCAGCGCGTCAACCTCTTCGACAAGGTACTGATCCCGCACACGAAGGAGAAGATCCGCCGCATCGACATCGCGCTCGGCGATCTCGAGCGGTCGGCGGTCGTCAACGCCAAGATCGCGAAACGCAAGACGCAGGCGGCATGACGATTACACACCTCAAACGGGCAACACTCTGCGGGCTGTCCGAAGACAAGGGCTCGCTCCTGGAGGCGCTGCAGGATGCGGGCTGCATGCATCTCGTGCCGCTGCGCGAGGTCGGGCCGCTGGAGCCGGCGAACCCGGGGCTTCTGCGACGCGCGTATTCAGCATATCGCCACTTGAGCGAGGCGCCCCACCAGCTGCATCCCTGGCCGAAGAGTCACGCGATCGATCTGGAGCCGGTGATCGACGCGGCGCTGAAGAACAAGGACCGCCTTCGCAAGGCGCGCGACCGGCGCGATTTCCTGGTGCAGCGGATCGCCGGACTCGAGCCCTTCGGCGACTTCGCGCTGCCGGCGGGGGAGGCGCTGCGCGGCCGGAAGCTCTGGTTCTACGTCCTGCCGGTCAAACACCGCCGGGCGCTGAGCAAGGTCGACCTGCCCTGGCAGATTCTGGGCCGCGACCAGACGCGCCTCTACGTGGTGCTGATCGCGCGCGACGAGCCGCCGGCTTCGATCCTCCCGGTCCCGCGCGTCCACACCGGCTCCGAACCGCTGCCGGCCCTGCGCGAGGCGCTGGCGCAGACCGAAATCGAGCTCGAGGAGGCGGAGGTCGAGCGCGCTGAGCTTGGCCGCAGCCGCCTCGTGCTCGGGCTCCGCCTGGCGCAGGCGGAGGACGCCGACGACCGCCGTGCCGCGGCCCGGATGACGCGGGACGTGGAAGGGATCTTCGCCCTTCAGGGATGGGTGCCGGCGGAGGAGGCCGAGCGGATCCAAGCGCTGGCCGAGGCTCACCGCCTCGCCATCGTGTTCGAGGATCCGACTCCCGGCGACTCGCCGCCAACCCTGCTCGAGGTTCCCGGACCTTTCTCGGGCTCCCGGGCGCTGACGAACTTCTACGAGACGCCAGGCTATCGCAGCTGGGATCCGAGCCTGATCGTCTTCTTCTCCTTCGCCATCTTCTTCGCGATGATCCTGGCCGATGCCGCCTACGCTGCCGTCCTCGGCGCGGGGGTCGCGCTCTACTGGCGGCGGATGGGCCGCTCCCCGGCCGGAAGGCGGGCGCGGATCATGCTGGCCTTCATCATGGTCGTCGCCTTCATCTACGGCGCGCTCGCCGGCAGCTGGTTCGGGATCGCACCGCCGAAGGGCAGCCTGCTGAGTCGAATCGCAATCATCGACGTCAAAAACTTCAACACGATGATGCGCGTGTCGATCATCGCGGGCGTCCTGCAGATCGCGCTCGCGAACGCCGAGGTCGCCTGGCGCAACCGGGGCACGAGCCTCGCCATCGCCAAGATCGGCTGGATCGTCGCGCTGTTCAGCGGGCTTGGGCTCTGGCTCGCGTCGTCGCGGGCCCCCTGGTATGCGGCGCTGGCGGCGGGCCTGGCGATGGTGATCCTGGGCACGGCAGCCCAGCGTCCGGTCAAGCGCCCGATCGACTGGCTCCTCCGCGCGGGCGACGGCATCCTCGCCGCGACCCGGGCGACGAAACTGTTCGGCGACGTGCTGAGCTACATGCGGCTCTTCGCGCTCGGCCTCGCCAGCGCCTCGCTCGCGGCGACCTTCAACCAGCTGGCGACGCAGATCGGCAAGGGTTTGCCGGGCATCGGCATCCTGTTCGCACTCCTGGTGCTTCTGTTCGGCCATGCCATAAATGTCGCGCTCGGCATCCTGAGCGGCGTGGTCCACGGTCTACGACTCAACTACATCGAATTCTTCGGCTGGGCTCTGTCCGAAGAGGGCTATCCCTTCAGAGCGTTCGCGCGCAGGAGAACTGTCACATGAACGAATTAGCCGTCATCCTCGGGTGGGTCGGAATCTACGGCGTCATGGCCCTCGGGGCCATTGGCAGCATCATCGGGTGCGCAGTCGCGGGGCAAGCCGCGATCGGGGCGATGATGGACATCGAGGGGGGCTACGGCAAGTTCGTCGGTGTTTCGGCGATGCCCTCCACCCAGATCATCTTCGGCATCGTGGTGATGTTCTCGCTGACACAGCCAGTGACGCCGGCGAATGGCGGCGCGCTCTTCGCTATCGGCATCCTCGCGGGACTGGCGCTGATGATATCCGGCATCTGGCAGGGCCGCGCCGTCGCCTCCTGCATCGCCGCATCCAAGGGCAAGCCCGAGATCTTTGGCCTGTCGCTCGCCCCGGCGGCGATCGTCGAGGGCTACGCGGTCTTCACCTTCGTCTTCGCGCTGGTGCTCGCGGGAAGCATCCCGCACGCGTCGGGGGCTTGAACATGGCCGAGGCAGCCATCCAGCAGCCCCTCTCCTCCGGCGTCGATGCGCTGATCCAGCGCCTGAAGCAGGAGGGCGCCGACGAGGGCCGTGCCGAGGCGCAGAAACTCGTCGCCGACGCCGAGGCACGGGCGCGCGAACTCCTGGCTGAGGCCGAGGCGAAGGCGAAGCATCGGACCGACGACGCCCGGGAGGAAGCAGACCGCCTCAAGCGCGCTGGCGAGGAGGCGCTGAAGGTAGCGATGCGCGATGCGGTTCTCGAGCTCAAGGAGGATTTGAGCAGCCGTTTCGCCCAGCAGGTCCAAGGCGTCGTTGCCAAGCTCACGACCGACGAGGAGTTGCTGAAGCGCATGATCCTCGCCGTCGCGAGCCGCGCCCGGGTCGAGGCCGGCATCGACACCGCGAAGCAGCTGGAGATCATTCTGCCGCGCACCGTGGTGGGGCTCGATGAGCTGCGCCGCAACCCGCGGGAGTTGCGCGAGGGCGCGCTCAGCCAGTTTGCGCTGGCGTCGGCGGCGGACATGCTGCGCGCCGGCGTCACCTTCACGCGGGCGAGCGACGATGCCGGCGGGATCCGCGTCGTCCTCAAAGACAGCGGCGTCGAGGTTGATCTCATCAATACCGCCGTCGCGGGCGTGATCCTGCGCCACCTCCAGCCGCGCTTTCGGGCCCTGCTCGAAGGCGTGGTGAGCTGAGGCCCCGGTTGATGCGAGGGATCGAATACGTCCAGCTCGTGGCGAGCCTGCCGGCACTGGGGCCAATCCTGGCGGCGAAGACGGCGCCGATCAACCGCGTACGCCTGCACGCGCGGCTGCAACAAATGCTCCGGCCTGAGCACCTCGCCGAGATCCAGGCGGCGGCGAGTCTTCTTGCCTGGGAACGCCAGGCGCTGCTCACGACCGACGCCGACTTCGTGAGCCATGCACGGAAAGTCATCCCGACCCTCAAGAGCGAAGCCCTGCGCCGGCTCGTCTATGAGGACGTCGAGCAGCGCACCGTGGTCGCCGCGCTGCGGCGCCGCCACGCCGAGCGGGATGCACCGGCGGTCGGGGAGATCTGGGGTTACGGTCGATACGTCGATCGCATCCGGGCGAAGTGGCAAGAGCCCGACTTCGGCCTCGGGCAATCGCTCAAATGGGTGCTGCCGGCCAAAGAGAAGCTCGACAAGGCGGATGCTGCAGGCCTCGAGCGCATCCTGCTCGATGCTGCCTGGCGCCTGGCCGACCGGCTGGTCGGCGACCACGATTTCGACTTCGAGGCGGTCGCCCTCTACGTCGTTCGCTGGGACCTGCTCGAGCGCTGGACCCGCTACGATGCCGAGGCGGCAGCGGCGCGGTTCGGCGCACTGGTCGCCGACGCCCTGAACGCCGCCCCGGCAGGCCTGAACGCCGACGCTGATCTCGTGAGGGAAGCTGCATGACCGCCGATACCAAGCTCGCGGAGCCCGTCTCGACCGGGATCGCTGCCACCGAAACCGCAAAGGGTCCTCGCGTGGCCGCGCCGGCGGCGCCGGAGCCGGCTGCCGCAGCGACGGCGACCATCGCCGCCGTGCAAGAGGACATCGTGCGCTTCCGGCTGACCAATCCCGGCCGGCAGGAGATGGTCAAGAACGAGGTGGTTTACGTCCTGCCCCGCCGCCAGCCGGGCGAGCGTTTGAAGGCGGAAGTCCTTCGCGTGATCGGCGATGCGGCGGACGCGCAAGTCTACGAGAGCACGGGCGGCATCGGTCTCGGCGACGCGGTGGAGCAGACCGGCCGGCTGCTGTCGGTCAAGCTCGGGCCGGGTCTGCTCGGCCGGGTCTTCGACGGACTACAAAACCCGCTGGAGGTGCTGGCGCAGGGGCACGGAACGTTCCTGCCGCGCGGCGTCGAGGCGCCTGGCCTCGACGCTGCGGCGAAGTGGTCATTCACCTCGTCGGCGCGGATCGGCGACAAGGTGTCGGGCGGCGACGCGATCGGTACGGTGCCCGAAACGACCATCACGCACAAGATCATGGTGCCGTTCGACATCGATGAGCCGATGGAGGTTGCCTGGGTCCGCGACGGCTCCGTCACGGTCGACGAGCCCATCGCGCGCCTTCGCGACCCGTCCGGCGGCGAGCGCGAGCTCACCCTCGCCCAGGAGTGCCCGGTGCGCGTCGCTATACCCCAGAGGCTGTTTGCGCGAGGGGCCTCGGTCCGGCTCTATCCGGATGCGCCGTTGGTGACGCAACAGCGGCTCATCGACACCTTCTTTCCGATCGCCCAGGGCGGCACCGCTTGCATTCCCGGCCCGTTCGGCGCCGGCAAGACGGTGCTCCAGAACCTGATCTCGCGGCATGCCGACGTGGATGTGGTGATCGTCGTCGCCTGCGGCGAACGCGCAGGCGAGGTGGTGGAGACCATCACCGAGTTTCCGACCCTGAAGGATCCGCGCACCGGCGGCTCGCTGATGGACCGTACGGTGATTGTCTGCAACACCTCATCGATGCCGGTGGCGGCGCGCGAGGCGTCGATCTACACCGGCCTCACCGTCGGCGAGTACTACCGCCAGATGGGTCTGCGTGTGCTGCTCATCGCCGACTCCACCTCGCGGTGGGCGCAGGCGATGCGCGAGACCTCGGGCCGGCTCGAGGAGATCCCTGGCGAGGAAGGCTTTCCCGCCTACCTCGACAGCTCGATCAAGGCAGCCTACGAGCGCGCCGGGGTGGTCAAGACCAATGACGGCACGGTTGGCGCGCTGACGATGATCGGCACCGTATCGCCCGCCGGCGGCAACTTCGAGGAGCCGGTCACCCAGTCGACGCTCTCGGCGGTGAAGTGCTTCCTCGGCCTTTCCGCCGAGCGCGCCTACAAGCGATTCTATCCTGCGGTGGATCCCCTCGTGTCCTGGTCGCGCTACCGCGAACAGCTCGCGCCCTGGTTCCGAAACAAGGTCGGGCCCGACTGGAGCGACCAGGTGGACCGGATGGTGGGGCTCCTGCACCGCGGCGACGAGATCCTGCAGATGATGCAGGTCACGGGCGAGGACGGCGTGACCCTGACCGACTTCGTGACGCAGCGCGCAGCGCTGTTCCTCGACATGGTGTTCTTGCAGCAGGACGCCTTTGACGACGTCGACTGCGCCTGCAAGCCCGAACGACAGAAGGCGCTGTTCGACAGGGTCTACGCCGCGGCGACGCGCTCCTACGCGTTCCAGGACAAGACGGCGGCACGGGACCACTTCACCAAGCTGACGGGCCTCTACAAGAACCTCAACTACGCAGCCGCAGGATCGAACGACTTCCAGCGGATCGCGAAGACGATCGAGGACCTCGACAAATCCGTCCCGACCATCGCCGCCAAGGCGAGCACCCCGAGCGGCGTCGCTGCCGCATCGCGCCCCCGTTGACACTGGAGGATCAAGCCGTGACTCCCAACCCTGCCGTCAAACCGGCCGCCTAT
>Ga0335077_10002445_pt1 | contig 22168 bp, 16 predicted proteins | sample Lox_Sample_31_FD_207151 | JGI IMG/M metagenome (GOLD analysis project Ga0335077, IMG submission 207151) | Soil microbial communities from Loxahatchee National Wildlife Refuge, Florida, United States - Lox_Sample_3.1 | ecosystem: Environmental > Terrestrial > Soil > Wetlands | place: USA...
ACCCGCTCGTCGGTGTCATCGCCCGAGAGCGTGGTGAGGTCCATGCAAGTGATGGCGCGCAGGAGCCAGGCGACCTGCCAATCCTTCTTCACCGTGCGCCGCGCGGTCAGCGTCACCGCCCGTCGCTCGACGGCGCTCGTGTTGATGCGCACGCCCTCGACCCAGTCGACGTTGAGCGCCATGCCGGAGTTGGCAAGGAGCTCCGCTCCCTTGAGGTGCACCAGCTCCTGGCGCTCGCCGCCCGCTGCGAGCACCGGCAGTTCAGAGCGGTGCTCGCTCACATCGAAGCGCTGTCCATGGGTCGAGGTCATGACTTCAGATACCGTGCGGTGCATCGCCCCTAGAGCCGCGCCACCACGATGAGCGCGAGCCCGGCAAGGAATGAGACAAACATCGCCGTCAGGAGCTTCGAGGTACCGGCGGGAGCGGTGGCGAACTCCTTCCAGATGAATACGCCCCAGAATGCGGCGACCATCGTCGCGCCCTGCCCGAGCCCGTAGGAGATCGCAAAACCCGCCGGACCGGAGGCGATCAGGCTCAGCGACATACCCAGTCCCCAGATTACACCGCCCAGAATGCCGGTGAGATGGGTGCGGAAACTGCCCTGGAAGTAGCTGCCGAAGCCCACCGGGGTGCCGACGAAGGGCTTCTTCATCGCGATCGTGTTCCACACGAAGTTGCTGAGGAACACCCCGATCGCGAACACGAACACCGCCGTGTACGGGCTCAGCTTGCCCATCTCCGGGTGCACGCCGTCGCTGTACATCGCCGCGGCCACGAAGCGGTAGAACATGCCCATGAACACGCCGCAGGCCACCGAGAGGACCAGGCCCTTGGTGCTCACGCCGGCCGCCGCCCCGGGCAGGCGCCGGTAGGCCACGGCATCGAGAATGATGGCGAGGATCACGAGCAGTACGCCGAGCGCGAGCAGCGCGCCGTTGCCCACCGGGGATGCGAGGTAGTTGACGACCACCCCGATGATGAGCGCGAGCCCGATGCCGACCGGAAAGGCGACCGCCATGCCGGCGAGCTCGATGGCCGCGACCAGGAGGATGTTGGCGAGGTTGAAGATGGCGCCGCCGATCAGCGCCGAGTGGATGCTCGCGTGCGAGGCCTGTGCCAGGTCGGCCGCGAACGCACGTCCCTCGCTGCCGCTGCTGCCGAGGGTGAGGCCGAGCGCGAGCGTGAGCAGCAGCACGCCGATGGTGTAGTCCCAGTAGAAGAGCTCGAAGCGCCAGTCCTTGCGGGCGAGCTTGCGGGTGTTGGCCCATGAACCCCAGCAAAGCATGGTGATCACGCACAACACGACCGCGAGTGGATAGCTATGCACTACGAACATGGTTGAGACCTGCTGAGTGGTGGCTTTGGATTCGTGGTTTTTATCGGCCGGCAGCCGCGCCTCTACCTGCGCCGCTCCCATTCGGCGTCGAAGTCAACACGCTTCAGGAAGGACTTCTGAGTTCCAACCCGGGTGGTCGAGAGCGCGGCGTAGAGATTGGCGCGTGCGACCGCATCCCTCTCGGGGACGCCCTCGGCCAGAAAGACCGCGAGGCTCCCGATGAAGGCATCGCCGGCGCCCGTCGAATCGACCGCCGTCACGGCATACGCGGGTACGTGCACCGCGCCGCCCTCGTCCGCGAGCAGCGAGCCGCGTGCGCCCAGGGTCAGCACGACCTTGCGGAAGCCTTTCTTCAACAGGGCTTTGGCGCAGGTCACGGCCTCATCGAGGTTGCGCACCGGAAGTCCGCCGATGAGCTCGGCCTCGGTTTCGTTCGGTATGAAATAGTCCGCGGCCGCGAGCTGGGCGAGGTCCGCCGGCAGGGCCGGCGCGGGGTTGACGATGCAGCGGATCTTGTGGGCGCGGGCGAAGCGCACGGTGTGATAGATCGTCTCGAGCGGGATCTCGAACTGCAGGATGATGGTGTCGACGCCGCGCAGCTGCGGGGCGGCCGCGTCGACGTCCGCGGGCAGCAGCCGGTCATTGGCCCCCTTGACCACGATGATGCGGTTCTGGCCGCTCGGGTCGACGAAGATCGGCGCCACGCCCGTAGGCACGCCCGGCACGATCTGCACGTGTGTGGTGTCGATCCCGAAGGACTTGAAGTTGTTGATCGTGGCTTCACCGAACAGGTCGCTGCCGACGCGGGCGACCATGACCACGTCTGCGCCGCACAGCCGTGCCGCGATCGCCTGGTTGGCACCCTTGCCGCCAAAGCCCAGGTCGAAGTTCTGGCCGAATATGGTCTCCCCAGGCCGCGGAAAGGCGTCGCTGAAGGTGATGAGATCGGTATTGGCGCTGCCGACGACCGCAATACGGGGTGCCATGCTCAACCCTCCCCTAACCGCTTCCGCTTAATTTTCGCACCGAGTCGCGCTCGATCAGCTCGACATCGAAGACGGTGCGTTGACTGTCGATCTTCTCACCGGACATGCGTTCCTGCATCAGCTGCACCGCCCGGGCGCCGATCGCGCCCACGGGCTGGGCGATGGTCGTCAGCCGTGGCGTCACGAAATCCGTCCAGCGGATATTGTCAAAGCCGGTCACCGACACCTCATCGGGTACCCGCACGCCCTGCTCGGCCAGGTGGCGGATCGCGCCGATGGCGATCAGGTCGTTGCCCGCCACGATGAGGGTGGCCTTGCCGCGCTGCTCGAGAGCTGCGCGCGCCTGCGGCGTCAGCACGCCGTCGAAGCCGACGCAGACTTCCCACACGATCTCGCTGCCGCCGGGCAGCGCCTTGACGAAGCCGTCGCGTCGCTGCCGGGCGCTCTCGATGTGCTGCGGCCCCGACAACAGTCCGACCCGGGTGTGGCCCATGCGCGCGGCGTACTCGGCGAGCAGCCGTCCGCCCATGAGGTAATTGGAATGCACCACCGCATAGCCGGGGCGCGGGCGGTCGATCAGGACCACCGGGCGCGCGAGGTTCTTCAGCTGCGTCGGCAGGCGCGGACCCAGCGGACACCAGATGATGCCATCGACGGCGTGCTGCATGAGCAGCGAGAAGCCGTCCGCCTCGCCCTCCGGCCGGCTTTGGCTGTCGACCAGGCACACGAGCAGGCCGCGGCTGCGCGCGGTGTTCTCGACCGCCTGCGCAAGTTCCGGGAAGAACGGATTGGTGAGATCGGGCAAGACCAGCCCGATGGCACGCGTGCGTCCGGTGCGCATGGCCTGGGCCGCGCGGTTGGGACGGTAGTCGAGTTGCTGCGCGATGCGCAGCACGCGCTGCCGCGTCGCCCGGCCCACGTTGGGCCTGCCGTTGAGGACATTCGAGACCGTGGCAACGGATACGCCCACCGCCGCTGCAATGTCCTTCACGGTCGCCATTAGTCACGGTCCAGAAAATTCCGGCGTGCGCCACGCCGGGGCCGAACCGAGTTGTTGCGTATTGACCGTGGGGCGCTTTACAGCGAGTGCGTGCATGGTGTAGCGTTTCCGGCGATCGCTAGTGTAACGTTTTACTACGCAGAAACAACGAATCGACGGGCCATGCGGCAATGAGTCCGCGAGCCCGCGCAGGTGACGACTGTTGCGCGTACGCAAAACACGGGGAGAGCGCGATGGAAATCAATGACTCAGATTCAATGCCGCGGTGCGCAATGGCGGGTCTGGCATCGCCCCGCCGCAATCTTCCGCTGCTGGCACTGGCGGCCTCGGCCGCGGCGGGCGTGCTCATGAACCTAAGCGTCGCGCGTGCCGCAGACCAGGGTAGCGCGGATGCCGATTCCGGCCTGCAGGAAGTGATCGTCACCGCCGAGCGGCGCGAGGAGCGACTCCTCGAGGTGCCGGTTTCGACCGCGGTGCTGACGGGCGAATCACTCGCCGTGCTCGGCAGCGCCGGCCAGGACATCCGGCAGCTCGCCTTCGCGGTGCCGAGCCTCAACATTGAATCGTCCAACGGCCGTACCTTCCCGCGTTTCTATATCCGCGGCTACGGCAACACCGATTTCACGACCTTCGCCTCTCAGCCGGTCGGCCTGTACTACGACGACATCGTCCAGGAGAATCCGGCGCTGAAGGGCTTCCCGATCTTCGACCAGCAGGACGTGGAGGTCCTGCGCGGCCCGCAGGGAACCCTCTTCGGGCGCAATGCGCCGGCCGGCGTGGTGAAGATCGAATCCGCCAAGCCGCAGCTGCACCAGTTCGGCGGCTACGCCAACGTGTCCTACGGCACCTACGACACCTCCAATATCGAAGCCGTGGTCAACATTCCGGCCGGGGATGCGTGGGCGTTTCGCGCCTCCACCCAGGGACAGCACCGCGCAAACTGGGTGGATGCTCCCAACAACATGGCGGGCAACCAGCATCTGGAAGGCTACGACGACTGGGCCGTGCGCCTGCAGGGGCTGTTCCAGCCGAGCGACACCTTCAATGCCCTGCTGAACCTGCACACGCGCTGGCTCGGTGGCTCCGCGCGCCTGTTCCGCGCCAACGTCATGAGCGAAGGCAGCAATGCGCTCGTGCCCGGCTTCGATCCGAGCAAGATCTACACCGACGGCTACAACGGCCAGTCCTACACCAGCATCGGCTCGAACCTGCACCTGAACTGGACCTTTCAAAGCTTCACGCTGCAGTCGATCACCGGCTACGAATCGATCCGGCATTACCTCACCATCGGTGACATCGACGGCGGCTATGGACCGGGCTTCTTTGCCGATCCATGCGTGATCACCACCCCTGGCTCCTGCGCCTCGCACTGGGGCCCGGGCTTCATCCCGTTCCCGGTCGAGACCGGCGGGGACGTAAACAACTACCAGCTGACGCAGGAGTTCCGGGTGTTCTCGCACACCGCCGGACCGCTGCAGGGCCAGGCCGGTCTCTTCTTCTTCTACGAGGACACGACGAGCCTCGGCAACGACTACGTCTACAACACCCTGCAGATCACGGATACGACCAAGTCGGAGCAGAAGAACGATGCCGAGGCGGTCTTCGGCTCACTCGAGTACGCCTTCAACCAGGCGTTCAAGCTGCGCGGCGGCGTGCGCTATACGCTCGACCACAAGACCTTCGACGTGCCGTACAGCAACCTGCCGGGCCTCGCGGTACCGCAGCACAATTCCGCGAGCGCCAACAAGTTCAACTGGGATCTCGCGCCGACCTGGCTGGTGACGCCGGATACGAACCTGTACGCCCGCATCGCCACGGGCTTTCGGGCCCCGAGCTTCGGCGAGCCGACCTCCGGTCCGCCGCCGCTGGGTATCCAGGTGGCGCGATCCGAGGACAACATCTCCTACGAGATCGGCATCAAGACCCAGTCGAGCGACCGGCGCTACTCGCTGGCGTTCGACGTCTACTACTACGACGTCTCGCACCAGCAGCTCACCGCAGTCGGCGGCCAGTCCAACGTGGTGCAGCTGATCAACGCCAAGGACACGATCGGCAAGGGCGCGGAGCTGGAACTGCATGCCCGCCCGATGACCAACCTGCAGCTGAACCTCGCCGGCAGCTACAACTACACGCGCATCGAGGACCCAAATCTGGCAGTGGGTCGCTGCTTCGATTGGAGCTTCCTGCCGGGCGGACCGGCCTGCACGGAGCTGAACCCGCCCAACCCCGCAGTGCCCGGCACGGTCTTCGTCAACGGCAATCCGTTGCCGCAGGCGCCCAAGTGGACCGGCGACTTCTCGCTGCGCTACGGCATCCCCATGGGACCCTCCGGTGAGCTGTATCTCTTCAGTGACGTGTCCTGGCGCAGCGAGATGAATTTCTTCCTCGACAAGGAAGTGGAGTTCACCGGTCCGTCGCTCTTCCAGCTGGGCGCGCGCATCGGCTACACCTGGGACAACAACAAATTCGAGGTCGCGGCCTATTGCCGCAACTGCACCGACCAGATCCGCAACATCGGTGGCATCAACTTCGAGAACTTCACCGGCTTCATCAACGACCCGCGGATCGTCGGTGGCCAGCTGATGGTGCGCTTCTGATCCTGAGCGCATGCTGGAGCGCCTCTTTGACCTCAAGGGTCACGGCACGACCGTCCGCACGGAGGTGCTGGCCGGGCTGACGACCTTCGTGACGATGGCCTACATCGTCGTCGTCAACCCGGCGATCCTCGGCGCCGCGGGTATGCCGGTCGCGGCCGTGGCGGTGGCGACCTGCCTGGCCTCCGGCTTCGGCAGCATCCTCATGGGGCTGCTCTCCAACTACCCGCTGGCGCTGGCGCCGGGGATGGGCCTCAACGCCTATTTCACCTACACGGTGGTCAAGGTCATGGGGCTGCCATGGCAGACGGCGCTCGGCTGCGTATTCATCTCCGCGGTCCTCTTCCTGGTGCTCACGCTCGCGGGCGTGCGGCGCGTGATCGTCAGTGCCGTGCCGCGCCCGCTGTTCGCCGCCGTCGCGGGCGGCATCGGCCTCTTCATCGCCTTCATCGGGCTTGCCGATGCCGGGATCGTCATCCCCGATGCGGGGACGATGGTGAAGCTGGGCAGCCTCACCGCGCCCAAGCCAGCCCTCGCGCTGCTCGCGCTCCTGCTGATCGCGATCCTGCAGGCGCGCGGCGTCCGGGGTGCGATCCTCCTCGGGATCCTCGTGACCGCCGCGATCGCCTGGCTGTCCGGCCTCGCGCACTTCACCCCGGGCGCCTACAGTCTCGGTGACCTCTCCGCCGCGGCCTTCAAGCTCGACGTGCACCAGGCCCTCAACTGGAAGGGCAGCATCGGGCTCTCGCTCATCGAGATCGTGTTCGTGTTCCTGTTCGTCGACATGTTCGACAACATCGGCACACTGGTGGCGGTCACCAAGAGGGCCGGCCTTATCGCAGCGGACGGCACCATCCCGCGTCTGAACCGGATCCTGCTGTCGGACTCCCTCGCCATGCTCTTCGGGGCCGTGGCCGGGACCAGCCCGGTCACGAGCTACGTGGAGAGCGCCGCGGGCGTCGCCGTGGGTGGCCGTACCGGTCTGACGAGCATGGTGGTCGGCATCCTCTTCCTCGCGACGGTGTTCTTCGCGCCCCTGGTGCAGGCCATTCCCAGTGCCGCCACGGCCCCGGCGCTGATCCTGGTCGGCGCGCTCATGATGGGGGCGCTGGCGGAGATCGACTGGTCGGAGGCCGCCGAAGCCATCCCGGCGTTCCTCACGGTGATCATCATCCCGCTCACCTATTCGATCGCCAACGGCCTCGCATTCGGCATTACGAGCCATGCGATCCTCAAGCTGGTGCGCGGCCAGGCGCGCCCTGGCGACTGGCTGATCTATGTGCTCGCGGCGATCTGCATCGCGCGCTTCATCTACCTCGCTTAGGCGCGCCCGGCAGGTGCCCTGATGCGTCGGTTGGCTTGGCTCTCGCTGGCACTGCTGTCGGGGCTCACCGTGCAGTTAGTCGCCGCGGCCGCCGCGCCGTCGGCGAAGGCGAACGCCGTACCCGTGATCATCGACACCGATGTCGGCGATGACATCGACGATGCATTTGCGCTGGCCATCGCGCTCAAGGACCCGCATCTGGAGGTGATCGGTATCACCACGGCCTGGGGAGACACCCGCACACGCACCCTCCTGGTGCGGCGGCTGCTGGCGACGCTCGGCCGCCAGGACGTCGCCGTCGCCCAGGGACCCGCGACGACCAACCCCGTGCCCTTCACCCAGAAGAAGTGGGCACTCGGTGCCACCAATACCCTGCCCGCCCCCGACGCCATCGAGTTCCTGCGCGAGCAGGCGCACAAGCGCCCGGGAAAGATCACGCTCATCGCGCTCGCGCCGCTGAGCAACATCGAGGCGCTGGCGCGGCGTGACCTGAAGGCGCTGCAGGAGTTCCGGCAGGTCGTGATGATGGGCGGCTCGATTCATGCCGGCTACAACCAGGGCGGCAGCATCCCGGTCGCCGTCCCGAGCGCCGAGTACAACGTCGCCTCCGCGCCGAATGGCCTCGTGGCGCTCCTGCAGTCGCGGGTGGCGGTGCGGATGTTTCCGCTCGACTCCACCCAGATCAAGTTCGACGAGGTCCGCCGCGACCGGCTGTTCGCCTACGGCTCGCCGGCAACGGATGCACTGGCGCTGCTTTATCACCAGTGGCGCCTCCTCAACAGCTGGGGCCAGATCACGCCGACCCTCTTCGACGTCGTGCCGGTCACCTGGCTCCTCGATCCCTCGAGCTGCCCGGTGACCCCGCTGCGCATCGAGGTCGACGCCCGCGGCTTCACCCGGGCGCTGAGCGGGACTGCGAATGTCGAAGCCTGCCTCGCTCTGCATGAGGAGGCGACGCAACGCCTCATCATGAACACCCTGGCGCCACTTGAGTCTCCCCGGAGCGCACCATGAAGCGGATGCATCTGCTCAGGCACACCACCTGCCTCACCGTGCTGATGGTCCTTGCACCACTGGGCCAGGCGCAGCCCACGGCCCCGGCCGGCAAGCCGGTGGTCGTCACACGCTCCGGGGCGGTTGCGGGGACGGGCGGCGAGATCGAGACCTTCAAGGGGATCCCGTACGCAGCACCCCCGGTCGGGCCGCTGCGCTGGCGCGCACCGCAAGTTCCGGCACCCTGGACGGGTGAGCGCGATGCGACTCATTTTGGCGATGACTGCATGCAGCGGCCGTATGTCATCTCCACCGGCCAGAAAACCAGCGAAGACTGCCTGACGCTCAGTGTCTGGACCCAAGGCCACGCGCCCGGCGCGCGCCGCCCCGTGATGGTGTACCTCTACGGCGGCGGCTTCATCGGTGGCTCTGCCGCTTACCCGCTCTACGACGGCGCCAAGCTCGCCGCCCACGGCGTGGTCGTCGTCGGTCTCAACTACCGGGTGGGAATCTTCGGGTTCCTCGCGCACCCGGCGCTGTCGGCGGAGTCTCCCCACAAGGCGTCCGGGAACTACGGCCTGCTCGATCAGATCGCAGCGCTCCAATGGGTGAAGGACAACATCGCCGCATTCGGCGGCGACCCCAAGCGCGTCACCGTGTTCGGCGAGTCGGCCGGCGCGATGTCGATCGCGGTTCTCATGACTTCACCGCTCGCGCAGGGGCTCTTCAGGCAGGCGATCCTGCACAGCCCGGCGCTGCCGCAGCTGGCGAGGCTGGCCGCGGCGGAGAAGAGCGGCGCCGCGCTCAACGCGGACCTCGCGGCGTTGCGGCGCATGAGTGCCACGGAACTGCTCGCACACAACGACGACTTCTACCCGCAGGCGCTCGGCGGTGGGCTGATGGCGATGAGCTTCCCTGCGCCGATCGTGGATGGCTACGTCCTGCCGGCGCAGCCACGGGCCCAGTTTGAGGCCGGCAGCGTGAATGCCGTCCCGGCCATCGTCGGAATCGCCGCCGACGAGGGCCGCATGTTCTCCGCGAAGCAGACGCTGGCGAGCTACAAGGCCTGGGTCAAGGACAAGTTCGGCCGCTCATCCGCGCAGGTGCTGGCCGCAAATCCGGCCGCGACGGACGCGGCGGCGAACGTGGCCGCCGCCGGGATCCTGGGCGATGCGGAGTTCGGCGAGAGCGCGCGCCTCATCGCGCGCACGCTCGCGCAGCATCAGCCGAAGACCTTCTTCTACCTGTTCACCCGTGGCGTGGCCGGCCGAGCGCAGCCGGCGACCCACTCCGAAGTGCTGCCCTTCGTATTTGGCTCGCTCGACAAGCCGAGCTTCATTCCGCATGACCCGCCGGATGCCACCGACCTGAAGCTGTCGGCGACCATGCAGGAAGCCTGGACGCGATTCGCGGTGAGCGGCGATCCGAACGGCACCGGGCTGCCGCACTGGCCGAACTACGACCGTGGCAGCGATCCTTACCTGGAGTTCGGCACCCAGATCCGTGCTGGCCAGGCTTACCGCCGGGCCCAGCTCGATGTGCTCGCCCCGTTTCTGGCCGGCGGTGAGCCGTAGGCGCTGAGCTCGGCACAGCTCGCGTAGTCACCCCCCGCCCTGCCGACGACCCGAAGGCCGTACACCTCGACGGGACCGGGCAGCCGCACCTCGAAGAGCTGCCCATCGGCCAGCGCCGGCGGCGCCGAGTCGTTGGTGCGCGGATAGTCCTCGAGCACGGCGGCCAGCTCCCAGTGCACCTTGCCGTCATCCAGCAGTGCGTCGTTCGAGGAAGTCGGGATGGGGGCGCGCGAGAACTCGAGGCGCGGCGGGCCTTGCGTAGTGTCGAACCAGCCGCCCGCCGGACTCACTGCCCCATGCCGGAACACGATGCGGGAGATGGCCACCGGGCGCCTCATCATGAGCGCGAACCACACCGGGTCGCCGCGCTTGCCGGGCGGAGCGCCGAGATAGTTGGCCAGCCCGAAGTCCTGCGGGTTGACGGTGCAGAAGCTGCGCGGATCCTCATCCGTGACGTACTCGAGAACGTCGGTGGGCGCTTGCGCGCTCGGCTCGAGCCGCAGATTCAGGACCGACAGGTTCACCCGCGCGAAGGCCGTTGCCGCCGGTAGGTCGCGTCGCAATCGATCCTGCCGGGCAACCCATACGCGCCCGTCGCTCAGGTCCGCAAACGGCACCAGCCGCAGGGCGTGCGGTTCGACCCGCAGCCGGTCCCCGGCCGGCAGGCCCACGATGCCGTCCACCTCGTAGACCTGCCGGGCGCCCGCGCCCGCCACGGCGCGGGTCGTTACCGCTCCAGAGGCGATGCCAACCCGATGCAGGTAGGGGACCTCCGGATTGAGGCTCTGCTGCAGCGCCAGCACCTGCGGGCCGCGCAGCAGCATGAGGTAGTCGGGATAGCTCGGTGATCCCGGCGCGGCGCGGGTCGACATCTCCATGCGGATCTCGAGCGCGCTCGATCGATCCCAGGTGCGCGAGACATCCAGCAGCTCACCCGGCGTCCCGTGCAGCGTGTCCGCGTCCGATCGCACCTCGAAGCCCTCGGTCCACTCCGGGACCCGCAGCCGCAGAATGAAATGGACCGGACGCTCTGCGTTCACGCTGATGAGGACGCGTCCATCCGCCGGAAACTCGGTTTCGCAGGTGACCTCGACCGGGACCCCGGCGAACTCGCAGCGCACGCGCCCCGGCGTATACAGGTTGACGAACAACGCGTTCTGCCCGAGACCCCAGGTGAGCTGCGGGATGAGGGTGATCCCGCGGGGGCCGCTCGACACGCAGCACAGGATCGCATCGGTGAATTCCTTGGGTCCCGTAAAGCCGGTGTAATAGGCAATATCACCCTTCGCGGCATCCTGCGCCGCCAGCAGGTGGTTGTAGACCGTGCGCTCGATCTCCTGGCCGAAGCGCGCCTCGCCGGTCAGCCGCAGCAGCCGCCAGTTGAGCTGCAGCCACGTGACCGTCACGCACATCTCGCCCACGTTCGATGCCTGCAGGGTGAGCAGCTGCCCTGTTGGCTGGAAGTGCTCTCCTGCGCTCGCCGTCCCCGTGCGATAAAGCTGCTGATTGACGATGTCCTCCCAGGCGTGCAGCACGGCCGTGAGCAGCGTCTTATCGCCCGTGAGTCGGTAGAGATCGATGAGGCCGTTGAAGTTGGACAGCATCTCGTACGCCTTGCCGTTGGCGACGCGGTAGACGCCCTCGCCCTTGAGCAGCGTGCTCACGATGCGCGGCCCGTGCGGACGCTCATAGGAGCGCACCAGGTACTGGCAGAACTTGAGATGCCGCGGGTCCGCCGTGTAGCGGTACAGCCGGCACATCGGCTCGAGCACGGAGGTCGCCGCCATGCCCATGTGCTCGCCCGCGGCGATGATGTCGCGCTGCCCGGACCCCTCGCCGAAGGTACGCGACAGCAGATCACCTGCGGCGCGACAGGCGTGCAGCGCCATCGGCTCGGCCGTCAGCTCGTAGTAACTGAGCAGACCGATGAGCGTGTACTTGTGCACCCAGACGTCCCAACCCCTCCAGCGATGCGCCGTCGGATAGGTGCCGAGATAGCCGTCCGGCTCCTGGCTGGCGATGAGGGTTCGCGCCACGTGCGCGAGCTTCTGCCGCAGGCGTTCATCCTCGTGGGTGCGCAGCGCGTTGCAGGCGGCGTCCAGGAACTTGCCCGCATGCTCCCCCAGCCAGGCGGTATCAAAGCTCCCCGGCGTGTTACGGCGCACGAAGCCTGCCAGGCAGGCCTCGGTGTCGACCCGCAGCAGCCGGCCGTGCACGTTGGTGCGCATGCGCTCGGCGAGCAGTCCGCCCAGCTCCTGCGACTCGAACGGCACCGGCACGAAGACTTCCGGGACCTGCTCCACCACTTTGAATTTCGGCGCGTGCCGCCGGTTCGCGCCGGCCGGCGGTAAGTCTGTGGTTGCCGCGCCAAGACACGGCAGCGTCGCGGCCGCTGCGGCGATGCGCATCAGGTCCCGACGCGACAGGCGTTCCATGGAGTCGGTTAGGTCACTGCGGGTGTAGCCAGGAGATCGAGGTAGGAGCCCTCGATCAGCTGCGACCCGCCGATGCCGAGCTGCATCAGGAGCTCATGCGCTTCCGTGATGCCCTGGGCAGAGGTCTCGTGGTCGGCGAGGACGACCTCGAGCTCGAGGAAGTCTCCGAGACCTGCGACTCGATCCAGATGAATGCGCGTCCTGCCGCGCAGGAACAGGGTACGCACTTTTTCAACGCGACCGAGTTGCCCCAACGCCTGGTTGAGCAACTCCCGCAGGAGATCGGGAGCCGCGGTCGGAAAGCGCTGGTAGAAGGACTCCTTTGGCCCGGCCTGGTTGTCGCGGCGGTAGTAGATGAGCTCGCCGACCTCTTCCGAGCCCACCCGCAGTTTCAGCCTGCCGCCCGGGCATGCAAAGAAGGTGTCGTCCTGGCGCAATTCCCAGGGCCCCTGGTCCGCGATGGACCTTACCTTCGCCATGAGCTCGTCGACGCTCTTGATACGGGCTTTGATCTCGATATTTCTCGGCATGCGCCTGCGAGCGGACCGCCTCCAGCCGACGGGCGTACTTGAGACCGAAGTATAGCGGAGCCATCTTGCGATCAAGGAGTCGCGGCGGTGCGCAATGTGCGAAAATACGCCCTCGCTCCGCACATAAGAAATGCTCGTGAACACGCCCAGCCCTGTGCCTGCCCCGGCCACTGCCGAGAAGGTCTTCGTTTCCAGCGAGTCGCTGCTCGCTGATTCGATCGAGCTCGCCATGCGCATCGTGCGCAGCGGCTTCAGGCCGACCTTTCTGGTTGCCCTGTGGCGCGGCGGCACGCCGGTGGGCATCGCAGTGCAGGAGGTGCTCGAGTACCACGGCATCCACGCCGACCACATCGCGATCCGTACCTCCTCGTACACCGGCATCGATCAGCAGGCCAAGGTCGTGCGGGTGCACGCGATGAACTACCTGATCTCGCGCCTGACGTTCGAGGACAAGCTGCTGATCATCGATGACGTGTTCGATTCCGGCCGCAGCCTCGAGGCCGTCATGGCGGAGTTGCGACGCCGTTGCCGCCGCAATCTCGCGGGCGAGATTCGGATTGCGACGGTCTACTACAAGCCGCAGCGCAATCGCAGTTCACTCAGGCCCGACTACCACATTCACGCCACCGACAGCTGGCTGGTATTCCCCCACGAACTTCAGGGCCTGACACCCCAGGAGATCCTGAAGAACAAGCCGGTCGACCAGAGCTTCTTCGACACCGGATCCCCTGCGAAGCGCTGAGACGGCTGGCTGGCGCAGCGGCCGGCTGACTAAGGCGCCGGCGAAGGTGGATTACCGTCGAAACGCCGGATCTTCGCGAGCCACGCCTCCTTCTCGGGCTGGGGCAGGAAGGAGGCTTCGAAGGAGTTGCTCGCGAGTTGCACGATGTCGGCTCTCGAGAGACCGAGTGCGCGAAACACCGCCAGATAGTTCTCCGCGACGTAGCCGCCGAAGTACGCCGGATCGTCCGAGTTCACGGTCACGCACAGGCCCTGCCGCAGCAGACGCTTGAGATTGTGGTCCTCCATGCGGTCGAAGACCCGCAGGCGGACGTTGGACAGCGGGCACACCGTCAGCGGCACGCGGTCGCGTGCCAGGCGCGCCAGCAGTTCCGGGTCCTCCTCGCTGCGCACGCCATGATCCACGCGTCTCACCTGCAGCAGGTCGAGAGCCTCGGACACATACTCCGGCGGCCCTTCTTCCCCCGCGTGCGCGACCGTGAGCAGCCCTGCGCTGCGCGCACGGGCAAACACCGCGGCGAACTTCGCGGGCGGATGCCCCGCTTCGGAGGAATCCAGGCCGACTGCCGTGATGACACCAACGTGCGGCCGTGCCTGCTCGAGCGTTACCATGGCGTCCTGCGCGCTCAGGTGGCGCAGGAAACACATGATCAGGCGGTACGTGATGCCGAGCGAGCGCCTGGCTTCTTCAAGCGCGCCGTGAAGGCCCTCGATGATGGCCGCCATCGGCACACCGCGCGCGGTGTGCGTCTGCGGATCAAAGAAGATCTCTGCGTGCACCACGCCATCGGCGTGTGCCCTGCGCAGATAGGCGGTGGTCAGTGCGTGAAAGTCCTCCTCATCCCGCAGCACGCCGGCGCCCTGGTAGTAGATATCGAGAAATGACTGCAGGTTGCTGAAGTGGTACGCCTGATGCAGCTGCTCGACCGAGGCGTACGGCAAGACGAGGCCGTGTTTGCGCGCCAGCCCGAACATCATCTCCGGCTCGAGCGTGCCCTCAATGTGCAGATGGAGTTCCGCTTTGGGAATTCCGCGGATGAAGGCCTCCATCGAAGTCATGGAAACCTAGGCTAGCATGGGGCCCACTACCCGGCAGCAGAGATCCGCCGGGTGCGGAGACTCCTCACTTTTTCGGTCGCAGCGTGTGCCCGCCCGCGCCGTCGGCATCGACCTTGATAGTGAGTGCGGAGGACGTGCGCAGCCGCACCCGCAGAACCTCGCTGCCGAGCGCAAATTCATCCCCGGGAGCGAGCCGCGTGGGGACCGAGATACGCGTCTTATTGACGAAAGTGCCGTTGGTGCTGTCGAGGTCCTCGATCGTCGCGGCGCCAGAAGCGACCGTGATCCGCGCGTGACGTCGGGAAACCGTGGTGCCGTCGATGAGCAGCGCGCAGTCCGCGTCCCGACCGGCGATGTGCTCGCCGTCGGCAAGCGCGAGTGACTGCCGCGCCCAGAGCACCTCGATCGTCGCGGGCGCGGCGCGCGCCGCAGGCAGGGTACTTACCTCGGCGCAGAACGCATACCCGGTCTTGTAAGCGGTCCGGATGATGCGGGAATCGCGCGGCGTGTCACCGAGCACGGCGCGCAGCTCTGAGACCAGGCGCGTGAGGCTGGTGCGCGCCACGTACACCTTGGGCCAGAGAAGCTCGTCAAGTTCGACGTTGGTCACGACCGCCGGTCGTCGCTTGATCAGCACCTCGAGCAGCTCGTACATCTTGGGCTCGAGGGGAACAACCTTGTTTCCGCGCTCCAGCTGCCGGGCGCCTAAGTCGAGCAGGCAGTCGGCAAACTTCAGCCTCATGGTCCCGGCACCCTGTTCTTCCGCGTCTGAGCGGCCCCCGCTCAAGCCTGCGCCGCAACAAGTGCGGGCATTCGCGAGTTATAGCAGGTCGTACTTGCGGGAGACATCCTGGTCGTCGGGCTCGTCTGAAAGGATCGGGAAGCCGGGCCTCGCCGTTGCCCGGCTCCCGAAGCCACTTCATCGACTCGCGATGATCGTCTGCGGATGCACGCCGGTCTTCTGCTCGTAGAAGGCCGTAAGCAGGGGCAGATTCACCTTTGCAATCGCCTCGCTCTCGGCCTTGCGCTCGCAGGACCGCGCCGCCCAGAGTTCTCCGGCGGGCTGCAAGCAGACGCGCTTGGCAGCCGCGTGAATACGCCCGTAGAGCGTTTCCACACCGGCCGGTGAGCTCAGGTTGAGATCGGCGAACTTGACGCTCTCAGAGCGAGAATCACTGGCAAATGCGCTCGTGGCAACGAGGGCGCATGCCAGCCACAGCGCAACGCCATGGGCGAAGACGGTGTGGTTATGGGACTCTACTTTCGCGTTCATGACTGTCTCCTATTGTGGGGTTGGCTAACTCACTGCAGCCTTGGACCGGTGGTCTTTGCTTCAACAGTCCTGCCGCCTCGGTGAAAAATTTAGCGATAACCCCACCCGGAGATCCTTAGAAGGATCTTCGGAAGTTGTGAATTCATGCATGCCGGTCGAGCGAGGTGAAGTCGTTCCGGGTGACCAACACGCCGCCTCACGCCAACAGCGCGCGCCTCGTTTTGATCGGATTTGCCGTCAATAGCCGGTTGAGCGCATGCTTTTCCCAAGCTACTTGGGGGCGCATCGCAGACCCGATGACCTCGGAAGATAACCGCCACGCACCCGCGTCGACCGAGGTCCCACCTACCCCGAGTGAAGTGGACCCGCACCCCTCCGGGTCCTGGACGGGCGACCTGGAAATCGGGGATGCGCGGAGCTCACCGCATCGGTCCGCACAATCCCAGGCAGGTACTGCCGGGGCCAGACTCCTCAACGGTCAGATGCTCTCAGGCCGCTACCGGATCGAACGGGAGCTCGGTGAGGGCGGCATGGGAGTGGTCTACCTCGTTCGCGACGAACAGGTCGCCGGCGAGACCTTCGCAGTCAAGCTCCTGAAGGAGCCACTCGACCCGGAGGCGCTGGGGCTCCTGCGCGAGGAGGTGCGCAGGACACGCAGGCTCAGCCATCCGAACATCGTCGATGTCCATTCAGTGAATCTTGATGGGCAGATGCTCTACGTGCTGATGGAATACCTGGAGGGCAAATCGCTGGATGCGCTGCTCAACGAGGAGTTCGGCCGCGGCATGCCCTTCAGCCACGCTTTGCCGATCATCGAGGATGTCGGCGCGGCGTTGGGCAACGCGCACGATCACAACGTCATCCATAGCGACCTGAAGCCGGCCAACGTGTTCGTGACCACCTCGGGGCGGACCAAACTGCTGGACTTCGGCATCGCGCGGGTCTCGCGCGGCCCATTGCTGCATGCCCGCTCGGGGCCCCGCGCGCTCACCCCTGCCTACGCCAGCTGCGAATTGCTCGAGGGCAAGGACGCAGATCCGCGCGATGACATCTACTCCTTTGCCTGCGTGATCTACGAGATGCTCTGCGGGGATCGTCCGTTCGGGGAACTCACCGCCCTCGAGGCTCGCGAAGCCGGTACGCAGGTCGCGCCTCTGCAGCAATTGTCCCGGGAGCAGAATGCGGCATTGGCCAAGGGGCTGGCCTTCAGCCGCGAGGCACGCACGCGTAGCGTGGAAGGGCTGCTTGCAGGGCTCACCGCGACCGGCACGCGCCGGGTTCGGCCGCGAGTCTTCGTGGGCGCGACGATCCTCGTCGCTATCGTGGCCGTGGGCTTGACCTATCTCCTGGACCGCTGGTGGGTGTCCCGTCACTCGGTCGTCGTGCAGGCACCCACCGCGGGCGTTTCGCCGGCCATTGCCGTCCTGCCGTTTGTCGATCTGAGCACCGGCAAGACCGAGCAGCCCTTCTGTGACGGGGTCACCGAGGAGATCTCCAACTGGCTGGCGCAGATCCCGATGCTGCGTGTGGTTGCCCGTAGCTCCGCTTTCGCCTTTCGGGACCGCCAGACTGACGTGCGCGAAATCGGGCGCCAGCTTGGCACCACGCACGTGCTTGAAGGCTCGCTGCGGCGCACCGGGAATATGATGCGCGTAGCGGTGCAGCTGATCGCGACGCGCGATGGCTACAACGTCTGGTCGGGCTCGTACGATACCTCGGCAAGCGACGTCATTAAGGTGCAGGAGGAGGTGGCACGCGCGGTGGCCACCAACCTTGAGTTGCGGTTGACGGGCGCGGCGATCGCCAACCTGAACGAGCGCCGCAGTTCCAGCGCGCAGGCCTACGCCACGTACCTGATCGCGCGCCATCACCAGCAACAGCGCAGCAAGCAGGACAACGAGCGGGCCATCGAGCTGTACCGGGAGGCGCTCAGTCTCGATCCGGGCTTCGCACTCGCCCAGGTCGGACTCGCGTACGCGTACCTCAATCAGCGATATTTCAACGACCGGCCAATCGCGGAAATCGCGCAGGACGCCAAGCCGCTGCTGGACCGGGCCGCGCAGGAGGCCCCGCGTCTCGCGGACCTGTATGTCGTGCGCGGCGCGCTCGAGACCGAGCTGCTGCAACGTGATGCGGCACTCCGGGATCTGCATCAGGCCGAGTCACTCAACCCCAACTCGCGCGAAGCATCCTCCGAGCTCGGCTTCTACTATCTCGTCCACGGTCAGCCGCGCGACGCGCTGCGCTATTACGGTCGCGCCGCCGCGCTCGACCCGCTGGATTTCAACCTCGCGGCACAGCGCTGTACGGCGTTCACGGATCTCGGGCAATACGACGACGCGGTCGCAGCCTGTGAACGCTCACGTAGCCTCAACCCCCAGGCCGTGTGGGCCATGAGCGTGTCGAGCGACCTGGAAGAGGCTCGAGGGCGGCTTGCCGATGCACTCCGCTGGAACAGCGCCGCCCTTGCACGCGCGCCGGACACGCAGGAGCTCTATTCGCAGCGCGGCCAACTACTGCTGAGCCTGAGCCTGCCGGAGCGGGCGGGCGAGAGCTACGATGCGGCGGTCACTGCGACCGGCAATGCGGATGCCAATCCGTGGCTCAGCTGGGTCGGTCTCGTCACGGCGTACGCGGGCGGTGGGCTGAAGGGGCTCCACCAGCGGATCACATCCCAGCGTCTGGCGGACACGAGCGACCCCAGTCTGCTTTTTCAGCTGGCGAGCGTCGAGTTGATCGCGGGTGAGGCACCGGCGGCGCGCGGTTTTGCCGACCGCGCACTGGCCTCGCCCGAACTCAGGCCCGATGAGCTTGCGAGCGCATGGCTGGCGCGCACCGGCAACGCCTACCTCATCATCGCGGCAGCGGCGCACCGGGCGACCGGTGATGCCGCCGGGGCCTCGCGATACCTGGCATCCCTTTCGACGCTGCTTGAGCAGCTGACCGCGGCCGGCATGCGCCGCCACGGTGTCTATGAGCTGCAGGCCCAGGTCGCAGCGTTACGGGGTGACGGCGACGGTGCGATGCGTGCCCTGCAGCGCGCCGCCGACCAGGGCTGGCGCGGGGTGTGGCTCGCGGAGCACGAGCCATACTTCGCAAGCCTGCGCTCGCGGGCGGACTTCCGTGCCCTGCTTGAGCGCGTGCGGGCGAACAACGAAACCGATGTCAGGGCGATCGCACCCAAGGCAACCGCAGCCCCGGTGCCCAAACCACAGAGTGGACAGGAATCAGTGCGGAGGCCAGCTGCTGCCGCCACCACTACTTGATCCCGCGAGTTTAAACGAGTTAATCGCCTGCAGCAGGCGATCCTGGATGACCGAGATCTCCATCAGGGTGACGGTGCCCTTGTCCACACCCGTCGCATATTCCGGCGGGACCGGCGCCCCGTTCGGCCAGTTCTGCGCCTGGAGGAACTGAACAATCCGGTCGCCCAATGAGCCGCTCGGGTACGTAGGAGGCGAGCCGCCGACATAGGCGACCGCCATCAGCACGTTGACGAACGTTGCATATTCGGTAACTACGTCATTTCTGAAAATGCCGCTCTCCGGCCACTTGCGGTTCGGGTCCGGCCAGGGATCCACCTCACCTGCCGACTTGATCTTTGTCGGGTCACCGATGAACTCCGCCGTGAAACTGTCCACGAACTGAAAGCTAGGCGGCTTCTTGCACGCGGCAGCGCTACCGCTTCCGCCCGCGTTCCCACCCCCGCTGCCGCCGCCGCAACCGCTGGCGCTTCCGACGAAAACCAACGCGGCGCCTGTCAACAGGCCACGCCGGGGGATTATCGCGTGCGCAGGTCCTCGCTCAGATCGCGGCGCCTCAGAAGCGCTTGGGTTGCGCTCTTTTTGGATGGAGTTTTTCTTAGTGGCCATCGCTCGTCCTCTTCTTGTTGACTGTCTTTTTCCTGTTCACTGCCTGTTCGTATTGCTTGCTTCTGCTTGACTGTACGCGCAGTAGGATCAGACTGCCACCGACCGATCTCTATAAGAAAACACATGAAAATCCGGTCTGCTGTGACGGTCGCCTGCTGCGCTGCGTTACTCATCGCGACCGGGCCTCTGATCGCGCTGGACCCCGGCAAGACCCTGGTGCTCACGGCTGCCGAGCCGCAGTACGCGAGCAAGCTGTGTTGGGCTGCGGCCGACGTGCTTGCCGTCAACCAGTTCTACCCGGTATGTCCGACATCCTTAAGCCCGACGGCGACCTCCGGGCTTTTCCCCACGAGTCAGGCACTGGAAGCCGGCTATCAGGCGTGGTTCTACTCGGCCAAACATCCTGACCCCGGCACATTCGGTGGGTTCTTGTCGGACTGCGAGGGCACCAGCACTGACAATATTCAGGGACTGATCTGCAATGTCTGGGGCAATCCAGTTCTGCACGGACTCACGTTCAAGTGGGGCAAGGACTTTGTCGGCACCAACGGCTTGCACGACCCTGACGGTCTCGACTGGGCCACCATGACGCAGGAGATTGATGCCGGACGTCCGGTCCTGTTCGTGTGGAACTACGCCTCGAACGGTACCGACCAGGACTCCCCGGTGGGCAACCACGAACTGGTCGTGATCGGTTACTCGGTGGACGACACCGGCACCCAGCAGCTGCAGATCTGGGATCCCTGGACTTTTCCGGAGCCACCCCCCGTCAACGTCCCGGCGTGTGGCCCCGCCTCCGGGGTCCAGGCTACCCAGGAGCACAACCGGCAGATTCCTTTCAGCTCCTACCGTATCCCTATAGATGACATGGGCGTCCCGGTCACGGCCGTGCACGACCAGGACCAGTGGGGACTCGCACTGGCCGTGGCCCCGGAAGCCCCTGTCCTCACCATTGACGGAGGGCCGCCCCCGCTCCCGACCCCTCCGCCGTGGATCAAGCCTCCGCAGCCATCCTCGGGGGCACGCCAACAACTGAGCTTCGCCAGAGCGCTGAGTATGGCAACGCCCGAGAGCAGGAAGCTCGATCTGCGAGTATCCGGCGCCGCGGCCCGCTCCCTCGGTGTTCCTTTTCCGATCGTTGGCCTCGGCTTCGTGCAGCTTCTGGGTGCAGCCAACGATCCCACCCGACTCCTGGCCGGCACAACTTCGGCAATTCTGTTTCCGGTCGAGTCGCAGGGTAAGATAGTTGATGCCTTCCTGATGCTATTCATGGACGGACGTTGGCAGCGGGGTGGCTATGCCAACGTCGAGATCACCCGGCGGTTGGTCGATGTCCGGGCAACCCAAGCGGCGCGGAGGCACCTTCCGCTCGAAAGCTTCTACATGGTCTCCGTGCCTGGGGAGGTGGCGTTCTTCGCGGCCTACGGCAAAGGCAAGAACGCGATTCTCATCCCGGTTTCGACGGATCGTTCGATCGGTGCAGTCGCCGGCGTGGCAATGCCGGCCGAAAAGCAGCTCACCGACCTGATACACGGTATTCGGGTTGACCTGCAACGAGACCGGGATCGCCGCGGCGGAAAGGTGGTCCGTCCCGTCGGGTGACGCTGCACCCAGTTCGGCTTGACTGACACGTCGCGCAGAAGAACTGTCGGTGGCATTCACGGCAGTTGAGGCGGCGTTGCCATAGACGCGGCCTGTCCGAATATCAAGAAGACACCCGTACTGAAGTGCTGTCGCCTGAGTGCCGAACCAGCTCCCTGCGAACTGGGGTACGATTCGTGACCGTAGAGTCCGGTCGGTTTAGCCGCAACCCGGACACTTCGATCACATTGGTCCGAGCGGGGATGATGCTCAAGCAGCCGGAGGCCGGATACGGATCGGACCAAACCGGGCTGGTCTGGGGATTTGTCTTTTCTGATCAAGCACCGCGGCCCGTCGACTGCGACGCCGCGTTGCAATACCTGCCGCCGCTGCCGGCGGATTCAAAGGACACCTCCCGATTCGTATGGCTGCACTTTTCTCTCTCGAATGCGGCCTCCGAACGCTGGATGCGACAGCACCTTCAGCTGCCAGACTCCTTCTACGAGCTGCTGCGCGAGAGCGTTGGCTCGACGCGGCTGGAAATGGAAGACGACGCTTTGGTCGCGGTGATGCACGATGTCCTCTTTGACGCCGTCTTTGATTCCACGCGTGTCTCCACTCTCACCCTGTTCCTGAAGCCGCACCTGGTCGTCACTGCCCGCCTGCGTCCCCTGCGCTCGGTGGATCGTCTGCGCACCGAGGTGAGGGCGGGTCAAAAAGTGCGCTCGTCGGCAGAGCTACTCGCGCGGTTGCTGCTGGATCAGGCGGACGTCCTCGTTGATGTCGTGCACCGAGTCACGGCGCGTGTCGATGCCATCGAAGACTCTTTCCTCGGTGGCCGAACTGCCGCCACGCGGGCAGAGCTCG
>Ga0335077_10002446_pt1 | contig 22163 bp, 15 predicted proteins | sample Lox_Sample_31_FD_207151 | JGI IMG/M metagenome (GOLD analysis project Ga0335077, IMG submission 207151) | Soil microbial communities from Loxahatchee National Wildlife Refuge, Florida, United States - Lox_Sample_3.1 | ecosystem: Environmental > Terrestrial > Soil > Wetlands | place: USA...
GCCTCGGGATCCAGATCGAGGTGCGCGACAACGCGATCGTGGTGGTGGCGCCGCTGCCGGAGTCGCCGGCCGAGCGCGCGGGCATCCAGACCGGCGACCGGATCATCGAGGTGAACGGGCAGAGCACGGCCCAGTGGAACCAGGAGCAGGCGGTGCGCAACCTGCGGGGGCCGGAGAACACGAACGTCGCGCTGAAGATCCAGCGCCCGGGCGTGACCGATCTGCTCGGGTTCAACCTGGTCCGGGCCCGGATCCACGCCCGCTCGGTGCGGACGGCGATGATGGTCAACGACCACGTCGGCTACGTGGAGCTGAACCCCTTCAGCGAGGAGTCGGCGGACGAGCTGACGGCGGCCATCGACAGTCTCAAGGGTGCGGGTCTGCGCTCGCTGATCCTCGACCTCCGGGGGAACCCGGGCGGGCTGCTCGACGAGGGCATCGCCGTCTCGGAGCTGTTCCTCGATCCCGGCCAGGAGGTGGTGGCGACCCGGGGCCGCGCGCCCGGCTCGAATCGCCAGTACACCGACCAGGAGACGCAGCGCTACCCCGACCTGCCCATCGTGGTGCTGGTGAACGCCGGCACGGCATCGGCGTCGGAGATCGTCGCGGGGGCGCTGCAGGACCACGACCGGGCCCTGGTGATCGGCCAGCCGACGTTCGGCAAGGGCCTGGTGCAGACGCTGTTCAAGCTGTCGGGCGACGCCGCCCTTAAGATCACCACGGCGCGCTGGTACACGCCGAGCGGCCGCAGCATCCAGCGTCGCGCGCACAGCGAGGAGGAGCAGGAGGCGCTGACCGACAGTGCGGCCCTGCGGCCGGACACCGGCGCGCCGGCGGGCCCGACGTACCACACCGACCACGGCCGGGTGGTGGCGGGCGGCGGGGGCATCGTGCCCGACGTGGCCGTGCGTCCCGACTCCACCGACCAGGTGGCGGCGCGCGTGCTGAACACCGCCCTCGGCAAGAACGTTCCCGCGTTCAACGACGCGCTCGCGGCCTATGCGCTCGACGTCAGGGCCCGGCACGCGGTGAGCGCCCCCACCTTCGCGGTCTCGCCCGAGATGCGCGCCGCGTTCCTCGCGTCGCTGGCGCGGCGGGGCGTGACGCTCGACGCCAGGACGGTGACGCAGGCGCAGCACTTCATCGACGAGGACATCGGCTACGAGGTGGCGCAGTTCAGCTTCGGGCGCTCCGGCAGCGTGCGCCGGCTGTTCGACGAGGACCCGGTGCTGATGGAGGCGGTGCGGTACGCCACGCAGGCGAGGACGCCCGCCGAGCTGCTGGGCCTCGCGCAGCCGGGCAAGGCCGGCGCCGCGGCGCAGCACCCCTAGTGCCGCGCCGTCGCCGCGCCGGCGGAAAGCCTCCGGGCCGGTCTCACCGCGAGACGGGCCCGGTCGCGTTTCCGGCCGTGCCCCCGGTGGGCATCGTCGGGCCGGGTCGCGCGGGCCTCGGGCTCGCGGTGGCGCTCCGGCGCGCGCGCGTCAAGGTCTGCGGCGTGCACGGGCGGAGGGCCAGGCCCGCGCCGCCCGGCCTGAAGCTCACCGCGGGCGGAACGCCGCCGTGGCTGGGCGCGGCCGGCGTGGTGGTGCTGGCGGTGCCCGACGACGCGCTGCCGGCGTGCGTCGCCGAGCTGGCCCGCGGCGCGGCGCTCGCCCCCGGCGCCGTCGTGCTGCACCTGTCGGGTGCGCTCACCAGCGAGGTGCTCGCGCCGCTGGCCGCGCTCGGGGCCGCCACCGGCTCCATGCATCCGCTCGTGGCCTTCGGCCCGGAGCCGGCCCGGGTCGCGCGGCAGCTGCGGGGTGCGGCCTTCGCGCTCGAAGGCGATGTGGCGGCGGTGGGCGTCGCCGACGCGATGGTCCGCCGGCTGGGCGGTCTGCCCCTAACCGTCGCGCCGGAGCTGAAGCCCCTCTACCACGCCGGCGCCGTCTTCGCGTCCAGCTACCTGGTCGGCCTGGTGGCCGCGGCGGCGCGCCTGCTCGAGCGCGCGGGCATCGCCGGCCAGGATGCGCTCGCGGCGCTGGTGCCGCTGGTGCGCGCCACGGTCGCCAACCTCGAGGCCGCCGGCCCCGCCGCGGCGCTGACGGGCCCCATCGCGCGCGGCGACGCCGCCACGGTCCGCCGGCACCTGATGGCGCTGGGGCAGGCCGACGCGGCCCTGTACAGGGCCCTGGGCGTTGAGACGCTGAAGCTCGCGCGGCGGGCCGGGCTGGAGGCGGGGAAGGCGGAGCGGATCGAGGCGCTCCTCAGGTAGACGCCCCGACACGCAACGGCAGGGCTCGAGCGTCCTACTCGCTCGCGTCCACCACCCTCACCCCCGCCGGCGGCGTGAAGCGGAAGGCGCTCGCCGGAATCGGGGTATTGACCCGCAGGTGATCGAAGGTGAGGCGCCGCACCGACCCCGACCCCTCCATGATCTCGACGCGCCGCACCAGGCTGTCGGCGCGGTCCACCCAGATCAGCGCCCGCTGGTAGGGGACGCTGGCCTGGCGCGGGACCAGCGCGAGCACGTCGGCCGGCCTGGCGCCGACGGTGTCGGGGCGCACGTAGCTGACGGCGAAGCGGTCACGCGGGTGATCCAGGAACTCCGACACGAAGTCCGCCGACTCGCCCGGCTTCCCGCTCAGGTTGGTCCGCACGGCCTGCTTGGGCGCCGACGAGGGCAGGTAGACCCACAGCACCTTCCCGTCGGCGAGGATCAGGTCGCCGGCGGGCCGGCGCCACCGCATCGCGAAGCGGCCCGGCCGCTGCTGCAGGAATTCGCCGGTCGACGTCTCGTCGCTGCCGAGCATCTGGTCGCGGATGCGCTGCGTGAAGTCGGCGCGCATCGTCGTGGCCCGACCCAGCGCGACCACCGCCCCGTCGAGGAGCGCGCCGGCATCCGGCGCCTGCGCGCCGGGCGGCGCGACAACGAGGGCCGCCAGCCCCAGTGCCGCGGCGAGCTTCAGGTGACCTCCGCGGGCTCGGCGATGCGCCGCCCGATGACCTCGGCGATCGCCCGGGCCTGGCGCATCAACTCCGCGAACTGATCGGGCGCCAGGCTCTGCGCGCCGTCCGACAGCGCGTGCGCGGGGTCGGGGTGCACCTCCACCAGCAGGCCGTCGGCGCCGGCGGCGACCGCGGCCCGCGCCATCGGGATCACCTTGTCCCTCAGGCCCGTGCCGTGGCTCGGGTCGGCGACGATCGGCAGGTGCGAGAGCTTGTGCACCAGCGGGATCGCCGTCAGGTCGAACAGGAATCGGGTGGCGGTGTCGAATCCGCGCACGCCCCGCTCGCACAGGATGACCTGCGGATTGCCCTCGGCCAGGATGTACTCGGCGGCGAGCAGCAGCTCGGTGATGGTGGCGGCGATGCCGCGCTTGAGCAGCACGGGGCGGGCCGTGCGGCCCACCCGCCGCAGCAGCGCGTAGTTCTGCATGTTGCGGGCGCCGACCTGGATGATGTCGGCGTAGCGGGCCACCAGGTCCACGTCCTCGGAGTCCATCACCTCGGTCACCACCAGGAGCCCGGTCTCGTCCCGCGCCTTGGCCAGCAGCTCGAGCCCCCGCTTGCCCAGGCCCTGGAACGAGTAGGGCGAGGTGCGCGGCTTGAACGCGCCGCCCCTGAGGACGACGGCGCCCGCCTCGCGCACCGCGCGCGCCGAGGCGATGATCTGCGCCTCGGACTCCACGGAGCACGGACCCGCCATCACCACCACGTCGTCGCCGCCGATCGCCACGCCTCCCGGCAGCTGGACGACGGTGTTCTCGTTCCGCCACTCGCGCGAGACCTGCTTGTAGGGTTGGGAGACGTGGATGATCTCGAGCACGCCGGGGAGGCCCTCGAGCCGCGAGGCGTCCACCTTCCCGTCGTTCCCCACCAGGCCGACCGCGGTGCGCTGCTTGCCCGGCATCGGGCGGGCCTGGTAGCCCATCTCCTCGATCGCGGCGACGACGCCCTGGATCTCCCCGGCGGTCGCGCCGTGCTGCATGACGATCAGCATCGCGCTTCGCGCCTCACCGCGTCACCTCGAACCGGTCGCCGTCGGCGGCGATCGCCACCGGCCCCCGGTAGCGCTGCCCGATCGCGGCGCGCACGTCCACCGCCTCGGTGGGAGGATAGAGGTGGGTCAGCACCAGCCGCGCCGCGCCGGCGTCGGCCGCGAGCCGGCCCACGCTGTCCGGGGTGAGGTGGCCGTCCACCCCCTGGCCGTCGGGGAGCGAGCACTCGGCCAGCAGCAGGTCGCAGCCCTTCGCCCAGCGGGCCAGATCGGGGCTCGGTCCCGTGTCACCCGTGTACACCAGTCGCCCCTCCGGCGCCGAGACGCCGAACGCGACGCTCTCGGGCGTGTGCGGCGTCGGATGCACCTCGAGCATCACGTCGGGGGAGAGCGGGAACGGCTCCCCCGCCTGGAGGTCGAGGATGCCGATGGGATAGCCGGGATCGAGCAGCCAGTCGCCGAACCCCTCGGCCAGGCTCTTCACCAGGCGCACCGTCCCCGCCGGACCGACGATCACCAGCGGCTCCTGGCGCTTGGTGGCGTGGCGCAGCGCGAACAGGAGCGCCGGCAGCTCGCCGAAGTGATCGGGGTGGAAGTGGCTGAGGGCCACGTGGGACACGTGCTCCCACGCCAGACCGCAGCGCGCCAGCCGGTGGGTCGCACCCGAGCCGCAGTCCATCAGCAGGCGGACGTCGCCCCGCTCGACCCAGTGCGCGGGGCCCGAGCGGGTGGCGGACGGGGCCACCGTGCCCGTCCCGACGGTGACCAGCGCGAGCGTCATGGCGCTCCGAGATAGACGATGCGTTTCGTGTTCTGGAAACCCGGTGCCGTCAGCCGATAAAGGTACACTCCGGGGCGGACGTATGCTCCCGTATCGTCCTTGCCGTCCCACGCCAGACGCGTGTCGCAGGTGCCGGCCGCGTCGCCCGACGGCCGGCCGTAGCGGCCGACGTCCAGCGTGCCGGGCACCTGGCTCGACGGGACCAGGCGCCGCACCAGCCGGCCGCGGAGATCGAAGATCTCCAGGCGCACGTCGCCCGGCGTGGCGATGTCGAACCAGATGCAGGTGGTCGATACGCCGAGCCCGCGGTTGGGGAACGGGTTCGGGAAGTTCTGGAACAGGATCGTCGTGGCGGGGGCGCTCTGGTCGAGCAGCAGGAAGGTGCCGCGGCTCGTGGTCACCACCGAGTCGATCGGGCCGAGATGCGCCACGATCTGCCACCGGTAGGGGAGGTTGCGCTCCAGCGGCTGGCTCGGCCGATAGGTGGTGTCGGTGAGGCCGCGGACGGCCACGGCCGGGTTGCCGGGCCCGTCCGAGGCCGGGAACACCGTCAGGTCGAAGGTCAGGGGTCCCGGCGGCGTCGCCGCCAGCGGCGCGTGCCAGGCGAACAGCGGCTGGGAGTCGCGAATGCTCTCGCCGCCGGGCGCGTCGAGCGTGAGCAGCGTGACCCACGGCGGAACGACCAGCGGCCCGATCCTGTGGATCGCCTCCGAGGTCCCCAGCGCCGAGCGCGCGGTGAGCCTCCAGAACAGCCGGGTGAGCGGCTGGGGTGCGCGCGTCAGGGTAACCGCCGATCCGGTGGCGGTGGTGTCCAGGATGATCGTGGCGAACCCGGTATCGACGGCGACTTGGAGCTCGAACGTGTCCGGCGACGAGCCGAACGGTGGCGTTCCGGCGTCCCAGCTGAACGTGGGAGTGATGGAGGCGAGGTTCGAGTCGAGGGGCGCCAGCGGCTCCAGGCCAGTCGGGAAGGCCAGCAGCTTGAGCGCGTCGGGGATGCCCCAGCCGTGGTTGTTGTCCGGGGTGTCGCGCAGGCTCGCGGCGTCCAGCAGGCCGCGTCTCAAGGCGCTGGCCGGCTGGCCGAGCCTGGTGCCCTGGGCCAGGGCCGCGATCCCCGCCACCAGCGGCGTGGCGAACGACGTCCCGGATTCCTGGGCAATGCTGCTGGGCGCGACGGCGACGAAGACGGCCGAGCCGGGCGCCACCACCTCGGGCTTGATGCGGCCGTCGGCGGTGGGGCCGCGCGAGCTGAACGCGACCACCTGGGCGAGCGAGTCGGTCGCGCCGACCGCGACGATGCCCCGGGCGTCGGACGGCGTGCTCAGCGTGCCGGACGACGGGCCGCTGTTCCCGATCGCCACCACCACCAGCGTGCCGCGCGCCGCGGCGCTGTCCGCCGCCAGCGTGGTGACGCCCACGTCGCCGTTGAGCTGCTGGTAGGAGTAGCTGAAGCCGTTGTCGAAGCTGAGGTAGCCCAGGCTCGAGGAGATGATGTCGACGCTGAGCGACTCGGCCGCCTCCACCGCGGCGACCCAGTTGTCCTCCTCGACGCGCGTCTCGGTCGGCGTGTACTCGGTGGTGGCGAGGACGAACTGCGCCGCCGGCGCCGCTCCGACGAGCACCCCGGGGCGATGGGCGGCGATCAGCGAGAACGTCGCGGTGCCGTGCGCGCGCCCCGTGGGGTCGGGCTGGTTGACGTAGTCACGCAGCGCCACGACGTGCGCGCCGCTGACGAAGGCCTGCGAGGTGTCGACTCCGGCGTCGAGCATCGCGATGCGGACGCCGGCGCCGCTGTCGCCCAGCGCGTGCACCGCCGGGATGTCGAGCTGGCGCGCCGCCCAGCCTCCCGGGCCGTAGGTGGTGTCCAGCGGCGCGGCGGGCCGCAGCGGGGCGGCACACGACGGCTTCGCGCACGGCGCCGCGGCCCGGGCGGCGGCGGCCGCGCCGCGCGGCTCCGGCCGGCGGAAGTAGACCCCCACGGCCTGGACCCGCCGCACGCCGGGTGCGACGGCCAGGGCGGGCAGCGCCGCGCCCGGCACCGCGGCGGACACGGCCCAGACGAACCGGCTGGTCCGCCGGACGGAGCCGCCGGCGCGGCGCACCAGCGCCGCGAGGGTGTCGAGGTCGGTGGCGCGGTCCGCGATGACCCACACCAGCACCGTCGTGTCGGGGCGGGTCCAGGCGCGGGCGAGACGCGGCGAGACGGTGCGGGGGACCTGGGCGACGGCCGCGCCGGCGGCCACGAGCAGCGACAGCAGCGCGAGTCCGGCGCGCGGCACGTCAGGCGGCCTGGGTTTCGCCGCCCAGCCGCACCGACACGACGCTGGAGACGCCGGGTTCCTGCATCGTGACCCCGTACACCGCGTCGGCCACGGCCATCGTTCTCGGATTGTGCGTGATCACGACGAACTGCGTGTTGCCCTTGAACTCCTCGAGCAGGCGCGTGAACCGGCCGATGTTGGCGTCGTCCAGCGGCGCGTCCACCTCGTCCAGCACGCAGAACGGGCTCGGCTTGGTGAGGTAGATGCCGAACAGCAGCGCCAGCGCCACCAGCGATCGCTCGCCCTGGGAGAGCAGGTGGATGCGCTCGGTGCGCTTGCCGCGCGGCTTCGCGACGATCTCGATCTCGGACTCCAGCGGGTCGGTCTCGTCCACCAGGAACACGTCGCACGAGCCGCCGCCGAACAGTGTCCCGAACACCCGCTGGAAGTTGGCGCGTGCCCCCCCGAAGGTGGCGGTGAAGCGTTCCCGCGCCACCGTGTCCAGCTCGCGCACGCTCTGCTGGAGCGAGTTGCGGGCGGCGAGGATGTCGTCACGCTGGGTCACGAGGTGCTCGAGCCGCCGCTTCTCGTCGGCGTGCTCCTCGACCGCGAGCGGATTGACGGGGCCCAGCGCCTCGATCTGGGTCCGGATCTCGTCGGCCTCGGCCCGCAGCGCGGCCTCGTCGCCGGCCACGTCGGCCGGCTCGGCCAAAATCTGGTCCAGGCCCTTGCCCCATTCCGCGCTCAGCCGCTCGTCCAGCAGCCGCCGGGATCCCGTGAGCTCGCTCGCCTCCAGCTCCAGGCGGTGCGACTCGTCGGACAACGCGGCCACGTGCTCGCGTGCCGCGGCGACCTCCGCCTCGGCGTCGCGCAGCGCCAGCTCGGCCGCCGCCAGCGACTCCGCCGCGGTCACCGACGCCCGTTCCAGCTCCGCGAGCGCCGCGCGCCGCTCCACCAGCTCCTCCTGCCAGGCCGCCCGCTGGCCGTCGAGGGTTCCGATCTCGGCCTCGAGCGCGACCTGCTCGGCCCCCAGGCTGTCCCCGCGGTCGGTGAAGTCCCGGGCCGCGCCGGCGCTGCGCTCCTCGCGCTCGAGGGCCGCCGAGAGCCGGGCGCCGACCTGCGCCTCCTCGACCTGCCAGTGGACGCGACGCTCCCGCGCCGCCTCGTGCTCGTTCTCGGTCTCGGTGACCCGCGAACGCTCGGCGGCGAGCGCGCCGTCCAGCCGTACCCGCTCCAGCTCCGCCGCCGACAGCCCCTCGTCCACCTCCACGAGCCGCTGCTGCACGATCCCCAGGCGATCCGACAGCCGGTCGTGGAGCGCGCGCTCGGTGGCCAGGTCGCGCTCCACGTGCGCCAGCTGGCGCCGGGCGTCGTCCGCCTCCGCCGCGGCGTGGCGCTCCTCGCCACGGGCGAGCTCCACGGCCGCTTCGGCGTCGGCCGCCTCGGCCTGGCGCAGCTCCAGCCGTCCGGCAGCGGCCTCGAGCGCGCGGTCCTGCTCGGCGAGCGCGTCGGCGAGCCGGCCCGTGTCGTCGCGCAGCGCCTCGAGCTCGGCCCGGCGGCGCAGCGGCCCGACCGCGTCCGACGGCCCCGGCAGGAACACCGCGCCGTTGGCGCGAATGACCGCGTCGCCGGCGGGCGCGAACGGCCGCGCGCCGGCCAGCAGCGCCCGCACCCAGCGGTCGGCCGGTCCGCCGCCGGCCGTCTGGGCGGTCGGCTCGCCGGCGTCGGGACCCGTGGGTCCCGGCTCGAGCGGCAGGAGGAGGAGCGGGCCGGTACCCGCGTCCCGGTGCCAGGCGTGGATCTGGTCGCAGGCGGCCAGCGAGGCCACCACCACCGCGTGCATCCACTCGCCCAGCACGTGCTCGGCGAGCGCGGCGTCCTCCCGCCGCACGTGGACGTAGTCCGCGAGCGGCCCCAGCACCGCGCCCCCGAAGCGGTCGCGCGCGCCCAGGAGCGCGGCCGCCGCCGGGGCCAGCCCGACCCGGTCGCGCTCCAGCTGCTCGAGCGCGCCCCGGCGCGCGGTGGCCTGCGCGAGCGCCTCCTCGGTGGCCCGGCGCTCGGCCCGGAGCCGTGCCTCGTGCTCCCGCGCCTCCGCGAGCGCGTGCCGCGAGCGGTCCGCCTCCAGTCCGAGGGACACCAGCCGCTCGGCCAACTGCCCGTGGCGGGCCTCCGCCGCGGACGCCTGGCCCAGGGCGACGTCGCGATCCCGCGTCAGCGCCGCCCGACGCGCCTCGGCGGCGGCCAGCTCCGGGCGCAGATCCGCCATCTCCCGCTCCAGTGCCTGACGCTCGCCGTCCAGACGCCGGATCCCCTCCGCCTGCTGCTGCAGCGCTTCCTCCAGGCCCCGCAGCTCCGCGCGCTGCTCGGCCAGGCGCGTCCGCGTGGCCTCCTCGGCCGCGAGCCGCGCGTCGAGCTCGGCCTGCACGGCCGAGCGGTCCCGCTCCGCCGCCTGGCGCTCCGCCGACGCCGCGTCGCGCTCCCGGGTGACCCGGACCGCCGAGGCCTGCGCGTCGCTCCGCTCGGCCAGGGCGCGCTCGCGCCGCGCCGCCGCGTTGGCCCGCCGCTCGGCCGCCAGCGCCACGTCGCCCTCGAGCGCGCTCACCGCCAGACGGCTCTCCCCCACGCGGCGCTCGACCTCGCTGCGCTGCGCCTCCGCGCCGGCGCGAGCCTCGGCCGCCGCCTCCCGCGCCGTCTCCAGCTCGGCCTGCCGCCGCCGCTCGTCGGGCAGCTCGACCGCCAGCGCCGCGCGCCGCTCCGAGACCAGCCGCAACGCCGCGTCCACGGTCGCCACGTCGAGACGCGCCAGCGCCGCCACCAGCTGGTAGCGCCGCGCCACCAGCTCGGCGTGGCGCTCCGAGCGCCGGCGCTGCCGCGACAGGCTGCGCACCCGCGACTCCACCTCGACCACCACCTGCTCCAGCTGCGCGAGGTCCGTCGTGGTCTCCTCGAGCCGCCGCTCCGTGCTGCGCCGGCGCTCGCGGTACAGCCCCAGGCCGGCCGCCTCCTCGAACAGCGCGCGCCGGTCGTCCGGGCGGTCGGAGAGCAACGCGTCCACCATCCGCGCTTCGATCACCACCGCCTGGTTCGTCCCGAGCCCCGTGCCCGCCAACTTCGCCAGCAGCTCGCGGCGCGTCACCGGCGCCTGGTTGATGAAGTACTCGGACTCACCGGAGCGGGAGACACGCCGGCCCAGCACCACCTCGACGAAATCGAGGTCGATCAGCCGGTCGCTGTTGTCGAAGTGCATCGAGACTTCGGCGATGTTCTGCGCCCGCCGGCCGGCGGACCCCTGGAAGATGACCTCCTCCATCCGCGCGCCCCGCAGCACCCGCGGGTTGTGCTCCCCGAGGACCCAGCGCACGGCGTCGGAGATGTTCGACTTCCCGCACCCGTTGGGGCCGATCACCGCGGTCACGCCGGGATCGACGAGAACCTCGACGGTGTCGGCAAAGGACTTGAATCCGGCCAGCTCGAGACGGCGCAGCTTCATGGACGGTATCCCACGCGCGGGACGAGCTGGCCCGCGCTCCGGGTGGATGCCAGCAGGGTGTCGAGGTACGCGGCCTGCACGGCCGACGCGAAGGCGCCGGTGTACAGCCGGAACGAACCGTCGGCCTGGCCGAGCACGAACGCGGCGATCCCGGCGTCGCGCAGCCGGGCGCGCTCGGCCCGCGCTGCGGCGAGCGTCGCGACCCGCCGCAGGGCGAACGACAGCGGCGCCAGGACCGTGCTCGCGGAGCTGCTGCCGTCGAGCCCGGCGCCGCGCACCGCGCGCAGCAGCGAGTCGGCGGCATCCTGCGTCGCCACCGGGCCGGCGTACACGCGATACCAGCGCGCCCGGTCCACGTAGAGCGGCGAGACCATCGGCACGAAGCCGCGGGCCTCGACGGTATCCGCATCCTCGAGCGCCTGGCTGAAGTTCGTCCACGCCGCCACCTGCACGGCGAACGGGAGGGAATCCACGCCGTGTGGCACCAGGGCGCGGGGTCCGGGAACCATCCGCGCGGGCAGCTCGGCCGGCTCCGGCGGAACCGGCGCCTGCTCCCAGCCGAACTGCCGGCGGTACGCGTAGACGCCCGCGGCCAGCGCCAGCACCAGGCCGAGGGCGAACAGGTTCTTGCGGTGGCGGGACCACCGGCCGGTCGCGTGCCGCCGCATCAGCGGCTGGCCCAGCCGTCCGCCCGGCACCACCAGCTCCTCGTCTCCCCCCTCGAACCCGTCGTCCGCGGGTCCGCGCGGGAAGGTCGCGGGCCCCTCGTCGGCCGGGCCTTCCACCGCGAAATCGGGGATCCCGGCGTCGTTCACCGGGGCCGCGTACTCCGCGACGCCCTCGGCCGCCTCGGCACCCACCCACGCGGCCCCGGTCTCGGCCGCCGGCCCGCCCCGGCCGAACGGCGGAGCGGCGTACCCGCCGTCGGATGGGGCCGGCGCCGTGCCGGTGGTGTCCGTGAAGGTCCCCAGCAGCGGGATGCCGCGGTCCAGCGCGGCCTGGATCTCGGGCGTCGCGGCCAGCCCGTCATCGGCGCCGGGTGCGAGCGCGACGAGCCCGTCCACCGGCGTGGCCAGCACGTTGATGCAGCTGGGCGGCAGGAACAGCAGCATCACCGCGTCCTCGTGCCGGAATCCCGCCGAGAGGCGGGCCCAGCGCGGGCGAGCCATCAGGTCCTCGGGGCTCGGGGAGAACGTGCCCGCCGGCACGAAGAACAGGGTGCCCTCCGGCTGCGCCCGCGCGATGCGGGACAGCGAGGCGCCGTACTCGAACACGTCCACGATCCCGTCGCCGTTCGGCTCGCCGGTGACGCTGTGCAGCCGCGGTGCGTCGACGTAGCAGTCGATGAGCGCCACCCGCCGGCCCGTGCGGGCCGCGCGGCGGGCGAACTCCCAGGCCGCCTCCGCGGCGCGGTCCACGTCGTCGGTGGCGGGGACGAGCGTGACGACGGCCGCGTCGCGCGGGATCTCGGGTGCGCTCCAGGGGTCCAAGGGCGCGGCCTGCTCGGGCGGCCTCATGGCGCGGAGGGACCTCCCGGTCCCCGCCCGGTGATCCAGTACGGCCGGCCGAGGGTCCGGGCGGCCGAGTCGGCGGACGAGCGCGTGCCATACGGCCCGATCAGCACCCTCCAGCTCTCCGTCGGCGACAGGGGACTCGCGACGTGGGAGGCGTAGCCGGCCCGCGCCAGCTCGGCCGCGAGCTCCCGGGTCTGCCGCTCGTTCTGCGACGCGGACACCTGCACCCAGAACTCGGCGGCACGCTCGCCCGTCGCCGGCGCCCCGGGCTCCGCCTGCTCGGGGGCAGGCGCGGGCGCCGCCGCCGGCGTGGCCGGTCTGGAGGCGGCGGGAGCGTTCGGAGCCGGACCCGAGGGCGGGCCCGCGACGGGCGGGGCGGGGCGCACGGCGATGGCGGGCGCGGCCGCCGCCGGCTCCGTGGCGGCCCGTCGGGCCTCCTGTCGCGCCGCGACGATGGCGGACGAGGGCTTCCAGCGCCCGAGGAACCAGAGGTCCCCGGCGCCGTCGGCCACCGCGCCCAGCGAGTCGAGCGAGCGCACGTCGTGCGCGACCACCGCCCGCCCCTCGCGCGAGAGGAGCACGCCACCCTCCGACACGGTCGGCAGGTCGCTGGACCACTGGGTGCTCAACCGCCCGGCGACGCGACCGCTGGCGACGCCCACAACCCAGGTGTCGCCCGGCCGGTCCGCCGGCCTGACCATCACCACGCGGCCCCACGGGTCCATGCGCAGGTCCGACGCGGGTCCAGGCAGCGGGATCGTCGGCCGCTCCTTGCGCTGGAAGCGGTCCACCACGGCCAGCTCGCTCTTGTCCTTGAGGGCGACGTACACCCGGTAGCCCGACGGGGCGAACGCCGCGGCCACCGGCGAGCCGGCGAGGCGCACGAACCACGGATGCCACTGGTCGCGGTCCTCCGCCACCACGAGGCCCGAGTCCGTGGCGAACGCGATCGCGTCGCCGTCGCGGCTCCCCGCCACGGCCGCCGTGCGGGGGACCGGCACCGCGACCGGCGGCTCCGGGTCGCGGGCGAGCGAGATCAGGGAGTCCCTGCGGACGACGATCAGCCTGGAATCGGGGCCGGCGAACGCATCGCGCACGCCGCCGCCGACGGTGGCGGGCCAGCGCTGGATTCCCCAGGGCTCCGACTCCACGACGCCGCCGTCCGGGGTGACGACGAGCAGCGTGCCGTCGGTCGCGAGGGCGGTGAAGCGGCCGCCCGTGGCCACGGTCTTCTGCAGCAGCGCCACCAGGTCGAGTGCGTCAATCGCGCCGCTGCTGTCGCGGTAGAGCAGCCGGCGCCCGGCGGCGTCGACCCCGATGGCCGCACGGGCCGGCGAGGTGCGCGCGCCGGTCTGCCACTCCGCGGGCGCGAGGCTCGGCAGGCTGTACACGCGGACCGGGCCGCCCCTCGCGGCCAGCCGGACCGCGACGATGGGGATGGCCCGCGGCCCCTCGGCCGGTTGCTGGCTCGAAGGTTCGTTGCCTGGGGTGCCGCCGGACTGTCGGCCGGAGCACGCCGTCGCGAGCAGGATCAGCGAGAGAAAGCGTTTCAACAGACACCAAAACTAGTCGCCGGGGGCGGCGCGGCAATGGCTGCGCCGGCCTCGACCGGGGCCGCGCCGCGCGGGGCGGGGGAGGCCCGCCGCGGCCGATCGCCCGGGGGGCCGGCTAGAACGGCGGCCCGAGGCTGAGCATCCAGTAGCCGCCGTGACCCGGCCGCTGGTTCGGGATCGCGTAATCCACGCGAACGACCGCGATGCCCAGCACGTTCACGCGGAGCCCCACGCCATAGCTGGTGAGCGGCACCCGCACGGCGTTCGGGTCGGCGTCCGCCGGCCGCGACCAGCGCACGGACGAGTTGCTGTTCCAGGCGATCCCCGCGTCGTACCACAGCGCGCCCTCGATGGGCGGGAAGCCGACCGGCAGGAACCCCAGGGTGAGGTTCCGCACCAGCTGGAAGCGGAACTCCGCGTTGAACACGGCGATCCGCGACCCGATCAGCTGGTCGACCTCCGGACATCCGGTCGCCGAGGGGATGCTGGCCCGCGAGGCCGTGCACATGGACGCGTCGTACGACCCGAAGGTGTAGCCGCGCACCAGGTCGGTGGAGCCGAGGTAGTTCGGGAACAGGTCGCCGTCGCGCCCGAACCGGCCCAGCATCAGCAGCCGGGTGGCGAAGGTGAACGGGTACTTGATCAGGTCGTAGCGGCGGTAGTCGCCGAGGAGCTGGGTGTAGCGCCAGTTCCCGAAGACGGGCGAGACCTCGAACCGGTAGCGCTGCCCGAAGAAGGGGCTGGTGTAGCCGAACAGGGAGTTGTCGTAGACCAGCGCCAGCGACGGCTGCACCAGGTTGAGGCTGCCGCCTTCGCTGCTGCTGTCCGAGTACCCGACCGCCTGCCCGGTGTTCGGATCGACGGCCGTCTCGAGGGTCAGCGTGGCAAGACCGACGTTGGTGTACCGCAGGCCGAATTCGAGGCGCCGGAACCGGTTCAACGGGTAGTAGGCGTCGGCGAACGCGCTCCGGAGCACCAGGCGCTGCACCTGCTCACTCAGCAGATCGGTGCCTCCGGGGCCGGCACCCGCGGTGTACGCGGAGTTCACGTAGTAGTACAGCGGCTGCTGCTGGAAGCCGAGATCGTAGTTCACGCGGTGGCCCTGGTCGAGGTACGCGGCGAGGACCTGGGCCTCCGAGATCCGTCCGTTGACGGCGCCGGAGAAGATGAGCGACTGGTTCCCGAGGATGTCCGACAGCTCGATCGCGGTGCCGCCGAAGACGCCCCGCCCGAAGTTGTCCCGCGTGTAGCCGATGGTGGGCCGGCTCACGTAGTCCGGCGTGAAGCGCACCCGGTAGGTGTGCAGGCCGAAGCTGGCCGTGTCGGGCAGGGCGAGCGTCGCACTGTCGAGCAGGGCGGCGACCGACAGGGGCTGGGCCGCGGCGCTGTCGGCGCGCGTCGGGCGCGCGTCCGAGGGCCGGAACTCGCCGCCCGAGCGGTAGATCGAGGTCGAGACGCCGGCGGGCGGCGGGCTCGGGGCGGTCGGAGGCTCGGCCGGCCGGGCGGGAGCTCCGGACGGCGCCTCCCCCAGCCGGGCGAGCGCGGCGTCGCTGACCGGCGCCGGGTGGGCGCCCTCGGCCACGGCGACGTCGCTTCTCAGGGGCAGGGCGCTCGCGTTCGCCAGGGCGATCCAGTCGGGCTGGGGCTCTCGGTACGGCGCCTTCTTCAGGGACCGCGGGTTGTCGATGGCGTAGACGTCGTAGTCGCCGTTCTGGTAGTAGGTGAGGAGCATCCGGTCGGCGCCGCTCGCCCACGAGATGGCGGGCGAGAGATCGGTGATCCCCGTGATGCCGGTGTAGGCGTTGGTCAGCTGGTAGAGGGCCCCGTCCCCCAGGTCGTACAAGAAGACGTTGTCGATCCCGGACCGGTCGGAGACGAACGCGAGCGAGCGGCCGTCGGGCGCCCAGACCGGATTGATGTTCTTGCCCCGGTCCATGCCCGGGAGCACGCGGATCGAATCGCCGTCGAGGTAGTACAGCCCGATCCGCAGGTTGCCGAAGCGGAGGATGCCGAAGTCGGTGTCCGGCCCCCGGTCGGTCGTGAAGGCGATGGCACGGCCGTCGGGCGACCAGGACGGCATCAGGTCGGCAAACCGGTCGGCGGTCAGGCGCCGCAGGTTCTGGCCGTCCGCGTCCACGACGTACAGGTCGGACCAGCCGCCGTCGTAGCCGGTGAAGGCGATCTGCTTGCCGTCGGGCGACCAGGTCGGGTCGGTGATCCCGTCCACGTCGAGGCGGTACTGCCCCACGATGCGGTCGTGCGGCACGTCGAGCACGACCAGGTTGTCCTGCCCGCCGCTCTTGGCGGCGAACGCGTACTCGGTGCCGTCGGGCGACCAGGCCCCGGTGGAGTTGATGAACCGCAGGGTCTCGAAGTTGGGGTTGATGGACGAGCGCACCAGGCGCCGCAGGACGCGTCCGGAATCGGCGTCGGCGAGGTACAGGTCCACGAAGAAGAAGTCGCGCTCCGACAGGTAGGCCACCTCGCGGCCGTCGGGCGAGATCTGCGGCGAGACGTGGAGGGAGCCCTTCGCCGTCTTCTCGGTCAGCAGCGCCCGCGCGAAGTGCCGCGCGCGCTGGTGATCGGCGAGCTGCGGCAGGTACATGGTCTGGACCGCGTCGCGCCAGTCCTCGGAGAACTGCTCCAGCGACTCGCCCAGCACCCGCCGGAACGCCTTGTCGATGCCGCCGGACATCACGCCGTGGAGGATGGCGCCGATGGCCTCGTCGCCCCAGCGCTGGCCGATGTACGCCCAGATGGAGTGGCCGAACCGGTACGGGAAGATGCGCGGGTCGTAGGTCAGCTGCTCGATGGTCGGGAGGTTGCCCTCGACCGCCGCGTCCCGGAGCCACATCGCGGTGTGCGGATCCACCGGGCCGATCGAGAGGTACTCGGCCATTCCCTCCATGAACCACAGCGGCGGGTTGATCTGGCCGAGCGCCTGGAGCCCGGCGCCGGGGTGCCCGTGGCTGAACACGTCGAACTGGAACGCGTGCACCATCTCGTGCTGCAGCACGTGCGCGAAGTCCGCGTACGAGCCCGTGAACGGCACGACCATCCGGTGCTTGTAGGGCTCCGTGAAGCCGCCCGTGCCTTCGCCGACGTCGCCCTCGGTGGCATTGGTCTGCTGGAAGTCGGACGAGGAGGCGTACAGGAGCAGCGGCTTGCGCTCGATCCACTGCTGCTGGAGGATGCGCGACAGCCGGGCGTAGGCGCGCTCGGCCATCCGGGCGCCGTCCAGCGCGGCGGCGCGCTCGCGCCCGTAGAAGTAGACGTCGAAGTGCTGGGTCGCGATGACCTGCCAGTGGAAGCTGCCGTACTGGACCTTGTTCTGGCCGAAGTACTGCGCCCGGCCGTCCGCCGGCCGGAGGACGACGGCGCCGAGCACGAGCAGGGCCACCGCGAGGGTGCGCTTCATCGCCGCTCCTCTCCGCCGGTCATCGCGCGCTGCGGGGCATCGGCCCACAGGCCCTCCAGCTGGTAGAACTCCCGCAGCGCCGGGTGGAAGACGTGCACCACGAAGTCCACGAAATCCAGCAGCACCCAGCGGCCCCCGGCGAGCCCCTCGATGTGGTGGGCCCGCACGCCGCGCTCCCGCAGGTCCTCCAGCACGTGCTCGGCGATCGCGCGGACGTGGGTGTCCGAGGTGCCGGAGACCACCACGAAGTAGTCCGTCGCGTCGCTCAGCTTGCGGAGGTCGAGCACCACGCCGTCCAGCGCCTTGCGGTCGGCGCATGCCGCCTCGACCCACGCGAGCGCGTCAGCCTCGGCGGGGCGCGGGGGCCGGTGCCGGGCCGGGCGTCGCGCCGGTCTCCTCCCCGTCATAGCCTGCCGGAGGAGGAAAGGTTCCCGTCGCGGGCGCCGTCCTCGACCTGATAGAACACGCCCCACGCGCCGGGACCCACGTGCGCCCCCAGCACCCCCGTGACGGGCGCGACCAGCACCTCGAGAGGCCGGTAGCGCTCGGCCAGGGCGCGGCGCACCCGCTCCGCCAGCTCCGGCGTGTCCGCGTGCGCGACCGCGAGCCGCAGGCGCACGCGCGTCGGAGGCAGCACAGCGTCCAGGAGCCGGCACACGCGGTCCAGCAGCGCCGCCTGTCCGCGCACCCGTCCCGCCGCCACGACCTTGCCGTCGTGGTCGAGCGAGAGGATCGGCTTCATGTCGAGCAGCCCCCCGAGCCAGGCCTGCACGCGGGACACGCGGCCGCTGCGCAGCAGGTACTGGAGCGTGTCCACCGTGCAGTACATCCCCGACCGGTCGCGGACCCGCTCCAGCTCGCGTGCGATGGTCGCGGCGTCCCAGCCCGCCTCGGCGAGCTCCGCGCCCCGCAGGGCCAGCAGGCCGATGCCGAACGACGCACTCCGACTGTCCACCAGGTGGATGCCGCCCGCCGCGAACGAGCGCCGGGCCGCCTCCGCGTTGGCGTAGGTGCCGGACAGCGCGGACGACAGCAGCACGGCCACCACGCCCTCGGCCTCGGCTCGGGCGTGCTCGAACGCCGCCAGGAACTGCGCCGGCGACGGCTGGCTGGTGGTGGGCGGGGGCCCGCCGCCGCGGAGCCGCCGGTAGAACTCCCCCGGCGCCAGCTCGACGCGGTCGAGCAGGACCTCGTCGCCGAACAGCACCTGCAGCGGCACCAGGGCGATGCCGTACCGGTCGAGCACGGTGTCGGGGAGATCGCAGGCGCTGTCGCAGACGATGGCGACCCGCTTGACGGCCGTCGTCAGCAGCCGGTGCTGCTCCCGCATGTCGTCGGCCTTCCGCGTGACCACCTCGCCCCAGCCCTCGGCGATCCGGAAGACCGCGGCCGCGTCGTCGGTGTGGATGTGCACGCGCAGCAGGTCCGCCGCCCTCAGGGCCAGCAGCGAGCCGCCGAGCGGCGCGAGCGCCACCCGGGCGTCGGCCGAGCCGGGGAGGCGGTCGCCCTTCACCAGGACCTCGGTGCAGAAGCGGTAATCCTGCTCGGCGGCCACCGCGGCGACGGCCGCCGGCGCCAGCGCCACATCGGCGGGCGGCGGCAGCTCGGCGGCGTGCATCCCCTTTTCGATGAGGCGCACCACGCCCTCGAGCATGCGCACGAAGCCCTTGCCCCCGGCGTCCACGACGCCCGCCTCCTTGAGCACGGGCAGCTGCTCCGGCGTGCGCTGCAGGGCTTCGTCGGCGTGGGCCAGCGTGGCGCGGAGCATCGGGACGATGTCGGTGTGCTCGCTCGCACCGCGCTCGGCGCCCCGGGCCGCTTCCCGGGCGACCGAGAGGATGGTGCCCTCCACGGGCTTCTCGAGCGCCTCCTGGAGCCGCTCGAAGCCGCGCCGGATGGCCGCCGCCAGCTCGTGGGTGCGGACCTGCATGCGCTGGCCGATGCCCTCGCTGAAACCGAGCAGGAAGTGCGAGAGCATCATGCCCGAGTTGCCGCGGGCGCCGCGGACCGACGCCTCGGCGGCGGCGCGGGTGACCTCGGGCAGCTGCGGTGCGTCGCCGAGCCGGTGCAGGGCGTCGGCGATGGAGCGGACGGTGTGGGTGAAGTTGGTGCCGGTGTCGCCGTCCGGCACCGGGTAGACGTTGATGCGATTCAGCTCGTCGCGCCCTGCCACGACCCACGCGGCGGCCGCCAGCAGCGATCGCCGCAGGCGACGGCCGTCCAGGTAGCCGATCGCCGTGCCCACGTCGCTACTCCTTGACCACCCAGACGCGGACTTCGGGCTTCACGTCGGCGTGCAGGCGGATCGGCACCTTGTACACGCCCAGCGTCTTGATCGGGTTCTCGAGCTCCACGGCCTTGCGGTCCACCGCCAGGCCCTCGGCGGCGAGGCGCTCGGCGATGTCGCCGGCGGTGACCGAGCCGAACAGCTTGTCCCCCTCGCCCGCCTTCATGGTGAACGACAGCGAGACGGTCTCGAGCCGCGTCGCGAGGTCGCGCGCGCTGGAGACTTCGGCCGCCACCTTCCGGTCCCGCTGCCGCTGCTCGGCCCCGAGCCGGCGGCGGTTGCCGTCGGTGGCCAGGTAGGCCAGCCCGCGCGGCAGCAGGAAGTTGCGCGCGTAGCCGTCCTTGACGGTCACGACCTCGCCGGCGCGCCCGAGCTTCTCGACGTCCTCGCGGAGAATCACGTCCATGGCAATCGTCCCCTAGGGTTTGCCGGCGGCGCGCGCCAGGCGCAGCCGCCAGTCGACCAGCGTGTCGGTGAGTCCCAGCACGAGCAGCGCCGGCGCGAGGATCCACCACAACAGCACGGTGCCGAGCAGCACGACGGCCGAGGCCAGCAGCCCGGTGAAGCGCGCGGCGACCGCCACGGCCGCCAGGACGGCGACGCCCCGCACCAGGTACAGGCCGCCGAAGAACAGCAGCAGGTTGCCGCCCATGGCCCGCGCCCAGCCGAGCCGCGGCAGCAGCACGGCGACCAGCGACAGCGCGACGCCCCAGATCAGGTGGTCGTTGAAGCGGAAGCCGGCCAGCGCGCCCAGCGGCTCACCGCGTGGCGCGCGGGCGATACGGTGGTAGAGGGCCCACGCCAGAGCCTGCGCGGCGAGCGACTGGAGCAGCACGACCCCGGGCAGGAAGCGGCTCAGCACGCGCACGAACGCCAGCAGGGACTCGTTGACCGACTCGCGGGCCGGAGCGCCGACCGGGGCGACCAGGTCGACCAGGGACCGGGCGGGCGGGAAGAAGTGCTGCTCCGCGACGCCGGCCACTTTCCCCCAGGACAGGTGGGTGACGACCATCAGCGCGGCGGCCGCTCCGCCGGCCAGCCCGAGCGCGAGGAGGCTGGTCGTGACCCAGCTGCGCCCGCCCGTGATCACCGCGATCGCGACGGCGGCCGTGAGCAGCACGACCCAGGCGCGCTCGAGCTGCTCGAACTCGTCGGCCGGGCCCCAGCACAGCGCCAGGGTCACCAGCACGCAGGCCGCGGCGTACGCCAGGTCGCGGCGGGCCGACGGCTGCAGCGCCAGGTACACGGCGAGCGGCGCGGCCACCAGCGCGACCGGGGAGACGAGCGCGATCCCGAAGAAGTAGCTCAGCGCCCCCAGGATCAGCGGCCGGAGCTTCGGGCTACTGGCCGTACCCTTTGATGTAGGGCAGCAGCATCAGCTGCCGTGCCCGCTTGATGGCGGTCGATATCTGGCGCTGGTGCCGGGCGCACATCCCCGACAGCCGGCTCGGCAGGATCTTGCCCCGATCCGTGAGGAACCGGCCCAGCGTGCGGTCGTCCTTGTAGTCCACCACCCGGACGCCCGCTTCGCACACCGGGCACGTCTTGCTGCGCGTCCTCATTCCTCTTCCTCCTCGACCGCCGCCGCCACCGGCGCCTCGACCGGCACCGGCGCGGGCGTGGCCGCCTCGGCCAGCACGATCAGGAAGCGAAGGACGCCCTCGTCGAGCTTCACGGCCCGCTCGAACTCCGGCAGCACCGGCGGCGGCGCCTCGAACTGGGCGATCACGTAGTAGCCGGTCTCGTGCCGCTTCATCTTGTAGGTCAGGGAGCGCTTGCCCCAGTGATTGACGCTGACCTGCACGTCGGGGCCCAGCAGCGCGTGGAACCGCGTCAGCTTCTCGCTGATCGCGGGCTCCTCCAGCGCGCTGTTGAAGATGTAGACGACTTCGTAGCGACGGGTCACGTGCGGCACCTCCCCTTTGGTCTGAGCGGCCCCCGCCGGGTGTGGGCGGGAGCAGGTTGCGTGTGGAGGGAAAGATAGCGTCAGAGGTGAGGGGTGAGAAGTGAGAGGTTCAAGGGAGAGGTGCGGGGCGGAAGGCGTGAGAGGTCGCCTCTCACCTCTCACCTGAACCTCTCACCCCTCACTTCTCACGCTTCACCCCTACAGCAATATCCCCGCGATCGCCGCCGACATGAAGTTCGCCAGCGTCCCTGCCAGCATCGCGCGGAAGCCGAGGCGGGCGAGGTCGTGCTTGCGCTCCGGCGCCAGCGCCCCGATGCCCCCGATCTGGATGCCCACCGAGCTGACGTTCGCGAAACCGCACAGCGCGAACGACGCGATGGTGAAGCTGCGCGGGTCGAGCGCCGCGCGCATCGGCCCCAGCTGCGCGAAGGCGATGAATTCGTTGAGCACCGCGCGCGTGCCCAGCAGGCTGCCGATGGTGCCGGCGTCGCGCCAGGGCACGCCCATCGCCCAGGCCACCGGCCGCCCGACCCAGCCGAGCACGGTCTGGATGCTGGCGGGGAACCACGCGGCCCAGCCGTGCACCCAGGCGAAGCCGCCGTTGAGGAGCGCGATGATCGCGATGAACGAGATCAGCATGGCGATCACGTTGAGCATCAGGTGCAGGCCCTCGCCGGTGCCGCGGGACGCGGCGTCCACCACGTTCACGTCGGTCTTCGGCACGTCGAGCCGCACGATCCCGAGGGTCTCGGGCTGCTCGGTCTCGGGCTGGAGCAGCTTGGCCATCACGATCGTGCCCGGCGCGGTCATGATCACCGCGGTCAGCAGGTGCCGCGCCTCGATGCCGAACGCGATGTAGGCGGCCATGATGGAGCCGGAGACGTGCGCCATGCCCGCCGTCATGACCGTCATCAGCTCCGACTGGGTCATCTTGTTCAGGTAGGGCCGGATGGTCAGCGGCGCCTCGGTCTGGCCCA
>Ga0335077_10002448_pt1 | contig 22159 bp, 18 predicted proteins | sample Lox_Sample_31_FD_207151 | JGI IMG/M metagenome (GOLD analysis project Ga0335077, IMG submission 207151) | Soil microbial communities from Loxahatchee National Wildlife Refuge, Florida, United States - Lox_Sample_3.1 | ecosystem: Environmental > Terrestrial > Soil > Wetlands | place: USA...
ACCAGTGCAAACAATGCAAGCGGACATTTTCCGACATTCCACAAAAGCCACTGGACAATCTGCGCGTGCCATTCAACAAGGCGGTTCAAATCACGCACATGCTGGTTGAGGGCGTTGGCATCCGGGCAACTGCAAGGTTGGCTGGCGTTAATCGCAACACAGTTTTGGCCGTGCTGGAAGTGGTAGGCCAGAAGTGCGCCCGATTGCTGGACCAAAAAGTTCGCAATCACCCTTTTGAATTTGTCCAAGTGGACGAACTGTTCGCGTTTGTGGCCTGCAAGGAACGAAACAACGTGAACCACAGCCGGGAAATCGGCGAGCAATACGTTTTCATGGGCGTGGACGCGCAATCCAAGTTCATCATCAATTTCACCGTCGGCAAGCGCGACCCGGTGACAACTCAGATTTACATTCAGGACTTGAAAAAGCGCGTCAAAACGCCGTTCCAATTAACCACCGATGGATTTACCGCTTATCCCAATGAGGTGTTTTACACATTCCAAGACACCACGCATTTCGCGCAACTAATCAAACAATACGCCGCCAGCATTGACGGCGAAAAAGGTTATGAACGCCGCTATTCACCAAGCCAGTGCATCGGCACGCGCAAGGTGATTCGCTCCGGCAATCCAAGCCGCGACCAAATCAGCACGTCCTATGTTGAACGCACAAACCTTTCTGTCCGGCTATTCAACCGCAGATTCACAAGATTGACGCTTGGCTACTCAAAGAAGCTGGCCAACTTGAAACACTCCGTCGCACTCTTCATCGCGCATTTCAACTTCTGCCGGAAACATTCCGCCGTTGCCCAAACACCCGCGCAAGCGTGCGGATTAGCGGACCATCAATGGACAATTCAGGAGCTTCTATCGGCAGGTTGACTCTCTTCCTGTTTTTGAGACGCAGCACGATTGGAACGTGTGCCGCTGTTCTAATTCTCCTGATGGAGATTACGGCGGAGATGATGGTTCAAATCCATCCGTCTCAACAAAACATTTGACTTTCAACTTTCTAGTAAGACAATACCGTCATTCGCTTTTGAGTAGCAGGCCGGAGCCGCGCACGCAAAAAATTTTCCGGCTTGAACTTTGCCGGAACCATGATTGAGTCAGGGTGTGACCGGCGCGTTTCTCAATGCCTTGGGCGTTTTGTTTGGCGGATTGTTTGGGCTGGCGCTGCGCCGGCCGCTGTCCCTCCGCACGCAGCTTTTCCTCCGTTCGGCACTGGGTGCCTTCACGGTTTTCTCCGGCCTGTGCCTGGTCTGGCTGAGCGTCAACGGAACTTTTTTCTTCGCGCTGAAGCAAATTTGCATCGCCGTGCTTGCGGTGACGGTCGGCAGCCTGCTTGGCAAACTGTTCGGGCTGCAAAAAATTTCAAATCGTCTGGGCCGTTACGCGGGCAGTATCATCGCATCCGGACAATCGGGCGCCCCGCGCAAGGTGGGCGCCGGTTTCAACGCGTGTGCCGTGCTTTTTTGCGCCGCGCCGCTGGGCTTGGTCGGCGCGGTGGCCGACGGCTTGTCCAACTACTTTTATCTGTTAGCGGTCAAGGCCATCATGGATGGACTGGCGACGCTGGGATTTGTGAAAAATTTCGGCTGGCCAACGGCTTTGTCGGCCTTCCCCGTCCTCCTTTTTCTCGGTACCATCACGTTTGCGTGCCAGTTTTATGTGAAGCCGTTGCTTGAACCGCATGGCCTGATTGGTCCGGTCAACGCCGTCGCTGGTCTGATCGCGTGCGCCGTGGCCTTGGTGATCTTCGAGGTTCGCAAAGTCGAACTGGCAAATTTTCTGCCGAGCCTGGTGGTCGCGCCGCTGCTGGCCTGGCTGTTCAGTCACTGAATCATCCCGCGTTTGCGCAACATCGCTTCCATCGCCTTGTCCATCAGCAAATCCGCCAGTGGTTTCGTAACCTTATCGAGCGCGGCGATGGCCACCTGCAATTGTTTCAAATCGCCCATACCGGCTTCCGGATTTTCCGTGGCCAGGGCCGTTTCCACCTCCCGCGCGGCAGCTTCAGTTTTTGTACGGTAATCCACCTCAATTTCACCCGCGCAATCGGCAAGCGCCTTGCGCGTGGCGGCGAGCGTTTCATTCGCACGCAGTTTCGCCTCAATCCAACGGCGCACGGCCAGGTCGGCAAAGGCGTGTTCAACGGATTTCTCGACCATCTGCTGCACCGCCGCGTCATCCACGTCCACGGCGGATTTCATCTCCACGATTTTTTCCCGGCCGGTCTTGGTGTCGCGCGCCAGCGCGTGCAAAATCCCGTTGGCATCAATTTCAAACTGCACGCCCACACGGGGCACGCCGCGCGGCGCAGACTCGAATTCAATCGTGAACTTGCCAAGGCTCCAGTTGTCCTTGGCGCGTTCACGCTCACCCTGCAACACGTGGATGAGCATCGAACGCTGGTGATCCACCGCGGTGGTGAACATTTCGCCGGACTTCACGGGAATCGTCGAGTTGCGCGGGATCAACACGTTCATCAATCCGCCAAACGTTTCGATGCCGAGAGACAAAGGGGTTACGTCCAGGAGCAAAACATTTTTGAAACCGCCCGACAAAATCTCCGCCTGAATTGCTGCGCCCAGAGCGACGGCTTCGTCGGGGTTTTGAGACGTGTTGAGCTGCGGGCCAGCGGCTTTGTGATAACCACTGCCAAGCCGGATTCCGCCGCGGGTTTCCTCGAACTCCGCGCAGCCGAACAGTTCGCTGACGAATTTGCGGACGAGCGGCATCCGCGTCTGGCCACCGACGAGAATCGCCTGGTCCAAATCTTTCGGCTCGACCTTCGCGTCGGCGAGCGCGCGCAGGCAATGCAACCGCGTGCGGGCGATGATATCACGGGTCAGTTCCTCGAGTTCGGCCCGCGTCAGTTTGTAGCTGAAGCTGAACCCCGGCGTGAGGAACGGCAGCGTAATTTCGGCTTCGATTTCGGTTGAGAGTCTGATTTTTGCCTGTTCCGCGGCCTCGCGGATGCGCGAAAGTGATTGCGGATTGCGGATTGCGGATTGCGGATTGACCATTTGAATTTTTCCAACAAGAAAATCCACCAGGCGCTTGTCCAAATCATCACCGCCGAGGTGTGTGTTGCCGTTGGTCGCCAGCACTTGGAAAACACCGCCGTTCAATTCCAGAATCGAAAGATCAAACGTGCCGCCGCCCAAATCGTAAACGGCAATTTTCGATTTCTCCTTGAGCTTGTCCAAGCCGTAGGCGAGCGCGGCGGCGGTGGGCTCGTTGAGGATGCGTTCGACCGTGAAACCGGCCAGTTCACCCGCGCGTTTGGTGGCGTTGCGTTGTGCGTCATTGAAATACGCCGGGACGGTGACTACGGCGCGCGTGACCGGTTCACCGAAATAGTTTTCCGCGTCGCGCTTCAACTTTTTCAAAACCTCGGCGGAAATCTCCTCCGGCGTGAAGTCCTTGCCGTGAATCGGAAGCGTGACCGCGCTGGCGCTGTTGCCTTTGACGGGGTAGGTCCCCAGCATTTCCTCGGCGGAAATTTCCGCGCTGCGCCGACCGATGAGACGTTTGACGGAGTAAACTGTTTCCGCCGGTTTGATGAGGCGCACGCGATTCGCCTCGTGGCCGACAATGGGCGCGCCGGCCCGTGACGGGAAATGCACCACGGACGGTGTGAGCCGTTGGCCGTTGGCGTCCGCGATGACCAGCGGGATGCCCGAATCCACCGTGGCGACGAGCGAATTCGTGGTGCCCAAATCTATGCCGACGATTTTGCTCATGGTTCGTTGAAACGTTAAAGAGTTGAAGCGTTAAGGCGCGCGCGTTCAACCAAATTCTTGAGACGCGCCACTGCTCCACGCTTTAGCGCTTCACGCTTCAATCTTTTCCGCCTATATTTTTCGCATGAATTGCATTGTCACTGCCGGCCCAACTTATGAACCACTGGACGACGTGCGGCGGCTTACAAATTTTTCCACCGGCCGCCTCGGCACGGAACTGGCCAATTTCCTGGTCGCGCGCGGCCATCAGGTGTTGCTGCTCATCAGCGCCCAGGCCACGCATGGTGGCGAGCGCCGGGCACAGCGGATTGAGGTGTTCACCACTACGGCAAATTTGCGGGAAAAGCTGCAGGCGCTGTCCGTCAAAAAAGTGAACGCGCTTTTTCACGCAGCGGCGGTCAGCGATTTCCGTTTTGGCCGGATTCGGTTGCAATCGCCGCACGGCAAATTGACGGAAATCAAATCCCCAAAAATTCCCACAGGCGAAGGGACATTGCTGGTGGAACTCGTGCCGACGCGGAAAATCATCTCCGAATTGCGCGCCTGGTTCCCTTCGGCGCGGCTGGTGGGCTGGAAGTTTGAAGCGGAAGGCAAACGTCCGGACGCGATTCGCGCGGCGCAACAGCAAATCACCAAATGTCTCACCGATGCCTGTGTGGCCAACGGCCCGGCCTACGGCGACGGTTTTGGTCTGATTACGCGCGGCGGCCATGTGCATCTGGCGGACCCGCCCAAGCTGTTTGACGCCCTGGAGAAGTTGCCGTGGGCCTGAACACGCGGCGGATTGGGGAATTCCGCGCTAGGCTTCAAAATCTTTCAGTTGCCACAGCCCCAATTTCAGTGGCAGCCAGCCGATCAAGAACGACAGAAGAACGAAAGCGATAATGCTCTCGGCGGCCCAGGCCACCCGTCCCTGCCAACCCGATGTGCCGAATCCCAACAGCAATACCGAAGCAAGAATATAGACGGAGCTTAACACGAAGCACAGGGTGCCGCCAAAGCCGCTGACAATTTTGTTCGGGTTTGCCTCTTTCAAGTTCGGATACAACACCCCCAGCCCGACCGCGAGGCCGTTGAGCGCAAAGGTCATTAGGGTGACCACCGCGCCGAAAAACAACACACGGTCCCAGGTCATTTTCAACAGATAGCAAGAAAGCATGATAAGGCCGGAAGTCACGATGAATGACATGGCACTGGCCAGCCAGAATTTGGCTTTCACCACCCGCGCCAGTCCCATAGGAGCCAGACCGACGATCCACAGCCGGCGGCCTTCCAGAGAAAACTGCGGAAACACAAACCGCGTTGTCACAGAAGCAAGGTTCAGCGCACAAACGCCAAGGTTCAGGAAGGCGATGAGATTGATCCAGAATTCACTGTTTAACTGGTGCGTAAAATTCCGCAGATTGATGACATAAACGCCCAGCAGGCCGAACAGCATTGCGGATTGCCCCCATTGGGTCGTGTCGCGCCAGAACATGCGAATATCCTTGACGGCCAAGGCGCGCCCGCCAGGGCTGAGCCAGAAAATTTTTCCGAAAAATTTTTCCAGCAGGCCAATGGAGCTTTGAAATTCACCTCTGGCGCGAAACCAGTTTCCCCGGGTGCCCCGCTGTGCGCGGCTTTGCACCGCCGACGCCGTGTCGTAAAATATGCGGCCAAACCGCGTGAAGGCTAGGCTGCCAAAGAACAACGTGTGGCTCAACAGCACCAGCGCGAAAAACACCGCGCCGCGCAGAATGCCTTCCGCCCATTGTAACACCGCCGCCGACAGCCAGTAGCTGGGCAGGAACGGAAACATCGTGAAGCGGGTCTTGGCGAGCAATTGATCGAGCGTTTCCAGCGTGCGCCCGCCGAGCAGGGCGTTGGTGGCGGGCTGCGCCTTCCACCAAAATGCGGCCAGCGCGAGTGAAATCATGGCGGTCGCCACAATCGCAATTTGAAAACTCCGGCGATCCAGAAACCGCCCCATCAAGATCGCCAGCCACGCGCCGGCGACGCCCGGCAGCACGATGAACAACACAATCAGCACCAGTGTCATCGCATAGAAATGCCACGGCGCGCCGCGCACCAGGCCGAATGCAACGAGCAAGGGCGCAATCAGGAACAGAAACGCCCACGACGCCAGCAGCGTGGATTCAATGAATTTCCAGCGGAAAATTGTTTGGGTCGAGACCGGCAGGGCGAGCAAGAACGCCGTTTCGCGGTTACGGAACAGGTTGGTGTAACTGATGACCAAATTGCTTAACAACAGCAACCCGAATAAAAACGCAAACAGGATGTACATCAGCCGTTCCGTCAGCACCGCGCCCAGGCCCGGAAATTTTGCGACAAACCGCAGCGCGTGATAAAACAGCCAGAACGACAGGACAAAATAACCGACGACGAACGACAGAATGACGCCCGTCAGCAACCACGATTGTTTTCGCAAGGACAACAGTCGCCGCCAGCTTTGGAAGGCATTGGCACGCAGCAACAGAAGCAGGGGCGCAGGAGCAATTCGGGGTGATTTTGCGTCCACACACTGAATCGTAGCCTTGATTTGCCAATTTAGCAAGATGGTCGCTTTACCGTTGAAGCAAAAAATTCCCGCCGTTATCGTGCGGCCTATGGCGCCGTTTAAAGCCAAAACTTTGTCGCTCGCCGCGCCGGTCACTTCACTCTGGGGCGTCGGCGCGGAACGCGCGGCGCAACTCGCGCGGCTGAACATCCACACAATTGAGGACTTGCTGCTACATCGTCCGCGGCGTTACGAGGATCGCCGGCATTTCTGTGCCATTGCCGGATTGACCCGTGACAGGGCGGCCACGGCGCGCGGCACCATTGTTGCCCAAGGGCTCAAGCGTTTTCGCGGTGGAACGAAATCCGTTTTTGAATTTGTCCTCGACGACGGCACGGCGCGCTTGCATTGCCGCTGGTGGAATCTGCCGTTCATGGGAAAGTATTTTACGGTCGGTGACGAGGTGTTCGTCTTCGGCAAACTTGTCGAGATGAAGCCGCGCACGATGGGCCATCCGGAAACCGAGGTTATCGAAGGCGGGGAGGAAAGTTTCATCCACATCAACCGCATCGCGCCAATCTATCCGCTTACCGAGGGCCTGCCACAACGCTGGCTGCGCGGATTGATCTGGCGGATGCTGGAAAAGTTTGAATCGCAAATCACCGAACCGACGCCTTCGCCCGATTTGAAAACGTTCCCAGCGCGCGCCAATGCGGTTCGCATCATTCATTTTCCCGAAGAATTGTCGGATGTGGAAATCGCACGGCGGCGGCTGGCGCTGGATGAATTTGTGGAGTTGCAAATGCAAATCCAGTCGCGCCGTAAGCATTTCGAGGCCAAATCACATGCGCTTCCGTGCGGCGGCGACAATCATTTGATGAAGCCATTTCTGGCGCGGCTCGGTTTCAAGCTCACCGGCGCACAAACGAAAGTGCTCCGCGAAATCCGCAGGGATATGGGCGGCACGCACCCGATGCGGCGGTTACTCCAAGGTGACGTAGGGTCGGGCAAAACCGTTGTGGCAGCATGCACGGCGTTGATGGCGCTGGAAAGTGGCTTCAATGTGGCGCTCATGGCGCCGACGGAGATCCTGGCGGAACAACACTTTCAAAACTTCTCGCGCTGGTTCGAGCCGTTGGGGATTAAAGTTCAATTGCAAACAGGCAGTCGCAAGACGGTCGAGAGCCGAGAGCCGAGAGCCGAGAACCATTCGCGTCATTCACCCTCGACCCTCGACCCTCGATCCTCGACTCTGTCCATCGGCACACACGCTCTGCTCACCTCAGATTTCGAGTTGCTGCGCCTCGGTCTGGTCATTATTGACGAGCAGCATAAGTTCGGCGTGACGCAACGCGAGCAACTGGTGCGGAAAGGCAATTACCCGCATTTGCTGGTGATGACGGCGACGCCTATTCCGCGCACGCTTGGCCTCACGCTTTATGGCGATCTCGACGTTTCGGTGATTGACGAATTGCCAGCGGGCCGCGGTCGTGTGAAGACGTTTATGCGCACGGCGGATAAACTGCCCAAGGTCTGGGAATTCATCCGCGAAAAAATTGCCGCCGGTCGGCAGGCGTATGTGGTTTATCCGCGCGTCGAAGAACAGGACACGGCCAACGATATCAAGGCGGTGACAAAGGAATTTGAAAACGTCCAACGCTCTCTGGCGCCGTATGGCGTCGGTTTGCTGCATGGCCAGCTCAGAACCCCCGAAAAAGAAAGCATTATGACAGCGTTTCGCGCGAACCAAGTCCAGGCGCTGGTGGCAACGGCTTTGATCGAAGTGGGTGTGGATGTGCCGAACGCGACCGTCATGCTCATCGAAAACGCGGAACGATTCGGGCTGGCGCAATTACACCAATTGCGCGGCCGCATCGGCCGCGGCGCGCACGAGAGTTTTTGCATTTTAGTTTGCGACACGAAAACCGATGAGGCGTGTGAACGGCTCAACGTGCTGGAAGAAACAGCGGATGGTTTTCGCATCGCCGAGGCAGATTTGAAATTGCGCGGACCCGGAGAGTTGTTGGGCCAGCGGCAGAGCGGTTTGCCGCGTTTCCGCTTCGGCAATTTGGCGGATGATTTGGATTTGATTTGCTGTGCGCGGGAGTTGGTGGCGCGAAACCTGAGCGGTTCCCTCAAAAATACCTGAAGATTGTGCTTGCGGCGCGGAAGGATTATCGGGTAGTTGAGCCGCGTATGAAAAAATTAATCTATCTAGTCGTTGCGTTCGGCCTCGTTTACATCGGATTGCTGACTGGTTGTCAGAAACAGTCTGAAGCACCGTCTGCGCCATCCATGGAGCCTTCGACCAACGCTCCGGCGATGCCGTCCACCAACGCGCCAGAAACACCGTCCACCAACAAACCTGCGCAATAATGGTGCGGCGATGTCCGTCGCAGTGGTTGTGGCGGATGGAGGGTTTGATTTTCAGCGCCAATGCCAGAGGGGCAATTGGCGCTTGGAAGTTTTGCAGTTTGGGCTAAATTGCCACCATGAGGGCGTTTATTTTTATTCCGGTGGCCGCCGGGTTGCTTTTGACCGGTTGTGGCAAAAGTTCCAGTTCAACCAATCAATCTGCCACGAACAGCGCCGCCACCAATGACAGTGTTCTTGCTGCGCCGGTGGACTATGTCGGCGCGGTGGGGAATGCGCAGAATTACTCGATCAGGCAGATTGATCTGGCACAGCTCAAGCAGGCCATCCAGCAGTTCAACGCGGCGGAAGGACGTTACCCGAAGGATCTTCAAGAACTGATTCCCAATTACCTTGCCAAAATCCCGGCTGTGCCGCCCGGTTATCAGATCACCTACGACCCGACCAGCGGGAGCGTAAAAGTGACCCAGCAGTAAAATCCTTTTCAAAGAGAGAGGAATTTTAACACGTCCACCTCTTTCACGAAAACGAGTTCGATGGAATTGCCCTTGAACCGCACGTAGAGCGTCGGTCCTTTGTCAACCTCGCAATCCCACATGACTTCTCCATTCTTGGGATTGATCCGGCGGATCATGACATAAGGCGGAGCAGGCGTGATGCCAGCGGTATCCGCCGTCTTCTTTTCTTCCTCGCTGGGGTTATAGACTTGAACCGTATAAATAAAATTCCCGGAAAGATAGGAAATAAAACCGCCCGGCTTCGTGCTCCACAAGATTTTGCCGGTCTGAGGATCAATTCTGAGCAGGTCAGCCTGGATTTTTTGCGTGATGTCAATCTGACGCGAATACCGGATGTTTTCCGGATCAGCGGTTGTCGTGTTGACATATAGCATTCCGTGATCGCCGAAAAACAAACCGACTACGCCGACGGTCGGTACACGCCAGCGCGCGTTGCCCGTCATCAAGTCAAACGCCGTCAGCACCGCCTGATCAAAGACATAAAGCGTGTCGCCGTGCTCAACGCACGGTCCTTCGCCGAATGGCGAGACTTCTCCAGTTGCGGCGTAATTACCAACCGGGACCTTGTAAGTCAGCGTGGCTTGCCAGAGTTTTTTATTCGCCTTGTCAAAGACAATGATTGTCTTGCCGGCCGCGAGTACATTCACCGTCTTCAGCGGAAACAGCGCGGGCGGCCCAACGACTTCGCCGGTCCAATCGGCGGGGCCGGTCGAATCCGGACGACGGAGCGAGACCTGATAAAGGCTTTCGTCCTCCTGCACCGTGCCGCCGCCACGGCTGCGCTGTATCTCGTTGAGCATTTCGTTCTCGGCGGCGGTTTCGTTCGCAGTGCTCAAGTTGCCATTCAGCGCGGATTTTGCCGGCGGCGCCTTCATCGCTTCCCGCGTGACAATGTTCAATTTCAGCAGCCGCACGGCGAACTCAACGTTACCGTATTGGCTGGGAATGAGCGTGAAACCTCCGGTTCCGGTCTCGATCGGTTTTGGTCGTTGGGCCGGGGTGGCTTTGGAATGCGGGTGATCTTCATCATTGAGTTCTGCTTGAAGGCGTTCTTCCTCCATGCTGTTGGCCAGCAACGCGGGCAGGGCAATCCGTGCGGGCAAGCTTAGATTTTGTGCCTGTTCCCCCACTTTGGCCGGATTCATCGGACCTGCATTAGCACCGGGTGTCAATGGGAGCCCGGCGGTTGCCTGATTATGGGCACCGTCGGTCGCCGCGACCAAGGTTTGTCCCGCTTGGCCGATTTCCTCGACGCGCGATTCGCCGGTGGCCGGATTGATATGTGTGATGAGTGCCTCTCCATTTTCGCCTCCTCCCATTATCAGGAATTCACCGTTCCGGGCGATCAATTCACCGGCACCGGCTGGCAGCGGAATTTCCTGCAACACCTTGCCGGTGTCCCAATCGTATTGTGTCAGCTTTCCCGGCGCGGAAACCCAGATATTCTCGCCGGAAACGTGCAATCGCAGGGGTTCTTCCAATGCGCGGGCCGCTAGTTCTTCAAGCTCGCTTTGAGGAATTCTTGGTCCGAATCCGCCCCTCGGCTGCGATTGATTTTTGCGGGCCACCGCGTCCGCAATTTGCTGTTTCGAAACCAGCACGTCTGACCAGATTTCATTTCCCGACTTGATGTCATAGCGCGCCAAGGTGCCGCCGTGCAGGAACACAATCTGGTTCGTTCCGCAAAGCCTGGACTCGCCGGTGTAGGCAACGTCCTTGAAATGAACCGAAAAAACCGTATGCGGCACCGAGCCGATCCACGCGTACCAGAACCAGAATCCAAGCCCCGCGGCAACAAGAACTCCCACCACGCTGCCGATAAGGCCCACCTTCCGCCAATATCTCCCCTCGATCACCGTCTTTTGCCCGGCGAAGACAGGCACCTCGATGTTCTCCGCTTCAGCCTTCGCACGGCAAAACGGCGAACAGACATAGCCGAACAAGCTCATGCATTGCTGGCACATCGGCTTCCCGCAAACCACACAATGATGCACGGCCAGCTCGCGGGGATGTTTCGGGCAATGCTCTGCCGCCGCGGCCGAATCCGGCGTAGCTTCCACTGGTGCGGATGGTTGCGGCTCGGCTCGGGCAATTTTGAGTCGCGGAGTTTCGGTCGCTGGCGGCGGCGCGACGGGCGTTTGTCCGGCAAACTCGCGCCGGATCAATTCGTTGACGAAATCTGACGAATCCAGCCCGCAGCTTGGACAGACGAACTTCACCGGGTTTTGCAGCATTTCCGGCGTCACGTCGAATTCGTATTTTGCGCCGCAAGCGCACTGGATTTTCATAAGGCGCCTAGGGTTTTGGATTCAACAACACCACGCCGTTGGTGGTTACGAGCGGGAACGAAAGCCGTGGCGGCGTCATTTCCGCGTGCCCGTCGCAGAACAAAATATTCCCGCCGTATTTGTAATGGTTGTTGCCCGGCGGCTTGCCTGTGGCGGAAAACACCAGATCGCCAGCCTGCTTCGACAGCGTGTTGACCTGCCAGTCGGACATCAGCGGCTGTTGCGCGTCGCCCAGGCGTTGTCCCATATAATAGGCATAGCTGATGGTGCGGTTGGCAAACGGTACGCCCGACGGCAGCGGCGACTCCTCGCTGCCCGGACAAATAAAAATTGACGTGTCCGCCGTGTAACGCGGCACCAGCAGGCTCAACGGCTCTTCTGATCTGGTGGCGTTGGTATTTTCCGGTAGTTTGCCGCCGAAGTCGTTGGCGTAAATTTGCAGTGCCACGTAAATCTTCTCCAGATTTTGCTGACAGGCGCGTTGCATTGCATGCTGGTGGCTTTCCGACGTGAATCCCCACATTATGGTGCTGAGAATGATCAGCAGCGCCAGGACAATGAACAGTTCAACGAGCGAAAAACCCGATTCGGCGAAGGACATTCCGGGATGTTCGCCGCGCCAACCATTGGCGCGGCCGCCGCCGCTCTGCCCAAAAGCCGTCATACCGACCTTATAACGCAACCGCGCATCTGGAGCAACGGGAAGATTTTCAACCTGATGAGACCTACATTTTTTTCTCGTAAAACTTCCCGCTCACAGGCAAAGAGTACGTCTTGTTTCTTCCATGAACGAACAAATCGTCATTCTGGACTTTGGATCGCAATACACACAGGTCATTGCGCGCCGTGTTCGTGAAAGCAATGTGTATTCGCAAATCCTGCGTTACGACACGCCCGTGCGTGTAATGGCGAGGCTTCGGCCTCGCGGGCTGATTTTGTCCGGCGGTCCAGCCAGCGTCTATGCCCAGAACGCGCCGCTGCCGGACCGGAGGATTTTTGAGCTTGGTATTCCCATCCTGGGCATTTGCTACGGCGTGCAATTATTCGCGCAATTTCTCGGCGGGAAGGTTGAAAAAGGCCGAAAACGGGAGTATGGCAAGGGCACGCTCACGGTGAGAAATTCGGCCTGCGCGTTGTTTGCACATCTGCCGCGGAAATTGCAGGTCTGGAATTCGCACGGCGACAAGCTTACAAAATTGCCGCGTGATTTCAAACCCGTCGCGGTCACGGAAAATTCCGAATACGCGGCGATTGAAAACCGTGCGCGGAAATTTTTCGGCCTTCAATTTCATCCCGAAGTCGTCCACACCCCGCGCGGCCGGGAAATCATCGCCAACTTTGTCCACAGGATTTGCGGCTGCGGCAAACACTGGACGATGCGCAATTACATCGAACAGGCCATTGGCCAGATTCGCGCCCAAATCGGAAAGGAGAAAGTCATTTTAGGTCTCAGCGGCGGCGTGGATTCGAGCGTGGCGGCGGCGCTGATTCGCAAGGCCGTCGGCGACCAGCTCACCTGCATATTCGTCAACAACGGCGTGTTGCGCGGGCGCGAGGCGGAGGTCGTGCGCGAAGTCTTCGGACGGCATTTTAAGATCAAACTGCAATACGAAAATACGTCGAAACTGTTTTTGCGCCGGCTCAAGGGCGTGACCAATCCGGAACGCAAACGAAAAATCATCGGCCGGACCTTCATCGAGGTTTTCAACGCGGCAACGCGACGCGCCGGAAGGACGAAATTTCTCGCGCAAGGCACGCTTTATCCCGACGTGATTGAATCGGTGCCCATTGCCGGCAATCCCGCTGCGATGATCAAAAGCCATCACAACGTCGGCGGCCTGCCGAAGAAGATGAGGTTCCAACTGGTCGAGCCGCTGAAATGTCTGTTCAAGGATGAAGTCCGCCAGCTTGGGCTCGAACTTGGCTTGCCCAAGGAGATCGTTTTCCGCCAGCCGTTCCCCGGCCCCGGGCTGGCAGTGCGCATCCTGGGCGAAGTTACACCGGAACGGCTGAGAATTTTGCGCAACGCCGACGCCATCGTGGTCAATGAAATGAAACGCGGCGGCTGGTATTACAAAATCTGGCAGAGCTTTGCCGTGCTGCTGCCGGTGCGCAGCGTGGGCGTGATGGGCGACGAACGGACTTACGACTATACCATCGCGATTCGCGCCGTGGAATCGCAGGACGGCATGACGGCAGACTGGGTGAAGCTGCCGTACGCTTTGCTCGAAAAGCTCGCCAGCCGCATCATCAACGAAGTCAAGGGCGTGTTCGACATTACCAGCAAGCCGCCGGGGACAATTGAGTGGGAGTGAGTTGAATTTTTTTGTTGGTTTCACACTGGCTCAGGGCTAATTTGAATGCGCGATCAAATCTTTACGAATTTATGGACATCATTTTTGATTGCCCCAATTGTCAGCAGGAACTGGTGGTGGACAGCGCCGGCGCGGGCACGGAAATCGAATGCCCGGCGTGTGGTGAAACCATCACGATCCCGAAGGAATCCACCAAGCCCGCGCCGGAACTTATGCCGACGACCGGCCAACCCGTCAATCCCATCGCTGCGTCCGCCGCCGCCAAAATCGAAAAGCATCTCAAGGTGCCGGTGCGCGACAAACCGGCCGAACCGCTGATCAAAAAATCGCAACCGCCCCTCGAAGTCGTGGCCAAGGGCGCCGACAAAAAAATCCGCATCCACACCATCCGTCACGCCACATGCTTCGAATCCGGTCATGACCGGTTTGATGAAAAGGTGACGGAATTTCTGAATGAAATCGGCGAGAGCGGTCTGATCAGTGTTCACACCATCAACTACACTTTTCTGGACATTGCCTCGCAAAAGACGCTGACGGATTTTGGCGTGTTGATTGTTTACCGGGGATAACTCTCCTTGGGCGTGCCTTGACTTGCCGGTTTTGGATGGGTAGTGTCGCCGTATGAATCGCCGGTTTGTTTTTCTGTTCGTCGTTGCCGCGTTGGTGGCGTTGTTTCCCTTTCGCTCACCGGCGCCGCTGATTTATACACCGGGCGAAGGCTGGTATTATGAATCGTTCGGCACCACCACCAAATGGCAGCGCAGCCGTGCCAAGGATCAACTGGACGTGGCGGAGCAGGCGTTCAAGGACCATAATTATAACCTGGCGCTTCGGGCGGCCGATCGTGTCGTCAAGGTGTGGCCGCTTTCAGATTATGCCCCGCGCGCGCAATACCTCGTCGGCCGTTGTCTGGAAGCGAAGGGCAGGGACGAAATGGCTTTCAATGCTTATCAGCTCATCATCGAACAATATCCCAAGAGCGCGGAATACGAGGACGTGCTCTGGCGCCAATATGGGATAGCCGACCGTTTTCTCCACGGCGAATGGCCCAAACTTTGGGGTTACATCCCTTATCCTCCTTCATTGGATCAAGCGGCAAACATGTTCGGCGGAATTGTCACCAACGGCCCTTACAGCGATGTTGCTCCGCATGCGCAATTGCGCATCGGCGCCGCGCGCGAAAAGCAGAAGGATTATCCTGCCGCGGTGCAAGCCTATGAAACCGCTGCGGACCGTTACCAGAACCAGCCGGTCATCGTCGCCGACGCCCTGTATCGGGAAGGCGTTTCGTATGCGAAAGAGGCAAGAACGGCCGGGTACGATCAAGGCACCGCGGCCCAGGCTATTGCGACCTTTACCGATTTCATCACCCTTTGTCCCAACGACCGGCGCGTTCCGTATGCGCAAAGGTTCATCACCGTGCTCAAGTCCCAGCAGGTGCAGGGCAACTTCGAAATCGCAAAATTTTACGAACGAAGCAAGGAATGGGACGGCGCAGTGATTTATTACAATGAAGTGCTGCAACTGGATCCCAATTCACGTTATGCCGCCCTGGCACGGCAACGCATTGAAGCCCTCAAGCCCCGCCTGCGGGCGGCCGTCAACTGAAATGCGTCCGCTCCGAATCCCCGCTGCCTTTGCGATGATTTTGTTCCTGGCCGGTTGTACCGGTTATCATTTGGGGCCGGTCAACCCCGCTGCCCGGGCCGGGGGCGGCGAATCCATCGAGGTGCTGCCCTTTAACAATCAAACGCCTCAGCCGCGGCTGGGCAGCGCGCTGACCCAGGCGTTGCGCGAGCAGTTGCAAACGGACGGCACTTATCGTCTCGCGGGACGCGGTCCCGGTGATATTGTCGTGACCGGCGTCATCACACGCTACCACCGTGAAGGGTTGAGTTTCCTGAGCGCCGACGTGGCCACGCCGCAGGATTACCGCGTTACGATCACCGCGCACGTCACGGCGCGCGTGCGCGCGACCGGCCAGGTCCTGCTCGACAAAGACGTGAAGGGCGACACGCTCGTTCACGTCGGCGGGGATTTGGCGGATGCCGAACGGCAGGCCCTTCCCCTGCAGGCGCAGGATTTGGCGCAGAATATCGCCGAGCTTTTGACGGAAGGAGCCTGGTAAAAATTTGTTGGATTGGTTGAAACAGATTAGTATTCTAATCTCTGTTTCAACAAAAACAACAAATCAAAACGCCTTATAATTCTATGAAAAAACACATCACCAAATTAGCCGTCTTAAGTCTGTTTACCGCCATCGTGGTTGCTGTGCCTGGGTTTGCTTATGCCCAAGACGCGACTACCAATGCGCCGTCATCGGATCAATCCATGACTCCCAAATCCCAAAAACGCAGTATCATTCCATTTCACGGCAAACTGGACGCCGTGAACACAAACGCCATGACGTTGACGGTTGGCAACCGCACCTTCCAAGTCACTGCCGACACGAAGATTTTCAAGGACGGCAGCCCGGCGACCTTGTCGGAAGGCATGGTGGGCGAACCGGTGCGCGGCATTTACAAAAAAACCGAGTCCGGCAAACTGGACGCCCTGAGCGTGCATTTCGGCGCCAAGGACGCGGGAAAACAAAAGAAGCCAAGCTCAAACGGGAATTAATCCTCTCAGGTTTCGCGAGTGTCAGGCGGACGGCAACGTCCGCCTGTTTCCCTACCGTTTCCACCAACTGGTCAAACTCTTGGTTTTTTGCGGCACCCCTTGGTATTGCTTGACGAGCAACTGGCTGCGCGACGCTTCAAGCGCCATGCGAAGTTCGTCGTAACTTAAGAAGCGTGCCGCCGGATTTTTGGCCAGCGCCCGCACCAGGGCGTCGCTCGTAGGCTGCGTGATTTCAGGCACGACCAGATTGGGCGGGGTAAGCGGCGTTTGAACTTGGGCGACGACGACCTCCTCGGCTGTCGGCGCGTCAAACGGGACATGCCCGGTCAGCGCATGATAAAGCGTCGCCCCCAGGCTGTACATGTCGGACAGGAAGGTTTCAGGCTCGCGTTTAATTTTCTCCGGCGCGACATAATACGGCGTGCCCCAGGTGACATCATCCGATTCCTGTTCCGCGTCGGTTTTTTGCGCCAGTCCAAAATCCACCAGTTTCGGTTCGTGGTCCGCGTTGAACAAGATGTTCCCCGGTTTGATGTCGCGATGGAGCAAATCGTGTTTGAGCGCCATGTCGAGCGCGGAAGCGATTTTGATGCCGATGTCGAGCACGTCGAGTTCCGGCAGCAAACGCAATTTCTCAATGCGCGCATCCAGGCTGCCACGATCGGCCAGTTCCATTACCAGGTAAGTCTGGCCTTCCGCCTCGTCAAAAGTGTAGATGTGAACGATGTTCGTGTGATTGAGCCGGGCACAGGCCCGGGCCTCCCGGGAAAAACTTTCCAACGCCTTTGCGTCCTCCAACAACTCCTTCTTCATCAATTTCACCGCCACCAGGCGTTCCAGCGTTGTGTCCCAGGCACGATAGACGTTGCCCATGCCGCCGGAGCCGATGACGCTGCGCAACTCGAATTGCCGCAACTGCAACGGCATCATGATCGGGTGCCCGCACTTGGTGCAAGGCACCGTGCCGAGCGGCTGCAAATCGCCCGGGATGAAGACTTTCGTCTCACACCAACTGCAGGTGACCATGCGCAGGGGTTTCTCGCTCATGACGAGGCCAATTTAGCACTGCCACGCCATTCGACAAGCTTCGAGAAGCGGGATTTCCCGCTGTAAAAAACCTTTGACAAATGCCCCGAAATGGTGTCTCTTACCGGCGTTGAAAATGAAAACTGTGTTTGTCTCAACGCTGAAGCACGCGCCGGCCAAAGGTCGCATGTCCGTTTGGCAGCGTAAATGCTTTGGTTCTGGCATCGTGGGAATAAAAAGGTGAAGCAGAGAAAGATTTTCAAAAAACCCGCGATTGCCAGTCAATCGCGGGTTTTTTGTTGGTCAAACCAAAACAGTAGCGAAAGGAACAAGATGAACAAAAAGCAAACACGGGTGGCGGCCAGGTTCGTCCCCGAAACACGGTTCGAATTGCAGCCGGGACCGCCGGCACCGTTCCGGGCCACGCAGGAAAATGAGTTCGAACGGCTCAAAAACCGGCTGCTCACGTTGCAGTTGGCCGACTTGGTCAAACCGGAATTGAACGCACCGTTACGGCGCGCGGCCAACGAGGCGGCGGCATTGGCATGGGTGACACTTTACCCATTGCTGGTGTTCCCGGCGTTATTCGAGGAAAAGGCGGCGGCGGCAGTGCGTCAGACCGAGCGTCAGGCGCGCATTTATGAAACCAGCCGCGAACTGCTCGGCGTATGAACTCGTCGCACCAACTTAAAGTGGGGCACGGGCGCACGGGCAGCCGTTGGCGCGGGCGTTCCGCATTGCAAGATTGCGCTCGCGCCAACGGCTTCCCGCTGCGCCCTTTTGTTTTGTGGGGAAACTGAAATGGCGGGAACGCCGCGGCTCGCTCCGAAACTGCGGGTGAGCCTAGCGGCCGTTCCTGCCTTTCAAATTACGTTTCCTCGACGCGCTGAATCCGCGCGCCAAGATCGCGCAACTTTGCGTCCATGTGTTCATAGCCGCGGTCCAAATGGTAAATGCGATTGATCTGCGTCGCGCCTTTCGCCGCCAGGCCGGCAACGACCAGCGCGGCCGACGCGCGCAAATCGCTCGCCATCACCGGCGCGCCGCTCAACGGCCGGCCCCCCTTTACGATGGCGCTGGGCCCTTCGATTTCAATATCCGCGCCGAGCCGCGCCAGCTCGCTCACGTGCATGAAGCGCGACTCAAAAACCCGCTCCGTAATGATGCTGATACCCGGCGCCAGCGCCAGCAGCGACATCATTTGTGCCTGCACATCCGTCGGGAAACCCGCATACGGCAGGGTCGTCACGTCCGCCGCCTTAAGGTGGCCGAGGCGGCGCACGAGCAAATTTTCCTTGCGCCGTTCGACCACCACACCCGCGTCGTTTAACTTGTCGGTCACGGCGCGCAGATGATCCACCCGCGCGCCCTTCAAAGTCACTTCGCCGTTCGTGGCGGCGGCGGCGATGGCAAAAGTCGCCGCTTCAATCCGATCCGCAATGACTTCATGCTCCGCGCCGTGCAGTTTTTCCACGCCGGTGATGGCGATGGTCGGACTGCCCGCACCGGAAATTTTCGCGCCCATGGCGTTCAGGAAATTTGCCAAATCCACGACTTCGGGCTCGCACGCCGCGCTTTCAATGACCGTCACGCCTGCGGCCAGCGTCGCCGCCATCATCACGTTCGCCGTGCCGAGCACCGTCGAGCCGGCGCGACCGCCCAGAAACATGGCGGTTCCGGCCAGCAGTTTCGCCGTGGCATCAATATAGCCGCCCTCGATTTTGATTTTTGCGCCCAGCGCCTCGAAGCCCTTCAGATGCAGGTTGATGGGCCGCGCGCCGATGACGCAGCCGCCCGGCAGCGACACCCGCGCCTTTTTCAAGCGGCCGAGCAGCGGCCCCATGATGCAGATTGAGCCGCGCATTTTGCGGATAAGTTCGTAATCCGCGTAACCGCGGATTTTTCGCGCGTGAATGGTCAGCGTGCCATGATCAAACTCCGCCTTTGCGTCCAGTGACTCGAGAATTCGAGCCATGAACCGCGTGTCGCTCAGATCCGGCACGCGCCGGATAACGCACGGCTCATCGGTCAACAATGCCGCCGCCATGATGGGCAGCGCGGCGTTTTTGCTGCCGCTGATGGTCACTTCCCCATGCAACGGCACCCCGCCTTTGATCAAAAAACTTTCCATGTGAATTTTTAGTAGGGACGCCGCGCTACGGCGTCCGGTCGGCGCCGCGCGCCGACCCTACCCGGATTTAATTTTCGCAATCAAAATTCTCGCGCGTTGAGAGTAATCTTCCTTCACCGCTTCGACAATCCACTTTTCATTTTTAAATATTTTCCGGATTGCCTCCGCCTGACCGTCGCCGAATTCGAGCATGACGCACCCGTCCGGTTTCAAAAACGCCGCCGCGTGTGAGGCCATCAAACGGTAAAAATCCAGCCCGTCCACGCCGCCATCCAACGCCGCGCGCGGGTCAAAATCGCGCACCTCCGGCTGGAGCGTGGCGATTTCGGCGGACGGGATATAGGGCGGATTGCTGATGATCAAATCGAAGGAGCGCGGCCAGCTTGTCCGCGCGCTCGTGTCGTCGAACTCGCAGGCGAGCCGCCCGCGCCCCGATACTTCAATCAACGCGGCAAAACCATCACCTGCTAAAAATTCAATCCGTTCCGCGACACCGTTTCGCGCCGCGTTTTCCCTGGCCAGCGCCAGCGCATCTGCCGAAATGTCCGTTGCCGTGATTCTTGCGTTCGGACACCTCACCGCCAAAGCGATGGCGATGCAGCCGGTGCCGGTGCCGAGGTCCAGAGCAGTTGAAGGTTGAGAGTTGAAGGTTGAGAGAAATTGCCAGCCTGCTTCGGCGAGCAATTCCGTTTCCGGGCGCGGCACAAGCGCGTGGCGGTTCACGGCCATTTCCAAACCGCAGAAGGAAATCATCCCGGTGATGTGCTGGAGCGGTTCGCGCTGGCCGCGGCGTTTGACAAGTTCCCGCAACGCGTCGGTTTCCGCCGGGGTAAGCGCGCGTTCAAAATTCAAATACAATTTCATGCGCGGCATTTTGAGGAGATGCGCGAGCAGTAGCTCGGTTTGCAGGCGCGGCGATTCGACGCCCTTTTTGGCCAGAAAATCCGCGCTCTTCTGAATCGCTTCGAGTACCGTCACCCCGTCAGCTTAAACCGAAATGATACGCTTGAACAAGGAGCGCGCGCGCTTCAAAATCGGGGCATGAACGCGCGAATGAGTTTCTTGTTTGCCGCGGCGTTGTTTGGTTGCCTGGTCGCGGCCAGTTGCGCGGACAACACCGAAACCGCAAAGGAGCCACACATGAACATCCAAATCACCAGCGCCGCATTTGCCGAAGGCCAGCCGATTCCTGAAAAATACACCTGCGTCGGACCGGACGTGTCGCCGCCGTTGCATTGGACGAACGCGCCCGCCAATGCGAAAAGTTTCGCGCTCATCGCCGATGATCCTGACGCGCCGCTGGGTACTTGGGTGCATTGGGTGATTTACAACCTGCCGCCCGCCACCACATCGCTCACGGAAAATACCCCCCCGTCGTCGGAACTTCCCAACGGCGCAAAACAAGGCGTCAACGATTTCGGCCAAACCGGCTATGGCGGCCCGTGTCCGCCGCGCGGCAAACCGCATCACTACTTTTTCAAAATTTACGCGCTCGACACATTGCTCGACCTCCCCTCCGGCGCAACGAAAAAGGATTTGCTCAAGGCAGTGGACGGTCACGTTCTCGCCGAAGGCCAACTGATGGGGACGTATCAAAGGCATTGACCCGTTGAAGCGTTAAGCGTTGCAGCGGTAATTCGCTTCAACGCGTTAAACGTATCACGCTTCAACGTCCGTCATTTTCGGCCTTTCATTGAGGGTGTTTTCATGTTTAATTTTTCCACCTCATGAGCAAAACCGCATTGTTGTTTGCCGGGCAGGGTGCGCAGGCTGTCGGCATGGGCAAGGACTTCACCGAAAAATTTACATCGGCCAAAAACTGGTTCGATCACGCCAACGCCGCGCTCGGCTACGACCTCGCCTCCATTTGTTTCAACGGTCCGGAACCGGAACTGACCAAAACCGAAAACGCGCAGCCGGGAATTTTCCTTGTGAGCTGGGTCGCGTTTAAATTGCTCAAGGAACACGTGCCGTCACTGAAATTCGGCGCTACCGCCGGTTTGTCGCTCGGTGAATTCACGGCATTGGCAGCGGCGGGGGCAATGAGTTTTGAGGACGGCCTCCGCGTGGTGCGCCAGCGCGGCCGCTTCATGCATGAAGCTTGCGACGCCACGCGCGGCGGCATGGCGGCGGTTATCGGTTTGGAAGAAGCGCCCACACGCGAAGTTTGCGCTGAAACGGGCGTAGCGCTGGCAAACTTGAATTGCCCCGGCCAACTCGTGATTTCCGGCGAAGCGGAAAAAATCACCAGGGCGGTTGAGCTGGCCAAAGCCAGGGGGGCCAAGCGTGCGCTCCCCCTGCCGGTTGCCGGCGCGTATCATTCGCCGCTCATGGCCAGTGCGCAGTCGAAATTGCAGGCGGAACTCGGCAAAATAAAGATTTCTCAGCCGGCGGTACCGGCAATTTCAAACGTAACCGCGCAACCGCACGGCGCGCCGGAACAAATCAGTGCGTGGTTGGTGGAACAGGTCACGTCGTCGGTCTTTTGGGAAAAATCCATGCGTTATTTGCTGGCGCAAGGTTTCACCCGGTTCATTGAACTCGGACCGGGTACGGCGTTAAGCGGTTTTATGAAGCGGATTGATAAGCATGCGCAAATGTTGAACGTGGCGGACGTGGCGAGTTTGGAAGCAACGGTGAGAGC
>Ga0335077_10002450_pt1 | contig 22153 bp, 18 predicted proteins | sample Lox_Sample_31_FD_207151 | JGI IMG/M metagenome (GOLD analysis project Ga0335077, IMG submission 207151) | Soil microbial communities from Loxahatchee National Wildlife Refuge, Florida, United States - Lox_Sample_3.1 | ecosystem: Environmental > Terrestrial > Soil > Wetlands | place: USA...
CGACTGCATCGCCTTGAGCGCCGCCGCGCGGCCGTCGAGCGCCGCCGCCGTGAGGTCCATGGGCTGGCGCACCGCGCCCGCCGAGTAGATGCCTGTGCGCCGCGTCTCGTAGGGAAAGCAGATGAAGTGGGAGTCGGCATAGCCGAACGAGGTGACGGGCACGTTCTTGCCCTGGAGGTACCTGAGACCGAGCGCTCCCTCGGCGTCGCGCGTGGTCGGCACCATGTCGGTCGCGAGCACCACGAGGTCCACGACCAACTCCATGTCGCCGCCCAGCAAGGTCTCGTCAACCTCGACGATGATGCTCCGGTCGCGGTCCTCTCGGATCTGTCGCACCTGTCCTCTCGACAGCAGGATGCCGGGGTCTCGCTGCACGTTCTTGTAGAAGTACTCGTGCTGGCCCGGCGTCTGCATGTCCTCGTAGAAGATGTACGCGACCGCGTCCGCGTGCTGCGTCCGGACGTAGGTGGCCTGCTTGAGGGCTACGAGGCTCGCGACGGTGCCGCCATACGCGAGATGCTGCTGGTCGCCACGTCCGTCACAGAGGAGGAAGGCCACGCGCCGCGCCGGGCGTTGATCGGACGGCCGCACGATCTGTCCCGATGCCGCCATCGACTCGAGATCTGCAGACGTGACGACGTTGGGGTATTGCCCGAGTCCGTACGCCTCGTACTGATCGGAGGCGGCCGGTCGCCAGCCCGTGGCGAGGACGATGGCGCCGACCGTGACCTCGACGAGCCCCTGGTCGTGCCTGATCTTCACGGTGAACCGGCCCGGCTCCCCGGCGACCTCGTCCACCGAGGCCCCGGTGAAGACCTTCACGCCGGCCAGAGATCCGAGCTCGGTGATCTGCGCGGTGATGTCGGTCGCCTCGAGGGCCTGGTAGGGATGGCGCGTGGGGTACTGCCGGTGCAGGCGCGCTGCGTACCCGCCCAGGGCGGCTTCCTTCTCCACGAGGACCACCCCGAAGCCGCTGCGCGCGGCGCTGGCCGCCGCGCTGATGCCGGCCACGCCGCCGCCCACCACTAGCACCGTCCGCTCGTTCGCCTCGGTGTAGGGGGTGGGCGGACTCGCCTTCTGCGCCCGCACCAGACCCATCCGGAGATAGTCTTCGGCGAGCGCCTGCGTCTCGTCGTGCCGCGCGGGATGACTCCAGGCGACTTGCTCCCGGAGATTGGCGCGCTCCACGAACGCCGGGCGGAAGCGGAACACGTCGGCGTTCACGCGAAGGGAGCACGCCGCGATGACGACTCCGTCCACGCCCTCCTGCTCGATGTCTGCTCGAATGAGCTGCGCATCCTCGAGACAGAAGGCGGGGGACGTTCTGACCGGGCCTCCGGGATTGGCCGCGCCGGCGACGTCCACGAGCTTCTGCGTATCGACCGCTTCCGCGATCCCGCAGCCCTGACAGATGTAGACGCCCGTCTTCTTGCCCACGCTAGCGTCTGGCCGCCGACTGGATGGTCTCGATGGCGAGCGCGGCGGCGGCGGTCGCGTCCTGCACCGAGGTCGCGACGTCGACAGGGGCCTTGGCGCAGCCGGCAGCGAAAATCCCCTCGCCGCCCAGCATGAACCGGTCGCTGTCGACCGTGACCGGGCCCGCGGGAGCCCCCTTCGCGAGGCTCGGGACCATGCCCGAGGCGAGGACGACCAGATCCACGGCGAGCTCCGTCTTCCCTCCCGCCAGGATGTCCTCGGCCTCGACGACCAGGCGACGCGTCGCCCGGTCCTCGGTGACCCTCGCCACCTTCCCCTTCGTGATCGTGATGTGATCGTCGCCCAGCACCTTCTTCTGGAAGAACTCGTAGGTGCCGGGCGTGCGGAGATCGATGTAGAAGATGTGCGCCCGCGCGTTCGGGTTCTTCTCGCGCAGATACGTGGCCTCCTTGAGCGAGGCCAGGCAGCAGATCCCCGAGCAGTAGCCGAGGTGATTCTGATCGCGCGATCCCGCGCACTGGACGAAGACCGCGCTCTCGACCTCCCGCCCGTCGGAGGGCCGGACGATCTTGCCCCGCGTCGGCCCGTTGGGCGCGGCCAGGCGCTCCATCATCACGTTCGTGATGACGTCGGGATAGCGCCCGAATCCGAGGTTGTCGATGCGCGAGGCATCGTACGGATCCCAGCCCGTCGCAACGATGATCGCTCCCGCCTTGAGGGTCATGGTCTTCCGCTGCATCCCGAGATCGATCGCCTGGTACTGGCACACCTCCACGCACTTCGCGCACTCGGTGAGCCGGCACGCGGAGTCATCGATCGCGTACTTCATTGGAAAGGCCATCGCATGGGCGAGATAGATCGCCTTCGTCTTGCCCATTCCGAAGTTGAAGGCATCGGGCCGTTCCGAGGGGCAGACGGGGACGCAGGCGTTGCACGCCGTACAGCGATCGTTCACGTAGCGCGGCAGGAGCGCCACCGTGACGTCGAAGTTTCCGGGCCGTCCGGAGATTCGCTCCACCCGTGCCATGGTGTGCACGCGGATCCCGGGGTTGTCCCGGATCCGACGGAAGTTGATCTCGAGCCCGCAATAGGGAGGACAGAGCTTGGGGAAGTACCGGTAGAGCTGGGCGACCCGCCCGCCCAGGTACGGGTTCTTCTCGATGATGGTGACGTCGTACCCCGCCTCGGCCGCCTCCAGCGCGGCCGACACTCCGGCGATGCCGCCCCCGATCACGAGGATGGTCCGGCTCACCTCGAGCGTCGCCATCCCCTCCACGCCCGCATCATCATTCGTTCGCCGTCGAGTATCCGCTGCCATCAGTTCGCTCGATCCACGTGTCGATCACCCACGCGCGCGCCGGTCGCGACGCGTTCGAGCGCCGGCTTCGCCGGCGCATTCTGCTGTTGGGGGAGGCTTCGGAGAGGGCCGTCGAGGCCCCCTCCGATCATACCAGCGCGACGTACGGCTTCTTCGAGAGGGTCCACTCGCCTTTGGCTCGGTCGTAGCGCGACGTGGTGAAGCACTTCCAGTTGGCCTCGTCCAGCTTGGGGAAGTCGCCGCGGTAGTAGTAGCCCGGCCAGCGCGTCTCCTCGCGGAAGAGGACGTGGCGCGCGTGCGCCTCGGCGCAGTAGTAGCGGTCCCAGACCTCCCAGGCCCGCAGCAGATCGTGACGATCGCTGGCGGCCATGCGCGGCAGGTCCTCCTTCAGCATCTTCAGCAGCTCGAGCCCGCGCGTGAGCGTGGGCCCGTTGGTGATGTAGCCCGATCCCTGACCCGCGACGTACTCGTCCATGATCTTTTGCAGCCTCAACAACGATTGCTTCGGCGAGAGCGCGGTCGGATTCACCGCGCCCCGCGTGACGCCCGGGCGCGACTCCTCCCAGACCTCGAGCGGGCGCATCAACTCTTTCGTGATCTCCTCGACGCGGTCCTGATCGATGGTCGGCGCCGCCGCGCTGTCGTAGATGTAGGCGATGGCGCCCTTGCCGGCCAGCCGCCCCTCCGTGTAGGAGCCCGATGAGAACTTGTGGGCCGAGCCCCCCACGCCGTCGCCGGCGGCGAAGAGCCCTCGGATCGTCGTCATGCGGTTGAAGCCCCAGAAGTACTCCTTCGGCGCGATGTCCTCGGGACCGCTCACCCAGGCGCCGGTGCCGGACGCGTGCGAGCCCATGAGATAGGGTTCCGTGAGCACCACCTCCGACGGCGTCTTGGCCGGATCGATGTTCTCCGAGGCCCAGAGGAGCGCCTGCGACATCGTCATGTCCAGGAAGTCCTCCCACGCATCGGCCTCGATCTCGCGCACCTTCCGCGGATCGTTCTGCACGTCGGCGTACATCTTCTGGAGGGCTTCGTCCGTGCGGAGGTAGTGCGGCCCGCAGCCGGCGAGGTGATCCCGGATCATCTGGTGATTGCGGAGCGGGGTCGGGATGGGCTTGCCGGCTCCGTAGGGCAGCCAGTCCTTCAGCAGCTCGGCCCACTTCTCCTCGACCAGCTCGCCGTAGGCGTTTTTCAGGATGGCTTTGAACAGGAGGAACCACATCCCCACCGGTCCGTAACCGTCCTTGAAGCGCGCCACCACCAGCCGGTGCTCCATCTGCGTCATCTCGGCGCCGGCGGTGATCATGAGCTTGTACGCCGAGCCCGTGTTCCAGGGCGCATACCAGATCCGGCCCAATCCTTCGCCCACGGAGTGCGGCCGAAAGACCATCGTGGCTCCGCCCGCCGACGAGATCACCGCCCGGGCCTTGAACACGTAGATCTTGTTGTCGCGCACGCTGAATCCGAGCGCGCCCGCCACCTTGCCCGGATCGTTCTTGTCGAGCAGGATGTGCGACATGAACACGCGCTCGTAGATGTTGTTCTCGCCGATGGCCTTCTTCGCGGCCTCGGCCACGATCGGCTTGTAGGACTCGCCGTGGATCATCACCTGCCAGCGACCCTCGCGCTTGTACCGACCCTCTGGCGTCTTGAAGAACGGCAGGCCCCACTCCTCGAACATGTGCACGGTCGAGTCGACGTTGCGCGCGATGTCGTAGACGAGGTCCTCCCGCGACAGCCCCATGAGGTCCTGGCGCACGTAGCGGACGAAGTCCTCGGGCTGGTTCTCGCCCCACTTCATGCCCATGTAGCAGTTGATGGCCGAGAGACCCATGGCGACGGCGCCGCTGCGCTCGACGGCGGCCTTCTCGACGAGGACGACGCGCAGCCCCTTGGCCTTGGCCCAGTAGGCCGACTCGTACGCGGCGCCGCATCCAGCCATGCCGCCGCCCACGATCAGGAGGTCGCATTCCACGACTTCGATTTCCGGTTTGTCCATGTCGATCCTCCGGGTCAGCGCTTCGCGACCGCCGGCAGCGTGTCCACGCCCAGGTACTTGGCCTGCCCGGACAGCCCGGCCTTCTTCGTGTCCTCGACGACGGGAGCAGGCAAATCTCGGTGCGGTTCGATCGATCCCCACGGCGTGGTGCGAATCGCGAACTTGAAGCGCTTCATCTGCCCGTCGCGGAACTTCACCGTCCACATGATGGAGTCCGTGCCCCGGAGCGGCGTGAGGCTCGCGCCCAGCGGGACCACGTCGCCGTACCCGCGCATGGCGATCGCGCCCTGGGGACATGTCTTCACGCAGGCGTAGCACTCCCAGCAGAGGTCGGGCTCCTGGTTCCAGGCCTTCCCGAGGGATTTGTCCAGCGTCATCAGGTCGTTCGGACAGATGTACTGGCACGCGGGTCGGTCCAGCGCCTTGCACCCGTCGCATTTTTCCGGATTCACGTAGGTCGGCATCGTTACCTCGCTTTCACTCGGAGGGGAGCTTCGCCCCCCTCGATACCTCCCTCAGGATCGATTGCGCCGGCAAAGCCGGCGCTCGAACCGTGGCCTTCATCTCCCGCGGGACCTAGCGGGCATGGCCTGTCTACCTCTCGCCCCGTGCGTGCTTGTGGAGCTTCACCTCCACTCTGTCCTCGAGGGTCGCGTAGTACTCCTTGAGGATCTCGAGTACCTCCGGACGGCTGAAGTGGTCGGGCATCTCGCCGCCCTCGGAGAGCGTCTTCCTGAGTAGCGTGCCGCTGACGATCACGCGGTCCTTGACCTCGTGTGGGCACGTCTTGAGCGACGCCATCCCGTCGCACTTTCCGCAATAGAACGTCCAGTCGATCTTGAGCGGCCTCAGCTGGAGCGCATCGGGCGGGATCTCGTCGAAGATCTTCTGGGAGTCGAAGGGACCGTAGAAGTCCCCGACTCCGGCGTGGTCGCGCCCCACGATGAGGTGGCTGCATCCGAAGTTCTGCCGGAACACGGCGTGAAGGAGCGCTTCGCGCGGACCGCCATAGCGCATCTCGAGCGGCACACCCGCCTGGATGCACGTGTCCCTGACGAAGTAGCGCTCGACCAGCGTGTTCACGGCTCTCACCCTGACCTCGGCCGGGATGTCCCCCGGCTTCAGCTTGCCGAGGATCTGCTGGATCAGCACGCCGTCGCAGACCTCGACGGCGATCTTGGCGAGCGCCTCGTGAGAGCGGTGCATCGGGTTGCGCAGCTGAAGCGCCGCCACCGTGCTCCACCCCTTCTGCTCGAAGAGCCGACGCGTCTCGGCGGGCCGCATGTAGAGACCCGGGTACCGGCCGGGGTAGCCGCCTTCGCTCAGCACCGTCACCGGTCCGCCCAGGTTCACCTCGCCTTGGCTCATCACGCCGGCCACGCCAGGATGAGCGGGATCGGTGGTGCGGAACACCTGCCGGCACTCGTGGGCGCGATCGATCGCGTATTTCTCCCGCACCGTGAGCACGGCCATCAACTCCCCGGTCTCCTCGTCCTCGAGAGCGACGTCCTGCCCCTCCTTGAACGACGCGGCGTCTCCGGCTCCGGTAGAAAGCGTGATCGGGATCGGCCAGAAGGTGCCGTCGTGAAGCCGAAACTCGTCGCACACGCGCTGCCAGTCCGCCTGGCTCATGAATCCGTCGAGCGGCGTGAAGGCGCCGATCCCGAGCATGATGAGGTCCGACGTTTCGCGCGTGGAGATGCGGAGCCGCGGGAGGCCGGCGGCTCTGGCCCGAGCGTCGGCCAGCTCAGGTCCGGAGACCAGCCGGGGCGTGAGGCGCTTGTCCTTTCCGTGAGGACACACGAGGCTCATGGCAAGGGGAAACGATCGCAGCCCGGGAGAGGAAATGCAAACAAATTATCTCTCGCATTCCCGGCGCTGCTAGCGCGAGAGCACATCGGCCCAGACGCGGATCGCCACCAGGCCGATCAGGCTGGCCAGCATCGCGCGCAACACGTTCACCGGAGCGCGGCGGCTGGTCCGCGCGCCGAGCGGCGCGCCCAGCAACGATCCGACGACGACGGCGAGGGCCGGCCAGAGCGGGACCTGCGCGGTCAGCGCCTTGCCCAGGAATCCCATCGACGCCGAGACCGCCGTCATGGCGAGCGACGTTCCGATGCTGAGCCGTACGGGGATTCGCAGCAAGGCGATGAGCACCGGCACGAGCAGGAACGCGCCTCCGGCGCCAACGAGCCCCGAGGCGAGCCCGATAGCCCCGGGATAGATGACCGCTCCCGCTGCGTCGAAGGGCACGTTCGATCGGAGGGCGCTCTCGTCGATCCTGGTGGGAGACACGAACATCAGCGGCAACGCCATCGTGGTCATCAGCGCAAAGATCGCGAGGATCGCGTGACCGCTCACCCGACTGGACATCACCGCGCCGAGCAGAGAACCCAGCGCCATGGCGGTACCGCCGGTCAGCGCGAGCCTTCTGTGCACCATGGCGCTCCGGCCATGGGTCAAGGCGCCGATCACAGAAGCCGCCAGGACCTGGGTCATCGTGACCCCAGCGACATGCCGGATATCGAGACTCCCGACGCCGAAGAGCGGCGGCACGTAGTAGACGAGCGGGATCATCACGATGGCGCCGCCCACGCCCAGGAACCCGGAAACGAACGAGCCGACGAACCCAAGAAGGCTCAAGGTCAGGAGAAAGGCCGGCGTCACGATCGGGCTCCGCCCACTCGAGAAGAGCCGGAGCCGAATTGGCTCCTGCCGATGGTGGACGGTCCTGACGGTCCCGAGACGGTCGCGCGGCCGATCCCGATCATCGCGACGACGAGTGACGGGCGGTGGTCTCGCCGGGGGATGGTCGGACGCTTCGCGTCGGTCAGACGCCGATGGCTTGCTTGATACGAGCGAGCGCTTGCTCCCCCTCCCCGTCCAGGTGGATCGGAACGGGGAGCGGAGGAGGTGGGTTCTTGATCCCGGCTCCCGTCAGCACCATGACGATCCGCGTGTCGGCGTCGACCAGTCGGCGGTCCTGCAACTGGATGAGCGCGGCCAGCGTGGCGGCGGCCTCGGGCGCGGTCCAGATCCCCTCCACACGCGCTAGGAGCCGCTGCGCATCGACGATCGCGGACTCGCTCACGGCGCACCCGGAGCCGTCCGTCTCCCGCAGGATCTGGAGCATCTGCCGGCCCGCGAATGGCCCCGGCACTCTGAGCCCCGGCGCGCTGGTGACGGGATTCTCCCAGACCGTGGTGGTGAGGGCGCCTTCCGTCCATGCCTTGACAACAGGAGCGCACCCCTCGGCCTGAACGGCGATGAAGCGCGGCTGCGCCTTCTTGATCCAGCCCATCGCGCCGAGCTCCTCGTACGCTTTCCAGATACCCACCAGGCCCGTCCCGCCGCCCGTCGGATAGACGAGCACGTCCGGCGTCTCCCAGCCGAACTGCTCCGCCAGCTCCAGCCCCATCGTCTTCTTGCCCTCGAGACGATAGGGCTCCTTCAGAGTGGAGAGGTCGAACCAGCCGAGCTTGGGCGCGACGGACGCCACGAGCTTGCCCGCGGTGCCGATCGACCCCTCGACGGTGAAGACGTGGGCGCCCGCGAGCATGGCCTCCGCCACGGCGGCCTCAGGCGTGCCGCGCGGCACCACCACCGCCACCGGCAATCCCACTCGCGCCCCGTACACCGCCGCTGCGCCTCCGGCATTGCCGGCCGAGGGGATCATCAGGCCGGTCACGCCCAGACGGTGGGCGCGGGTCACCGCCATGCCGAGACCGCGAGCCTTGAACGACCCGGTGGGGTTCTGGCCCTCGTCCTTGGCCCAGAGGTGTCTCAGCCCGAGATGAGCCGCAAGCCTCGGCAGCGGAAGAAGCGGCGTGCCGCCCTCGCCCAGCGTCGCGGGCTCCTCGTCGTCGTCGACGGGCACCAGCTCGCGGAAGCGATACATCCCCGAGGGGCGTCCCCTGAGCTGCTCCTTGCTGAGCGTGGCCGCCACGCGCGGCAAATCGTAGCGTACCGCGAGCATCTGCCCGCACGCCGCGCAGACCGTGAGAAGCCGCCCCTTCTCGTGGCGATGCCCGCAGACCGTGCACTCGATGTGGGTGACGAACGCCATGCGGGCTCTTACGACTTTTCCTTCTCGGTCTTGGCCGCGGCGACGACCTTCTCCGCAAGCTGGCCCGGCACCTCGTCGTAGTGGGAGAACTCCATCGAATAGCCGCCCCGGCCGCCGGTCATGGAGCGCAGGCTGGATTCGTAGGTCAGCATCTCCGCCATCGGCACCTGCGCGCGGACCTGCACGATCTCGCCCTCGGGCTCCATGCCGACGATGCGGCCCCGACGCCCGTTGAGGTCGCCGATCACGTCGCCGGCATTGTCGGACGGCGCGACCACCTCCACGTTCATGATGGGCTCGAGCAGGCACGGGCGCGCCTCCATGAAACCCTTCTGCAAACCCATCGACGCGGCGATCTGGAAGGCCATGTCCGAGGAATCCACGTCGTGATAGGAGCCGTCGTAGAGCGTCACCTTGAGGTCGACCACCGGGTAGCCGGCCAGGATTCCGCGCTTCATGCAGTCACGGACCCCTTTCTCGACGGAGGGGATGTAATTCCGGGGAACGGCGCCGCCGAAGATGTCGTCGACGAACTCGAACCCTCCGCCCCGGACCAGCGGCTCGACCTTGAGCCATACGTCACCGTACTGTCCGCGCCCGCCGGTCTGCTTCTTGTACTTGCCCTGCACCTCGGAGCGTCCCTTGACCGTCTCCTTGTACGGGATGCGCGGCGGGAGCAGCGTCACGTCCACGTTGTACTTGCGCTTCATCCGCTCGACGACGACCTCGACGTGGAGCTGGCCGATGCCGGAGGCCAGCAGCTGCCTGGTCTCCGGATCGTAGTGATGGCGGAGCGTCGGGTCTTCCTCCTCCATGCGCTGGAGCGCCGTGGAGATCTTGTCCTCGTCGCCGCGGCTCTTGGGCTGGATGGCGAAGGAGATGGACGGCTCCGGGAAGGCGATCGCGGGCAGGATGACCGGTTGCGCCTCGTCGCAGAGCGTATCGCCCGTGAGCGTGTCCTTGAGCTTGGCGACCACGCCGATCTCGCCAGGCCCGAGGGCCTCCACGGGCTTCTGGTTCTTGCCCTGCAGCCAGCCCAGGTGGCCGATGCGCTCCTTGCTGTCACGGGAGGCGTTGAAGACCTGGCTGTCCGACCTCATCGTCCCCGAGTAGATCCGGAACAGGGAGAGCTTGCCGACGTGGGGATCCGAGATCGTCTTGAACACCAGGGCCGACATCGGAGCCTTGGAGTCGGGCGAACGCTTCACCGCGCTCCTCGACCGCGGGTCCACACCCTCGACGTCGCCTTGCTCGGCCGGCGACGGAAATTCCTTCAGGATGAGGTCGAGCAACGGATGGACGCCGATACCGCGAGTCGCCGACGCGGCCAGCACCGGCACCAGCGTGCCCTGAAACACGGCCTTCCTGAGCGCGTCCAGCATCTCGGCCTCGCCGATGGCCCCTTCCTCCAGATACTTCGCGAGCAGGTCGTCGTCCGTCTCGGCCGCCGCCTCGGCGAGCTTTTCCCGATACGACTTCGCTCGATCCATCTCCTCGCCGGGGATGTCCGTTTCCCTCGGCTTGCCGTCCGCCACGAGCAGCGCCTTCATGGAGATCAGGTCGATCACGCCCGAGAATCCCGCCTCGCTGCCGAGCGGGATCTGAAAGGGCACCAGCCGGCCCTTCAGGCGCTTCTGCAGGGATTCCAGCGCCCGGACGAAGTCGGCGCGCTCGCGGTCGAGTCGGTTGATGACGATCGCCTTCGGCAGACCGTATTCGTTCGCGTACTTCCAGACCTTCTCGGTCTGGACCTGCGCTCCTGCCACGGCGTCGACCACCACGACGGCAGTACCGACCACGCGCAGTCCCGCGCGCGCGTCGGCGACGAAGTCCCCGTACCCCGGCGTGTCCACGAGATTGAGGCGGTGGCCCTTGTAGTCGCAGAAGGCCACGGAGGTGTTCAACGAGATCTTGCGCTTGACCTCGTCAGCGTCGAAGTCCGTGGTCGTCGTGCCGTCCTCGACCCGACCGATCCTCGTCGTAGCCCCCGCCGCGAACAAGATGGCTTCGACGAGTGACGTCTTGCCGACGCCGCCGTGGCCGACGAAGCCGACGTTCCGAATCTTGGAAATCTCCAGCGTCATGCCTGCCTCCCCTGGTATTCGCTGAACGAATGGACGCGCAAGCAAGAAGAAGGACGATGTGGCTGGGAATGTACCACACCACCTCGCGGCGTACCAGAGCGAGATGGCCACTGAGGACGCCGAGACGACGGAGCGACGCGGGCCGGCGGGGCGCGGGAGAGCTACGACGGCACGAGGTGACGGGACGCTTCGGGTAGAGGCGGTCGACGGCGAGCGGCTCGCCCTCGGCTCCTCATCGCTCAGGGGGCTTGGCGATCTTGCTGGCCAGGATGCCGATGCCCTCCACCTCGGCCTCGACACGGTCGCCGGGCTTGAGGAAGTTGCTGGTGGCAGCGCCGACTCCGTCCGGAGTTCCCGTCGCGATGATGTCCCCAGGCCGCAGGGTCATGCCGGACGACAGCACCTCGATGCACTGCGCGACCGGAAAGATCATCTTCGAGGTGTGGCTCTGCTGGCGGACCTGACCGTTGACCCGAAGGGTGATGGCCAGGTTCTGCGGATCGGCGATCTCGTCGGCGGTCACGAGGACCGGTCCCATCGGACAGAACGTGTCGAGCGACTTGCCCTTGAACCACTGACCGTGCCGCTTCTGCAGGTCACGCGCCGTCACGTCATTGACGACCGTGTAGCCGAAGACGTGGGTGAGGGCATCGCTCCTGGCAATGTCGCGGCCCGCCGTGCCGATGACCACCGCCAGCTCCACCTCGTAGTCCAGCTCGCTCGTCACGGCGTGGTGGACCACATCGTCACCCGGGCCAACGACGCACGTATCGGGCTTGGTGAAGTACACCGGATGCTCCGGCACGGCAGCGCCGCGCTCCGCGGCGTGCTCGGCGTAGTTGCGGCCCAGGCAGAAGATGTTTCTGGCGGGCGCCGCGATGGGCGCCAGGAGCCGAACCCGCTTCAGGGGATACGCGAGCTTTCTGCGGGCCAGCTCCTCGATGGCCTGCTGGTCCACCAGGCTCTTGCCGTACTGCCAGGCCTCGCGCGCCAGCGACATCGTCGCTTCGCCCCCGCGGATCAGGTCGAGCAAGGTCTTCGGGAATCCTCCGCGGCCCCGCCTCACCGTGCCCCGCTGGGCAGCCAGGTCCTTGGCGAGGCCGGCGAGGTCCAGGATGGCCTCGTGCCAGACGGCGCCGGGTTTCGGCTCCCCTCGCCCGCGACGAAAAGTGACGAGGTGCATGACCCTGGTGCGCTAGACGCCGGTGGCCGCCGCGGTCCCGCTGCGGGGCGGCAGGGTCCTGCCCACGCGTCGCGCCATCTCTTCCAGCTCGCGGGGCAAGCCGAATCGGACGTCCTCTTCGACCACGTGCACCTCGCGAACCTCGGCCGGGCGCCGGCGCCTGACTTCCTCGACCACTTCGGACACCAGGAACTCCGGAGTCGACGCGCCAGCCGTGACGCCCACCCGCTGCGCACCCTCGATCCATTCGGAGCGAACGTCGTGCTTGTCGTTGATCAGGTACGAGGGCGTGCCCATGACCCGGGAAACCTCGACCAGCCGGTTCGCATTCGAGCTGTTCGCGGCGCCGATGACCAGGAGAACATCGACCTCGCTGGCGACGGTCTTCACCGCGGCCTGACGGTTCTGCGTCGCATAGCAGATATCGTCCTTCGAGGGGCCGACGATCCGCGGGAAGCGCCGGCGCAGCGCGTCGATGCAGTCGCGCGTGTCGTCGACGGACAGCGTCGTCTGCGTGAGGTAGGCCACCTTCTCGGGGTCGGGAACGTTCAGCCGGCTGACGTCGTCGGGATGCGCGATCAGGAACATCCGATCGGGCGCCTCGCCCATCGTGCCCACGACCTCGTCGTGGTCGGCGTGCCCCACGAGGATGATGGAGTAGCCCTCGCGCGCGTAACGGATCGCCTCGAGATGCACCTTGGTGACGAGCGGACAGGTGGCGTCGATCACGGAGAGCCCACGGCGCTGCGCCTCCTCGCGCACGGCGGGAGAGATCCCGTGAGCGCTGAAGATCACCGTCGCGCCGTCGGGCACCTCGTCCAGCTCATCGACGAAGTGCGCGCCCTTGGCGCGCAGCGCTTCCACCACGTGCCGGTTGTGCACGATCTCCTTGCGAACGTACACGGGAGTCGGGCACACCTGCAGCGCCAGCTCCACGATGTCGATGGCGCGGTCCACGCCGGCGCAAAACCCACGGGGCCCGGCGAGCACGATCTCCTGCATGCGCGAGGCGACGGCGGTGTTGGTAGTCATGGAGGGAGTATAGCAAGCGTCCGTAGCGGGCTCAAACCATGGAGTCGACTTCGGCGCCAGACGCGGCGGCCAAGGCTGCGCGTCCGTCACACGGTCACGGCCGTGGCCGCGGGACACCAGCCGTATCGACGCGCTTGAGAGTCCTGGGGAGCTGATTGCCCATGGCAACGTAGCCGCGCATCTCATCTACGTCGTGGCCGCCGAACGACAGCCATCGCCCTGCGCACGTCGTGACCAGCACGGGCGTTGGCTGCGGTCAGCGCGTCAGGGCTCTAGGCCGCACGTAGTCCCAGCGGGTTCTGAGCCAGCACGCGAGAGCAATGGCCATCTTGTGATAGGTCGGCAGCGCGATCCTCGTCCCGAACACGTGGAATCGACGCGCCTCGATGGCGCGGAGGAGCGCGAAGTACGTGCGCCCCATGATCTCCGCGGCGAACAGGCGATGGGCGTCGCCCGGGGGCAACGCCGCCCAGGCTCGCGCGTAGTATCGATGGGCGACCGAAGCCTCGAACGACATCAACGCGACGAACTCGGGCGTGTAGCGTCCGGCCACCAGGTCCTCGGCGCTCACGCGGAACCGTCGGAGGTCCGCCTGGGGCACGTAGATGCGGCCGGCCAGCGCGTCTGCGTGAACGTCACGGAGAATGTTGGTGAGCTGGAGGGCGACGCCGAGGTTGACCGCGTACTCCCGCGTCCGCCCATCCTGGTAGCCGAAGATCTCGATGCAGCAGAGGCCAACCGCCGAGGCCACGCGATAGCAGTACGGGTAGAGATCCTCGAAGGTCTCGTAGGTGGAGTGCTCCAGGTCCATCTCGACGCCGGCGATGACCTCGAGCAGCGCCTCGCGGGGGATCGGAAACACCCGTACGGCGTCTTGCAGGCGCTGGGCCGCGGGATGCTCCGGCGTTCCGCTGTACACGCGCGCGATCTCGTCGCGCCATTGCCGGAGCGCGCGCTGCTGCTCTCCCCGATCGCGCCCCAGATCCACGGCGTCGTCCACGATGCGGCAAAAGGCGTACACCGCGTAGATCGCTTCGCGCTGAAGGCGGGGCAGACAGAGGAACGCATAGAAGAAGTTCGAGCGACTCCGCCGGGTCAGTCGAGACACGAACTGGCCAGCGTTCACGCGAGAACGAGTCATCGGACGTGGGCCGTGTCCCGTCCAACGGGCGGCACCCCGGCCGGGGCCCCGCGCGCGAGCAATGGCGGACGCGGCGCGTAGCCCCGGTCGACGAACCAGTGGACGGCGTCCGAGAGCGCGACGTCGACCGGCGTCTGCGGCAACCCCAGCTCACGCACGGCCTTCGCCGCGCTGAAGTACATCCGCTTCCTGGCCATGCGCACGGCGGTGAGCGGCACGCGGGGCGCCCGACCGGTGATCCGGGAGACGCCCTCCATGGCGACCGCGCCGAGCCACGCGGCGGCATACGGCACACGGAAGCGGGGCGCCGGGATGCCGGTGATCCGGGACAAGAGCCGGAAGATCTCGAGCAGCGACATGTTCTGGTTCCCGAGGATGTACCGGTCGCCCGCCCGTCCGCGGTCCGCGGCCAGGATGTGCCCGCGGGCCACATCCCGCACATGGACGAGGTTCAAGCCCGTGTCGAGCGAGGCCACCATCCTGCCGCAGAGAAAATCCACGACCATCTGACCGGTGGGCGTCGGCTTGACGTCAAGCGGTCCAACCGGCGCCGAGGGATTCACGACGACGATCGGCGCCCCTCGCGCGGCGAGTTCCCGCGCGACCTGCTCGGCGAGGAACTTGGAGGCCTTGTACGCGCCCACCATCTCGTGGAGCGACACTGGCGTCAGCTCATCGCCGGGCGTGCCGTCGTGGGGAATCCCGACGGCGCCGACCGTCGAGGTGTAGACGATACGCTCGGCTCCCGCCCGGCAGGCGGCATCCAGCACGTGACGCGTCCCATCGACGTTGGCGCGGTAGAGCGCGCGCAGATCCGGCGCCCAGAGCCGATAGTCGGCCGCGACGTGATAGACGCGCCTCACGCCGCGCACGGCCTCACGGAGCGAGGCTGGATCGAGCAGATCGCCTTCCACCACCTCGACCGCGCAGCCCTCGAGGGCCCGCCGGTCTCCTCCCGGGCGCGCCAGGACACGCACGCTGGCACCGTCGGCCAGCAGCTCACGGGCGAGGTTGGCGCCGATGAATCCGGTCCCGCCGGTGACGAGGGCGTCCACGCGCCTAGCGCCGTGCCCACCCGTCAGGGCGACCGACGGAGGCCGTCGAGATCTCGTTCCTCACCGCCGCCCCGGTCTTCCGTGGTGACGCGAGGAAGCATGCTGATCGATCATCCCTGCCAACGCTCCGGCGACAGCGCCGAGCGCCAGGCGCGTCCGCTGCCTCAGCCCGAATGCGTCGGAAAGCATCGCCGGGCGCGTCACCGTGAGAGCCACCGCTCCGGTGAGGCGGAGCCGGCCTTCCGGTGTGACGAGCCGGATCAGCTCCGGCGGCAGGGTTTGCCGCGCGTCGTCCAAGACGCCGCGCACGACGAGCGAGTGGTACCCGGAACGAGCCGCCTGCGCCACGATGACGGCCGATTCCATGTCCACCGCTACCGCGCCGGCCCGGCCGAAGAGCGCGGCCTTGTCCTCGGGTGTCGCCGCCACCTCTCGGGTCGTCACCAGCGAACCGGTCCATGCTATGGGAGCGCCCGCGAGTGCGGCGCGATGATGACCCGGATCGAGCGCAAGCGCGACGCCCGCCATGTCGATGACCCGCTCCGGGATCACGAGGTCTCCGGGCTGAAGCCTCGGGTCGAGCGCACCGCAGAGACCTGCGGAGACCACGAGCGGCGCGCCGAGCCCGTCGAGCAGTGGGCCCCAGCGCGACTCGCACAGCGCTGCCCGGAGCCCCACCGGGGCGAGCCGGACCGGACCCCGGCCAAAGGCAGGAAACGACAGGTCGCGAAGATGGGGTAGCTCGAGCTCGCGGGCCAGCGCCCGCGCCTCGAGCTCAACGGCCGTGAGGATCAGGATCGGGGTCAATGCCCGATGCACTGGCGGCCCCGGCCTTTTCCTTCTCCTTGCGTTCCAGCCAGGCCTTCCAGCTGTTGCCGGCCGCCATGTCCTTGCCCGTGAACCTGATGGTCGCGATCCCGGAGTACGGCAGAGTGAAGGGGCCGTCTCCCTTTTCATCGAAGAACTGGATGAAGGGCTCGGGCACCAGGTCGTTCCGGTTGAACACGTATCCAACGACTTCCGTGCCATCTGCCTTGACGATCGTGGTGTTGCCACGATAGTCGAACGCGAACTCGATGACCTCCGCCAGCGTGAGGTGCGGGCCGATCTCGGGCACGTAGCCCTCGAGACTCATCACGCGTCCTCAGAGCTTGCCCGTGAGGGTGACCACGGCGGTCTCGCCCAGCGCCCGGAGCGAGCTGAACGTGTGGTCGACCGCCGTCGCTTCGTAGCCACAGTGGACCATGCAATCCTGGCACTTCTCGTTGCCACTGTGTCGTCCGTATCGCTCCCAGGGGGTCGTCTCCATCAGCTCCCGGAAGGTCGGCGCGTAGCCTTCCTGGAGCAGGTAACAGGGCCGCTGCCAGCCGAACAGATTGAAGGTCGGGTTTCCCCACGGCGTGCAGTCGTAGTCGTGCTTGCCCATCAGGAACCGCAGAAAGAGAGGCGACTGATTGAACTTCCAGCCCTTCTTCGGATGCCGGAGCATCTCGGAGAAGAGCTGGTGCGTCCGCGTCCGTCGCAGGAAGTGTTCCTGGTCCGGGGCCTTCGAGTAGCTGTACCCGGGGGAGAGCATCATGCCTTCCACCCCCAGGTCCATCATCTCGTCGAAGAACTGGCGCATCCGCAGCGGGGAGGCATTGTCGAACAGCGTGGTGTTGGTGGTGACGCGGAAGCCGCGCTGGAGCGCTGCGCGAATGGCGCCGACGGCCTGGTCGTAGACGCCGTCTCGACACACCGACTCGTCATGATCGTCCTTCAGGCCATCCATGTGGATGCTGAAGGTCAGGTAACGGGACGGCGTGAAGAGGTCGAGCTTTTCCTCGAGCAGGATGGCGTTGGTGCAGAGGTAGACGTACTTCTTCCGGCCCACCAGCTCCGTCGCCAGCCGGTCGATGTCCGGGTACATCAAGGGCTCACCGCCCGGAATGCTCACGATCGGGGCCCCGCATTCCTCGACGGCCCCGAGGCACGCCTCGACCGACAGGTGCTTCCTCAAGATCTGCGCGGGGTACTGGATCTTCCCGCACCCGGCGCACGCCAGGTTGCAGCGAAACAGCGGCTCCAACATGAGCACCAACGGGTAACGCTTGCGACCCGCCAGCTTCTGTCTGATCACGTACGAAGCGACCGTGAACATCTGGGACACCGGCACGCTCATAGTCGAAGGCTCCCTCTTCTCTTCTCGGAATCGGCGCTCGTACGATCGTGGCCCACCTCGGCGCCGCTACGCCGCCCCTGCCGAACCTTTGCGCCGACTACATACAGTAGCAGACCCGCCGCCACCTGGACCAGGATTCCAGCCGCCATGAGCGTCCACTCGCCGATCCAGGCCGTGATCGCCAGGTTGAAGAGCAGGACGCCATAGTAGAGCGCGATGCCACCGCTCGTCGATCCTTCCGCGGCCTTGTCGCTCCGAGGGCCGGCCAGCGTCGTTGCCGTGACGTAGCCCCCGACGATGACCCATCCTACCAGCGCCCATCCTGCGAAGTTGGAGAGAGGCACCCCGAAGTAGATACCCCCGGCGGGATAGTAGAAGATCCGGCCGAGAAACCAGCGATCGCCGCGCACCGCCAGAGGGTCGATGACCACGTCCAGAAGCATCATCAGGATGCCCGCCAGTAGCACGACGGCCAGGCCGTGCCTTCGTCCGAGGATTCGTCGAGATCGGCAGAAGGCAGCGTACGCGAGGAATGGAAAAGAGAGCGAGTCGAAGAACGGGACGTTCAACACATAGAGCTCGAGGTCCTTGGTGAGCCCGGTGTAGTGGTAGAGCCCGAATGGAACGCCCACCCGGGTCGACGCGTACTCGGCGACCCAGGCCACCGAGAATCCCCAGAGGAGGACGGACACGGCGCGCCCCGCGCCCAGATCACGGCCGGCCGCCACCAGGAACACGACGAGGAAGGCGAAGACGTAGGGGCGCAGGCCGAGCGTACCCCACAGCAGCAACACGGGACCGACGGGATCGATGAGCATGGGCGACGTCGCGTCGGTCGTCACGGTAAGGGACGCCGTGCCGCTTTTCAACCGCTCCGTCTTCGCACCGTCGCTCGGGGAGACCCACGGGTCGGCGCTCGGCCGTGCTAGTATCAAGAGATTTTTCACGTGGAGGGTCGGGGGACATCATGACGGCGTCCGCGCTGGTATCGTCGCACGTCGAGACCGCCATCGAGCGCGCGACGACTCTGCTCCTGTCCTGGCAGGCCCCTGACGGGTACTGGGTCGGAGAGCTCGAGGCCAACAGCACCATCACGAGCGAGTACCTGCTCTTCTGCCACCTCGTGGATCGCGTGAACCGCGAGCGGGAACGGAAGATCGTGACCTACCTGCGCCGTCAGCAGCTCCCCGACGGGGGCTTCAGTCTCTACGGACAGGGACCGGCCAACGTCTCCGCCACGATCAAGGCGTACTTCGCCATGAAGGTCGCGGGAACGCCGCCGGACGACCCAGCCCTCGTGGCCGCTCGCTCGCGCATCCACGCACTGGGCGGGCCGCCGCGCGCGGACGTCTTCACCAAGATCCTCCTCGCGCTGTTCGACGAGTACGACTGGGCCGGCGTTCCTTCGATGCCGCTCGAGATCATGCTGTTGCCGCGCTGGTCGTACTTCAACCTGCTCGAGGTCTCCTACTGGTCGCGCACGGTGATCGTGCCCTTGCTGATCGTGATGGACGCCAAGCCGGTGAAGCGTCTCGGCGACCACCTCCGGCTCGACGAGCTCTGGGTGACACCGCGCGGGCAGACGAGCCTGCGACTGAACCGGGTCCCCCGACCCTTCTCGGCGAAGACCTTCCTCTGGAAGAACTTCTTCATCGGCGTCGATGACTCTCTCAAGAGCTGGGAGCGGCTGGGACCGCGGCCATTCCGGGCGCGCGCGGCGGACGCCGTGCGCCGCTGGCTCGAAGAGCGGCTCGCGGTGCCCGGCGGGCTGGGCGGAATCTTCCCCGCGATGACGAACGCCGTGCTGGCCATGAGAATTCTGGGCTATCCCGACGACCATCCGCTCGTCAGCGGACAGATCAAGGAGATCGAGAGTCTGGCGGTGGAGACTGGGGACTCCCTCTACTACCAGCCCTGCGTGTCCCCGGTCTGGGATACCGCGCTGGCCGCCAACGCCCTCGTGGAATCCGGCCTGCCCGCAGGGCACCCCCAGCTCCAGCGTGCGGCGGACTGGATGATGGACGAGCAGATCACGGTGCCGGGAGACTGGAAGGTCAAGCGGCCTCACGTGCCGCCGGGGGGATGGCCGTTTCAGTACCGCAACGATTTCTACCCAGATCTGGACGACTCGGCCATGGTGATGATGGCGCTCGGGAAGATCCAGGGCGTGGATCCCGAGCGGAAGCAGCGCGCGATTGCCCGCGGGCTCGAGTGGTTCCTCGGCATGCAGGGCGCGGACGGCGGTTGGGGCTCCTTCGACGCCGACAACAATCGCCTCATCTTCAACAACATTCCCTTCGCCGACCACGGCGCGCTTCTCGATCCGTCGACGGAAGACCTGACCGGCCGCGGTCTCGAGCTTCTCGGCACGCTCGGCTACGGCCCCGACCACCCGGCGGCCCGGCGCGCGTTCGGTTTCATCCAGCGCACCCAGACGAAGGACGGCTCCTGGTACGGACGATGGGGAGCCAACTACATCTACGGCACGTGGTCGGTCCTGCGCGGGCTCGGCGCCATCGGCGAGGACAGCCTGCGAGGCGAAGTGCAGCGCGCTGTCGAATGGCTCGTGAGCCGTCAGAACGCAGACGGCGGGTGGGGAGAGACCCTGGCGTCCTACGACGATCCCGAGCTGGCCGGCCGAGGCGATTCGATGCCGAGCCAGACGGCCTGGGCCCTCCTGGGGCTCCTCGCGGCAGGGCAGACCGATGGCCCGGCCGTCGAGAACGGTGTTCGCTTCCTCGTGCGTACCCAGCGCGAAGACGGCGGCTGGGAGGATCCGCTCTGGAACGGGACCGGCTTCCCGCGCGTCTTCTATCTGAAATATCATCTCTACGCGAAGTACTTCCCGCTCTGGGCCCTCGGGGTGTACCGGAGCAAGCGGTCATGACGCCACCCGAAGCGACATCGGACTGGCCGCTCCCCGTGCGCGCTGTCGAGTCGCTCGGTCGTGGCGCCGTCGAGCTCCTCGAGGCGCTGGGGCGCTTCGGCCTCTTCCTGGTCCAGGCGTTGAGCTTCATCTTCATCCCTCCGTTCAAGGTCGGTCGCCTGGTGGACCGGATCGAGTTCTTCGGCTGGCGCTCGCTCACCATCGTGCTGCTGACGGGCGCCTTCACGGGCATGGTCCTGAGCCTGCAGGTCTTCCACACCCTGGCAAAGGTCGGGTCGGAGGCGTTCGTGGGTCCGGCGGTGGCGATTTCGCTGATCCGGGAGCTGGGACCGGTGTTGTGCGCCGTGTTCGTGACCGGCCTGGCGGGCTCCGCCCTCACCGCCGAGATCGGGATCATGCGGATCACGGAGCAGATCGACGCGCTGACGGTGATGGCGCTCAATCCCATGCGCTACCTGGTGGTGCCGGCCGTCGTCGCCGGGATCATCACCTTCCCGCTCATGACCGCCATCTTCGACGTCATCGGAATCTTCGGCGGGTACCTCGTCGCCGTGGGATTGCTCGGCATGTCGCCCGGCACCTACTTCGGGGAGATGCAGACGTTCGTGGACTGGAGCGACCTGTCGAACGGCCTCTGGAAGTCCCTCTCGTTCGGCATCCTCGTGCCCTGGGTCTGCGCGTACAAGGGCTTTCACTGCGGGCACGGCGCCGAAGGTGTGGCCCGCGCGACCACGCACGCCGTCGTGCTGGCATCGGTCCTGATCCTCGTCTGGGACTACTTCCTGGGGTCGGTGCTGCCATGATCCAGATCCGGGGTCTGCACAAGACCTTCGGCCACCAGCACGTTCTTCGAGGCCTCGACCTGGACGTGGCGACCGGCGAGATCATGGTCGTGATCGGACGGAGCGGCGGCGGCAAGTCGGTGCTGCTCAGGCATCTCATCGGACTCCTCCGCCCGGACTCGGGCGCCATCCGGGTGGACGGGGAGGACATCACTCGGCTCCGAGGGGCAGCGCTCGACCGCCTCCGCGCGCGATACGGGGTCGTGTTCCAGGGTGGGGCGCTGTTCGACTCGATGAGCGTCTTCGACAACGTCGCGTTCACGCTGCGGGAGCGGAGCCGTCTCGGCACGGCGGAGATCGCGAACCGCGTCAAGGAGAAGCTCGAGCAAGTGGGGTTGACGGGCATGGGACACAAGAACCCGGCGGAGATCTCCGGCGGCATGCGCAAGCGCGTGGCCATCGCGCGCGCGCTCGTCACGGAGCCGGAGGTGGTCTTCTTCGACGAGCCGACCACCGGCCTCGATCCCATCCTGGTCAACACGATCCACCACCTGATCGTGGAGCTGCACAGGAAGTTCCGGTTCACGGCGGTGATGGTGAGTCACGAGATCCCGGAAATCTTCCGGATCGCCGATCGCGTGGCCATGCTGCACGACGGCGTGATCATCGAGGCGGGTACCCCCGACGCCGTCCAGGGCTCGCCGAACCAGACCGTGCAGCAGTTCATCCGCGGCGACATCGAGGCCGTGGCCCAGTCCGGCTGAGCGCCCCGGCACGATTCCGGGCGCGAGTCGCGATCGCGACTCGCGAGAGAGAGGCACAGGCGGTTGATCGAAAGGGAGACCCGCGCATGAAGCGTTCCGTCGTGGACCTGTCCGTCGGCGTGTTCGTCCTCATTGGCGTGCTGGCGCTCGGCTGGCTGTCGGTCAAGCTCGGCAGGATCGAGCTGCTCGGGAATCGCGGATACGCGATCACCGCCGATTTCCCGTCGGTCGGCGGGCTCAAAGC
>Ga0335077_10002451_pt1 | contig 22151 bp, 17 predicted proteins | sample Lox_Sample_31_FD_207151 | JGI IMG/M metagenome (GOLD analysis project Ga0335077, IMG submission 207151) | Soil microbial communities from Loxahatchee National Wildlife Refuge, Florida, United States - Lox_Sample_3.1 | ecosystem: Environmental > Terrestrial > Soil > Wetlands | place: USA...
ATGCGCGCGCTGGGTCCGTTCGACCTGGTATTCTGCCGCAATGTTTTGATCTATTTCGACGCCGAAACGAAGAAGAACATCCTGCGCGAAATCCACAGCACGCTGTTCAGGGGCGGCTGGCTGCTGTTGGGGGGAGCCGAGACCGCGTTTGGTGTGGAAGAGTGGTTTGAAAGGCGCAACGTAGGAAGCGCGATTGTCTACGCTGCCCGCTGAGAAGACGCATATGCCGACCGAATTGAGTCTGGAACTGCTGCCGAGCGAGTTGGCGCAGATCGTCGAGTCCGTATTCGAGGCCATGATAAGCCTCGAGGTCACCCAGGGTGGTCCACCCTGGTTCGCAGACGGGGACCGCCTGACCGCGGCGGTTCACCTGACGGGAGACTGGAACGGGGCGGTGCTGTTCGAATGCGACCGCGGGCAGGCTTGCCGGTTTGCGGGGCGGTTCCTTTCCATGGACCCGCCCGACACCGTAGACAACGTCGTCCGCGACGTGCTCGGTGAACTGGCCAACATGATTGGTGGCAACATGAAGTGCGTGCTGACACGCGGGATCCGGCTTTCCATGCCGTCGGTGGTCGATGGAAGCGATTACAGCTTGCGGGTCTGCGGAGCGGTTGTCAGCGACAGGATCGCCTTTAACTCCGCCGAAGGACCCTTCTGGGTTACGATCCTGACCACATCGACCGTGAAAAAGGAACTCCTGAGAGCCGGCGGGGAGGGCGAATAACGAAGCACGGTGCGATGTACTCCCAAGGGCCGGAGGCTTGCCGAGAGCCGCGATGTCGCTGTTGTGAACCGTCTCGGCAACGCTGTGCGCAGCAGAAGAACCTCGTCCGGAGTCCGGCACCGCGCCGCTGGAGCTGACTGTGGCCAGAGCGCGAGCCGGCCGCGCCCAGCGTTGAATACGGCCGGCCCCGCCTCAATGCACCCGTATTGTTCAGTGCTTGGCCCGATAGATCTTCCGGCTCATCTGGTTCTGCTGGCGGTTCACCTGCTGCTTCTCGGCAGGGGTTAGCTTGCCGCCGTTGGCGGATCGGTCTGCGTGGACTTCCTTGTTGAGCGAGCTTTCGCCCTTTTCGAGACGCGCGGTCTGGGCCGCATTCAGTTTGCCCGAAGCGATGCCGTTGGCGATGCGGTCCTGCTGATTTTCCCTTCGTGCACCGACTTCGTTGTTGCCGTACTTCTGCACGGCGGCATTGTGTTTGTCGGCGTAAATCTGCCGGCTCATCTGGTTCTGCTGCTGGTTGACGATGTGCTTCTCCTGCCCGGTCAGGTGGCCTCCGTTGAGGCTCCGGTCCGTGCGGACCTCCTGGTTGATGGCGGATTCCTTGGTCTCCAGGTTGGAGGTTTCACCCGCCGTCAGGGATCCGGACTTTACGCCCTGTGCAACGCGGTCCTGCTGGTTTTCGACGCGTTGGCCCACCTCGCTCGACTGGGCCCAGGCGCCCGCGGCAAATGCCACTGCTGCGATCAAAATCGCTCCTGGCTTCATACTTCTTTTTCCTCCTGCGTTCATTCGGCTCTCAGTCCTCATGTCCGGATAAGCCCGGTCGAGGTGGAAAAGTTGCTCTCCGGATGGTTAATTCGGCTTCATCTGCCGCAGCCGTTGCGTCTTCCAGCGGAGCCGGCCTGCGGCGGGCGATGGGCACGCGGCGCGCCTACGGTGTTCGTGCCGAGCCGCTGGCGGTGATCATCGTGCCTCCCTCTGCGCTGCGGACTCCCGTCTCGCGCAAGCGCAGTTTCAGCGCGCGGCCCCCGTGGTGCGCCGCCTGCGCCTCGCCAAGCCGCCTCGCCAAGCCGTTGTCTTTCCGGTTGAGCTCCTCTATAATCCTTCTCTGGCGCAGGTCAATTCATCGTGAAAGCAGGTGCATCGTGCACGTACCCGTTTTGAGACCCACCGCGGCCCGCGACGAGTCATTCGCCGGCGTCACCTATCACGTCGAGGGTGAACTCGTCCCGGTGCTGCATCTCGAGTTGGGCAGTGTTCCTGTCTACTTCGAGCATTACATTCTTCTCTGGAAAGAGCCCGCCGTGCAGATCGGCGTCATGTCCTTGAAGGGCGCTCTCAAGCGGATGCTATCCGGGATGCCCGTGTTCATGACGCAAGCCAGCGGCCCCGGGCAGATCGGTTTCAGCCGCGACGGCGCCGGTCACATTTTTGCCATCCATCTGAATCAGGGCGAAGGCATCGAGATGCGGGAGCACCAGTTCCTCGCCGCAACCGCCACTGTCGAATACACCTTCACGCGGGTCAAAGGGGTCTCCAATATGCTACTCGGCGGGACCGGGTTTTTCATCGACCATTTCACCGCGCAACACGGCGAAGGCATCGTATGGGTGCATGGTTACGGCAACGTCTTCGAGGTGATGCTCGGGGCCGGCGAACAGCTCGACGTCGAGCCCGGCGGTTGGATTTACAAGGACCGCTCGGTTCAGATGGAAACCCAGTTCCAGCGCCTCTCGACCGGGCTGCTTGCCAGTGCCGGGCAACTCGTCTGGAACCGCTTCACCGGACCGGGGCGCGTCGGAATCCAGTCCATGTACGTGCACCTCAGCAGCGAGTAGCGCGCCCAGCGGCCGCGGCCGCCGCGTCACTTCCTCAGCAGGCTGGCCAGCGCTTCCGGCAACTGCGGGTGACGGAATTCGAATCCGGCGGCCTCGGCCGCGGCCGGCACAACGCGCTGGCTGGCGAGCAGCATCCCGGCCATCTCGCCGAAAAGCGCCCGCAGCGCCAGTTTCGGCGCCGGAAACAACGCCGGCCGGTGGAGCGCCGCGGCCAGGGCACGCGTGAACTCGGCGTTGGTCACCGCGCCAGGCGCAACGCCGTTCAGTACCGGCGGCGCCGGGCTTTCGAGCGCGAAGCAGATCAGCTCCGCCAGGTCGCTGGCGTGAATCCATGACATCCATTGCCGCCCGCCGCCGAGCGCGCCGCCCAGCCCGATGCGGAACGGGGCCAGCATCGGCTTTAGCGCGCCGCCCGCCGGGTCGAGCACGAGCCCTGTCCGGATGCGGGTCACCCGCACGCCCAGCGCCTCCGCGGCAATCGCTTCGCGCTCCCAGGCGACGCAGACATCCGAGAGAAAACCCGTGCCGGGGCCGGAACTCTCGTTGAGAATCTCGTCGCCGCGCGAGCCGTAGTAACCGATAGCCGATGCGCACACCAGCGCCCGCGGCCGCACCGGACAATTTGCCAGCGCGTCGGTCAGGTGGCGCGTGCCGATGACGCGGCTGTCGCGGATGCGTTGTTTGGCCGCCGCGGTCCAGCGTTGCGCCACCGGTTCTCCGGCGAGGTGCACCACCGCATCCGCGCCGCGCAGTGCCGCCTCCGGCACCGGTCCGCTCAGCGCATCCCAGACGGACAGCTCAACGCCCGCCGGCAGATTCGTCCCCGCGTGCCGGCTCAGCGCGTGCAACCCATGGCCGCGCGCCGCCAGCAGCTTCATCAGCCGCCGCCCTATGAAGCCGGAAGCGCCGGTAATCGCGATCTTCATTTCGTCAGGTCCCAGTGTAGTTCACCCGAGACGAGGCGAGCGGCGGCGACAGCGGGCAGAGCGGTAATTGCCGGCCTGGCACGGCGGGAACGGATACAGGAGCAGTCTGTCCCGGTCACGTTGGCTCCGCGCCAAGTCCTGAGAGTCGAGGTTCACGCCCTCTCGCGAGACAGACCGATCGACTCGGGCCCAATACCGCTCTGCCGCGCTTTTTGTCGGGACAAAAAAAGGGCAGGCAGCCACAATGGGTTGCCTGCCCTTTTGAAGCCGGACCTTAGAAGACCAGCCGCCCACCCAATTGGATGGTGCGGAAACGGTTGGCCGTCGCGGTGATTGTCCCGAAGGCACTGTTGGATGCCGTCGTGCTGGGCGCCGCGAAGGTCGGGCGGTTGAGCGCGTTGAACGCCTCAATCCGCAACTGGAAGCTGGCTTTCTCCGTGATGGTGAACCTCTTCAGCAGCGAAGGATCCCACTGCAGAATGCCGTCCATGCGCAAGGTGGAAAAAGTCGTCGGGAACGTACGGATGTGATATTGCAGGGCATCGGCCGCAGCCGTATCGAACAGCGCCGTGTTGAAAGCCTTTTGCCCCGGTTGCACCGCGCGGTTGTTCAGATTGAAGGGAGTGTTGCCGAAATATACGTAGTCGCCGGGGCTGCTGCTGCTGCCGTTCTCCCAGGCGATGGGCGCTCCAACCTGCCACGTGTAGACATTGTTGACGGTCCAGCCGCCCACCACCGCATCGAGGAGGCGGGATTGGATGTTGTGAGCGCGGCCGCGCCCGAACGGCACGTCGTAAGTCAGCGCGACCACCACGCGCTGCGGGTGATCGATGGTCGAAATGCGCTTTTCCGGCGTGGGATCCGAATCGTTCAGCCACGATACTCGCTCGATCATCTTCGAATAGACGTAGTTCGTGACCAGCGATACGCCGTGCGAGAATCGCTTCTGCAGCCGTACGTTGAGGCTGTCGAAGTAGGAGCTGCCGGCGTTGAGGTTCTGCTCGAGAACGCCGCCGCCGCCGCTCCACCCGCTGGCGCTGTCGCCCACCGGAAATTCAGGAAAGTGGGCCAGCAGCTGGGCGGGCGTGGTGGTGCTGCCGTTCGCGCTCGTCGCCAGGCCCTTGAATGGGTTGGCCACCGAACTGGTGAGGTAGCTTTGGCCGCTATCGCGCACCGGCAGCGTGCTCAGCAGCGAGCGCGGGATTCCGTTGAGCTGCGTGTAATCGATGGGCAGGTGCACGGAATGGTTGCCGACGTACACCACCTCCAACACCAGGTCATTGGTCAGGCTCTGCTGGAAGCCGAAGTTCCAGCGCAGCGAGTACGGGCTTTTCACGACGGGGTTGAGGAAAGTCACGGCCTGTCCTTCGAAGGTTGCCAGGCCCAGCGAAGAGCCGGAAGCCTGCAGCAGGCCGGTCGGCTGCGGGTTGCTCAGCGTGGCGTTCGGCGTCAGGTAGTTATTGGTTGTGGTGAGTGCCGTGGTCGTCTGGCTGTAGCCTTCCTGGTTGGTGTCGGGATTGGTCGAGAATTTGCCGTCGATGCCCATGGCCGCGATCGTCACCGGCGCTTCGAACATGCCGAAGCCGCCGCGGAACACCGTCTTGCCGTGAAGCGCGTCCGGCGTCCAGGCGAAGCCCACGCGCGGAGTCACCAGGTGCGAGTTGTTCTTATAGACAGCGGTTCCCCCGGTGGCCGGGAACGTTAGGCCTCCCAGAACGTTGAAGGCACTGGCGGCTAATTGGGCGATGGGGCTCTTGGCGTAGGCGGCCTGCGCGGCGGCCTGGAGCGGATTGGCGTCCGTGGTGTCGAATCCATCCACCGTGCGCCCGTATTTCTCGTTGTACGGTCCGTCGTGCTCGTAGCGAACGCCCAGGTTCACAGTGAGATTGTGCGTCACGCGCCAGTCGTCCTGCACGAAACCGGCGCCGTAGTACGAATACCACGAAGCGTAAGTGTTGACGTCGTAGCTGTCGCTGCTCGGCAGGCCCATCAGGAACGCGGCGAAATCCTGGCCCGTGGTGACCGTCGAGGAAGCGCTGCTGGACGATTTGTCGTAATTGTTGCTGAAGGAGAAGGTCCCCGTGGAAGCTCCGGCGGTGAACGTATTCAGGCGATATTGCCGGAAGTCGCCGCCGAACTTCAAGGTGTGGTTGCCCTGCACCCGGATCCAGGTGCCGAACAACTGGTAGGATTGCGACGGCAGCTTGTTCGCCCCGGTGGCGCCCAGCGGCGTGAGACCCGTGGAACTGCTGAAGCTGATTACCGGCAATTGCAGGTACTGGGAACTCGCCGCCAGCAGCGAGGGGAACCCCAGCGTGGTCGGGTCGAAGCCGACGCTCGGAATGTCGTGGCCCTCGTTCATGCGCGTGAAGTTCAGGCGCACGTCGGCAATGTTAGTGGGCCCGAACGTGTACACTTCATCGACCACCGCCCCGATGTTGTTCCGGTAGAGCAGCGATCCTTCCGCAATGTTGTTGAAGTAATCGTTCTTGGCCTGCCCGTAATCCGTGTGCCGCACGTCGAAGAACAGGCGGCTGCGGTCGTTCATGTTATAGTCCAGGCGCCCGAATTCGTTGCTGAAGTTGTCCGTGGTGTTCGGAGCGTTGGAGTAGTTGTTGATCGTCGCGCCCGGCACGTTCGGTTCCGGGTAGAAACCCAGGTACGCCTTGGCAATCGGATTCATGTACTGCGAGGTCTGCGGAAGCTGGTTTCCCGGGAGCGGCGTGCGCGTAATCGTACTGCCGTTCAGCGTGGCGCTGTAAGGGTCGTAGATGGTCGGCATCCCGGAGAAATTTCCCGCTTTCATCGCATCGGTCGGAACCGTCTGGTAGTTCGGATTGGGCTGGCCGTCCTTCATCCCTTCCCACGCGAAGAACCAGAAGAGCTTATTGCGCGTGTCGATCACCTTCGGCAGGTAGATCGGGCCGCCCGCGCTCACGCCGTATTGGTTGAAATGCGTGACGGGCCGCTTTGTGCCTGCCTTGTTGAGGAAGAAGTCGTTGGCGGTAAGAGTGTTGGGCTGATTGAACTCCCACGCGGAGCCGTGCAACGAATTGGTGCCGGTCTTGGTGATCTGGTTCAGCGTGCCGCCGGCGGTGTGCCCGAAGGCCGCATCGGTGTCGGATACCTTGACGCGCACCTCCTGCACCGCATCCTGCGGCGGACTGTAAGCCAGGCGGCCGTCCCACGTCGCGTTGGGCGATCCGTCAAGAAGCAGTTCGCTGGTCTGCTCATAGGCTCCGCCGATGGACCATGCCGACGCGCCGCCCGCATCGAAAGGATGCACCAGTGTCGGCTGCGACCAGTTGATGACCCCTAAGGAGAGATTAGCCGCCATCATGGGCGTGCGGCCGTTGATGGGAAGATCCGCGATTTCCTCCGTTGTAACGGTCTGCCCGAGCGTAGCGTTTTCGGTGTTGAGTATTGGCGCGGCGGCGGTGACTTCCACCGACGTCGTCAACGCGCCAATCTCGAGTTTGACATCGATGACCACGTGGTCATCGGCTCCTACATGCACGCCCCGCCGGATGAACAGTTTGAAACCGTCCGCCTGAACGGAGATGTCATAGTCCCCCGGCAACAGAAACGCGGCTGTGTAATGCCCGCTGTTGTCCGATACCGTGGGAATCTTGGTGCCTGTCTGCGTCTCGGTGACGGTTACTTTCGCCCCCGGTACGCCCGCACCCATCGAGTCGGTAACAAGGCCGCTGATGGTGCCGCGAAATTCCTGCGCGAACAATGCGGCAGTGGCAAACAGCGCAGATAATACAATTGACTTGAATCTCATACGACTTTTCGACACCCTTTCCGCCCAGCCCACAGAGGCATGGCCGGCTGAGATCGTTCCTCTTTCTTTCGAGCGTTAACCTCCGAAAGCGTGCGCCGCGCCGAATGGCGCGCCCCACAAAAACATGATCACCCAATCATGCTTCGATTCAGATCTTAGGTCGTGGCGCGCCGGGGGTCAATGGAGGATCGCTAAACGGCATATTTCGATCTGCTAAACCGAAAACTCGGGCACTCAATCCGTACCAGCCCTCGCCCGGCGCGGCTCAGCGGCCAGCCCAGGTTGCGATTACCATAGTCCAGAGGCCTTTCCTATGCCGCGCACGGCGGAAGCAATCCTGCTTGGTTATGTTCTGGTTCTGGGCTCGCGGCTGGCATTTGCGCAAGCGGCCGGCCCGCCCGCGTTCGAGGTCGCTGCGATCGAGCCGTCCGATCCCGCCGAGACGATGGCGATCCACCGCTCCGGCAACCGGCTCGCAACCTCGGCGACGTCGCTCGAGTTCCTCATCACGTGGGCCTACGATGTCCACAGCGACCGCCTCTTCGGGAAACCGAAATGGCTCGACTCCGTCCGCTACGACATCGTGGCCAACGCGCCCGAAGGGACCCAGACGGCCCCGCGCACTCCCGGCCAGCCGACCCTGCTGCAACAGATGATGCAAACGCTTCTCACCGACCGTTTCAAGCTCGCCCTCCACCGCGAAACCAGGGAGCTTCCCGCGTACGCGTTGGTGGTCGCCAAAGGCGGTCTCAAGGTGCATCTGGCCGAAGTTCCCGACGCCATGGGCCAGAATCCGTTCAGCATGCCCGGAAGAGGCCGCTTGCTCGGCACCCAGGTCTCGCCGGCGATGCTGGCGAAGGCACTCGCCAGCCAACTCGACCGTTCCGTCGAGGACGAAACGGGACTCAAGGGTGTCTTCGATTTCACCTTGGAATGGGAACCGGACACCCAATCCACCGGCGTCGATGACGAGGCGCCGTCCGCGAATGTTGGCAGCGGCCCGTCGCTCTTTACCGCTCTGCGGGAGCAGATCGGGCTGAAACTGGAACCGCGCAAAGCCCCGGTCGAGGTCTTCGTGATCGACCGCATCGAGAGCACGCCGACCGCAAACTGACCGGTCTTCGCATGCCCGCGGGCATGGCCCGTATGGCCGGGCGCGGCTCCCGACTCCGAAGCTCGGACGCGCGATTCCGATGCCGCCGCGCCCGCACCGGATACAATGAAAGCTCATGCGGGCGTGGAATCGGGCAAAACTCCTGTGGGGCTATCTGCGCGGGCGGACCGTGCTCGGCGCGCTGCCGGTGGAATACATCGTCGAGACCACCGCCAAGTGCAATCTCTATTGCCCCATGTGCACACGCGAGACGCACCTGCAGCCCAAAGCCGACATGTCCGACGCTATCTTCGAGCGGCTGGTCGGCGAGTCCGCCGGTTCGGCCGAGCACATGATGCTGATCGGCCTCGGCGAACCTTTTATGGACCCGCGCATCTTCGACCGCATCGAGTACTGCCATCGCCACAGCATCGCCACCCTGCTTTCGACCAACGGCACGTTCCTCGACGAGCGCCTCGCCGCGCGCGTGCTCGATTCGCCGCTCGACGAAATCACCCTCAGCTTCGACGGCGCGAAGAAGGAGACCTTCGAGTTCTACCGCAAGGGCGCCAAGTTCGAAAAGGTGCGCGACAACTTCGTCCGCTTCGCCCGCATTAAGCACGAGCGGCGCTCGAAACTGCAGGTGGTGGTACAGATGGTCCGCATGGAGGGCAACGCCGGAGAGGTCGGCGATTTCCTCGCCTTCTGGAGCGCGCTTCCCGGCGTCGACCAGGTGCGCATCAAAGAGGACGAGACCAACCTGATGCGCCCCGACGCCGGTCACGCCGCGGAAGACTGGAAGCACCCCTGCCACTACCTGTGGCGCGGCCCCATGTACGTCAAGCAGAACGGCGATGTGTACCCGTGCTGCCAGAGCTACATGCTAGACGGTGCGCCGCTCGGCAACCTGGCCGATCGATCGCTGGTCCGGATCTGGAATTCCGCCGAAATGGAGCGCATGCGCCGGCTGCACGCATCCGGCCGTGGCGGCGAAGTCGATGTCTGCTCGCGCTGCTGCACCACCATCCCGCATCCCGCGCTGGTGATCGGCAGCCTCGTCCTGCACGGCCACACCGTGCGCCGCCTGCTGCCGATCGTGGAGCGCCTGACCTATCTGTCGAAGCTCCCGCGAAGGCTGCTCAGCCCGCCAAAGCGGATGGGCTAGAGATCACGACGTGGCGCAGACACTCGAGTCTGCGCCACACCCCCGATCGGGGAGCGCGCGCGCACCGGGTTGTATCATAGGCTGGTATGGATCCGCGTCGGATGTGCCCGCACTGCCGGGCGTTTATTACGGTCAAAGACAAAATCTGCCCCTACTGCAATGAGCGCGTGGGTCCGCGCGCGATCGATCTGCGCAGCCCGGCGGACCTGCTGGGCGGCCTGATTCCCCACGCGCGATTCAACACCATCGTCATTCTGCTGGCCAATTTCGGCCTCTACGTGGTCACCGCGGTCTACAGCAGCAGGACCGCCGGAGGAGGCGGCTTTTCAGGGCTCGATATTGTCACACTGCGCGCGTTCGGCGCCAAGTGGGGCGCCGCCATCGCCGCCGGCCAGTGGTGGCGGCTGGTTACGGCGGGTTTTCTGCATGGCGGGCTGCTGCACATCCTCATGAACTCCTGGGTGCTGTTCGACGTGGCGCCGCAAGTGGAGGAGATCTACGGCGGCAGCCGCATGTGGGTCATCTATCTTCTTTCATCCATAGGCGGATTCTATCTAAGCGATTTGTGGAGCCCGTACTCGACCTCGGTGGGCGCCTCGGCGGCCCTGTGCGGTTTGATCGGCGCCATGATCGCCTTGGGCGTCACCCACCGCAGTCCGCTCGGCGACGCGATCCGCAGCACTTACATTCGCTGGGCCATCTACATATTGGTCTTCAGTCTCCTGCCCGGAATCGACATGGCCGCACACATCGGCGGCGGCATCACCGGTTTTGCCGTGGCATACCTGGCGGGCACGCCACGTTACCAGGGAGCGGCTGTCGAGAAGCTCTGGCAGGCTGCCGCATTAATTTGCGTTGGCTTGACGGGAGTTAGCTTCGCTCTCTGGTACTTATGGTTCAGCCATATCTCCTAGTTGTCTGGCGTGACGTTAACTCTTCTGGCATAATCGATTCCGTTCAGACGCATGCGTCTGCACGGCCGCCGCGGAATGGAACTGCAAATGGCGGACCGGCCGGGAGTGGGAGATGAAGCATTGGCAGGCGATTTTCGGGCTGCTGGCCGCCGTTCTGCCAGCCGGCGCCGCCGGAGCGGACAGGTCTCCGGTGCTGGTTGAGTTGTTCACCTCGGAAGGCTCGGCGGGTTGCCCGCCCGCCGATCAATTGCTGGCGAAACTGGATGCGACGGCGGTTGTGCTGGGCGAGCACGTCGGCCTCTGGGACAGCCGGGCGTGGCGCGACCGTTTCGCGCTGGAAGACCTCACCAAGCGCCAGCAGGCGTACTCGGATCGCTTCCGCCTGGACAATCCTTATACGCCCCAGATGGTGATCAACGGCTCGGTGCAGTTGAGCGGCAGCGATGAGCGCAGGGTTACCGCCGAAATAGCCAAGGCGGCGAAACGTGTCAAAATCGTGCCGCGCCTGCTGTGGGTTGACGCCGGCGTGCAAGTCGAGATCGATGGCGCGCACGTGGGCGACCGTGTCTTTCTGGCCTTGGCCGACGACACCGCTTCAACCGCCGTCACCGGCGGCGAAAACCGGGGGCGCCAACTGCGCCACGTGGCCGTGTGCCGTGAAATCCGCAGACTCGGCCTGGTGCCGCCGGGCGGTGCGTTTTACCAGCTAGTCAATGTGCCGCCGTCGGCGCGCAAGCAGCGCGCGGTGCTGTGGGTGCAGGTAGGGGACGTCGGCGCCGTGACGGGCGCCGCGATGATCCCGCCGGCCGATCAGTAGCCCCACGCCGGCTGGTGCGTCACGCCCGGGTTGCTACCGCTCACCCCTGTTAACGCGCCGAGTTTGCCAGGGATAACTTGTGGCCGGCCGCGGAGCTGGGCGATAATTGAAACCAGGATGAGATTGCGCACCATCGCGTTGGCCGTGGCTCTCGCTTGCAGCCTGACCGCTACCAGCGAAGCCAAGAAGCACACCATTCACCCGGTTGCCAAGTCGGCCAAGGTGAAGGCCAGCAAGTTCAACTACCGCAAGAAGTTCAAGAAGGGTGCCAAGGCCGCCCACCGCAAGCCCAAGGCCGCCCATCGGTAGCGCCCGGCCGCGCGAGTGCATCGCGCACCGCAGACCTTCCCCACGCCTACAGTAGCGCGAGAATCTGTTCCAGCCTTCGCGGCGCCAGGTGCTCGACTTGCACATAGAGGCCGATCACCGGGTCATCCGTGGTGCGCAGTTGCTCGGCCAGCCTAGTGTTGGACGGGTCCAGGGCCGAGCGCCCAATCAGTGCGCTTACCGGCAGCAGCCATTGCGTCCGGTCGCTCACCTTCGTTCGGTTCTGCGCGAGATAATTCAACCAGGAGCGGGTCACGCTGTCGCGGCTCGCGCCGAGGCTCATCGCGTACAGATTGTTGTAGACCCAGGTCTTTTCCCGAAATACTTCGTCGACGTTTCCGTCCCCCGGCTGCCACTCCTCCATCGCCTTCAGCGTCGACTCCAGATTGGCCCGCCACGCGACGGTGTTGTGGTCCGATTCGGCGAGCGGCTGCCCCTCCGCATCGAAGGCCAGTTCATGCTCGCGCCGCGTTATCCCCTGGCATGCTGGATCCTGGCAGGACTGAACGCCGGCGGCATAACCATCCAGGGAGTGCGGCGTGGTCTCCTGCTCGGAGAGCGCCTTGAGCGGCGGCAGCAGCATTTTTTCGGCGAAAAAAGCCGCGGCATTCAGACCCAGCACGTCGGTTACACGGCCGGTCATCAGGTTGATCGTGATCGAAGGATCCCGGTTGATCAGTTCGTCGTCCGCGCAGCGGTCGCCCGAGAGATGATGCACCAGGTAGAGCCGGTACGCCTCGGTTAGGGGAAGGGGGGCAAGATGCCGGCGCTTCAACTCCTCCATCAGATCCAGAATCGCCGGCCCCGTCTGTGCGGCGTAGTAGGTGAACGAGCGGTCGTCGCCGGACATCTCGCGCAGGCTCCCGGCCAGCAGTTGCGTGAAGTTCTCGAGGTCGGAATCCTTCAGCTCCGCCTCCTTGAGCAGTCGCGCCACCGGCGCAATCTGGGCCGGAGAGCTGACGCCGCCCGCGCGGCCCTTCAGAACCTTTGCCGCATTCAGGTGGCCCGCCTTGGCGATCGTCCCCAGCGCATCGTAGTATTGCGCAACGTCGTAGACTACAATATCCTCGCACCGGACGGGTGGAACCGCCGGAGCGGCCATCGAAAGGAACAGCTTGGTGGCCTTGGCGCGGTCGAGCGGCAGCATTTGCTGAACCGCGCGCAGGCGCAGGGAGAGCGCGTCGAGATCCAGTTGGTACGCGCGCTCGAGGAATCCGCCGGCGCCACCGCCGCGCGTGATCGAGGCACGCAGCTTGAGCGGGTGTTGGGCTGTGGCCGCGAGGCGAAAGGCTTCGCTCAACAATTTGATGCGCGCGCGCGAATCCAGCTTCTGGTCCGCCGCCAGGCGTATCAGAGCGTCCGCGGCGAACTCGGGCGCGGCTTTGCGCGCCATGGCGGCAACCGCCACCGGATCGGGCGCGCCGGCGGCGCCCAGCAAAACCACGGGCAAAAGCAACAGTGCAGGAGTTTTCATGGCTCGATTGCGTACTGAATTCTATATTCTAGACGCAATCGGAACGGCGAAAGACGGAGGCTCGAAAACGCAATGGCGGATCAGTGGTTGGCCACCGACAGCGCCGACGACAGGTTTTCGTTGGTGACCGTCCAGATCGAATTCATCGGACGTGCCAGTATTCCCGAGACCCCGACTACGGCCAACACGACCACCGCAAGAATCATGGAGTACTCCACCAAATCCTGCGCCTGTTCGGCGGCCCAGAACTGCCTAAGAGATCGCTGAAGACTCACCACAGCCTCCAGGCTAATTAAAACCCAGAATGAGAGGCCTTGCAAGAGAATAGTACCGTCGTTAGTACTCAAAAACAGCTGGATAATATTGATTTCACACGTCAGTTAGTAGGGGTTGCAATCTACTGATACCCAAAGTTATCATTCGCCTAAGGCGCTTCTCCAACTAACTCAGTGAAAAAAACTGGCGCATCCTGTCAGGTTGCCGGGCCGGGATTCCTCTCAGCTCTTCTGTCGGCAAGGCAGCGGTGTTCCGCGCCGTGACCGCCGGCTAATCCTCTCCGGCGATCTGCACCAGGCTCTCGCCTGCCTGCCCGTTCAGCACCGCGTCCGCATCGTCCGCGGTGAACGATTCCACCTTGGCGGAGATGTTCATCGAGCAGAATTTCGGCCCGCACATGGAACAGAAGTGCGCGTCCTTGAAGCCTTCCTCGGGCAGCGTCTCATCATGCATGGCGCGCGCGGTTTCCGGGTCAAGCGAGAGCTCGAACTGGCGGTTCCAGTCGAAGCGGTAGCGGGCGCGCGACAGCTCGTCGTCGCGGTCGCGCACGCCGGGCCGCTTGCGCGCCACGTCGGCGGCGTGGGCGGCGATCTTGTAGGCGATGATGCCGGCCTTCACGTCCTCCCGGTTGGGCAGGCCCAGGTGCTCCTTCGGCGTCACGTAGCACAGCATCGACGCGCCGTACCAGCCGATCATCGCCGCGCCGATGGCCGAAGTGATGTGGTCGTACCCCGGCGCGATATCGGTGACCAGCGGCCCCAGCGTGTAGAAAGGCGCTTCGTAGCACATCTCGTTTTCCTTCTGCACCTGCAGCTCGATCTGGTCCATCGGAATGTGGCCCGGCCCTTCGATCATCACCTGGACGTCGTATTCCCAGGCCTTCCTGGTCAGCTCGCCCAGCGTCTTCAGCTCGGCGAACTGCGCCTCGTCGCTCGCGTCGGCGATGCTGCCCGGGCGCAACCCGTCGCCCAGCGAGAAGCTCACATCGTGTTTCTGGAAGATCCGGCAGATGTCGTCGAAGCACTCGTACAGAAAATTCTGCTTGTGGTTCTTCACCATCCACTCGGCCAGGATGGAGCCGCCGCGGCTCACGATCCCGGTCACGCGCCGCGTGGTGAGCGGTATGTGCTGCACCAGCACGCCCGCGTGGATCGTCATATAATCCACGCCCTGCTCGGCCTGTTCCTCGATCACTTCCAGCATCACGCCGGGCGTCAGGTCTTCCACTCGCCGCACGCGCGAGAGCGCTTCGTAAATCGGCACCGTTCCCACCGGCACCGGCGAAGCCCCGATGATGGCTTTGCGGATGGCGGGAATGTCGCCGCCGGTCGAAAGATCCATCACCGTGTCGGCCCCGTACCGGATCGAGTACCGCAGCTTTTCGAGCTCGCCCTCCACGTCCGAGAGCACCGAAGAGTTGCCGATATTCGAGTTGATCTTGCACTTCGAAGCGATGCCGATCGCCATCGGCTCCAGGTTCGGGTGGTTGATGTTGGCGGGAATGATCAGGCGCCCGCGCGCCACTTCCGAGCGCACCAGTTCGGGCGGCAGGCTCTCGCGGCCCGCCACGTAGTGCATCTCTTCAGTGACTGTCCCCTGGCGGGCGTAATGCAACTGTGTGCGGATTATGTCGTTCTTTCGTTTGGCTACCCAGTCAGTGCGCATCGACGGCTCCTCTGCCTGCCGCGGACGCTCGTGGACCGCCTTCTAAGAGGCGCGTCCAGGAGCGTCCACGGTCGTCCTGGCGGGTCGAACCCCGCGCCCGATTATTTCTTCTTCTTCGGCTTCTTGACTTCCTTCTTGGGGCTCTTGTCTTTAGCCATTGATCCTCCCTTATGACTGAGATTATAACCGCAATGGCGCCGCCCGCAGTCGGAAATTGCTCCCAGCCCCGAAAAATGAGCCGCCTGGGATCCGCGACCGTTCCGAGCCGCGACTGTTCCGAGCCGCGACTGTTCCGAGCCGCGACTGTTCCGAGCCGCGACCGGAGGGAGAGGTCCATCCGAACCCCTCCGCGGTCCGCCGCCCCTGGCGCGCTCCCAAACCAATTCGCCCCTATCACGTTTTATGCCCCCGATCGAAAAATCAGCCGCCGGAAATCGCGCCGCCTGCCTTACAATAGAAGTATCGAGAGAGCCGGCAGTTGGAGACAGTCAGGTCGCGGCGGCTGCCCTGCGCGGAGCCGCTCCATTCCTATGCCCGATAAATTCCACGAAGAGTGCGGCGTGATCGCCATTTACGGCCACCCGGAGGCCGCTAAGCTTGCCTACCTGGGCCTTTACGCGCTGCAGCACCGCGGCCAGGAGTCGGCCGGCATCTGCACCTCCGACGGCGCCCACATTCACACGCGCAAGGCGATGGGGCATGTGGCCGACATTTTCACCAGCCAGGTGCTGGCCACGCTGCCCGGCGAGGCGGCCATCGGCCACACCCGCTATTCCACCGCCGGCGACACGGTGCTGCTCAACGCGCAGCCGTTCTCGGTCGCCTGCAACAAAGGGCGCCTCGCCGTGGCCCACAACGGCAACATCACCAACACGGCCGAGCTCCGCGCGGAACTCGGCCGCGCGGGCTCCGTCTTCCAGGCCTCGAGCGATACCGAGCTCGTGCTGCACCTGATCGCGCATTCCTCCGAGCGCACCCTTCCCGGCGCCTTGCGCGAAGCCCTGCTGCAGGTGGAAGGCGCTTTCTCGCTCGTGCTGCTGGCCGAGGACAGCGTCCTGGTGGCGCGCGATCCCCACGGGTTCCGCCCGCTCGCGGTGGGCGAAATGGAAGTCTCCGGCGGCCGCAAGTGTTACGTGTTCGCTTCGGAAACCTGCGCGTTCGATTTGATCGGCGCCGTCTACCTGCACGATGTCGAACCGGGCGAAATGGTCGTCGTCGGCCCGCGGGGGATGACGCGCGAGCGCTACGCGCCGGAGCGCCAGCGCGCCCAGTGCGTCTTCGAGCACGTTTACTTCGCCCGGCCGGATTCCATGGTCTTCGGCCGCTCGGTGGAGGAGTCGCGCGAAAACCTCGGCCGACGCCTGGCCCGCGAGTGCCCGGCGGACGCCGACCTCGTCGTCCCGGTGCCGGATTCCGGCGTCGCGGCAGCCATCGGCTACTCGGCCGAATCGGGGCTCCCGTTCCGCCAGGCGCTCATCCGCAACCACTACGTCGGCCGCACCTTCATCGAGCCGTCGCAGGCCATCCGCGATTTCGGCGTCAAGCTCAAGCTCAACCCCGTGCGCCACCTGCTCAAAGACCAGCGCGTCGTGCTGGTGGACGATTCCATCGTGCGCGGCACCACCAGCCGCAAGATCGTGCGCATGGTGCGGCAGGCCGGCGCGCGCGAGGTTCACCTCCGCATCTCCTGCCCACCCACCATTTCCCCGTGTTTCTACGGCGTCGATACGCCGAACCGCGCCGAGTTGATCGGCTCCAGCCACACCGTCGAGGAAATCCGCCGTTTCGTCGAGGCCGATTCGCTCGGCTACCTCTCCATCGCCTCCCTGCGCAAGGCGGTCGACGACGACGAGCGCCACGAATATTGCTACGCCTGCTATACCGGCAACTACCCGACCGAGCTGGTCAACATCGAAAGCCTGATCGCCGGCAGCCAGAAGCGCTAGCTGCCGCGGGACCGGCAATCGCCTTTCGTCGGCTGCCAAAGTAGGATCGCCGGCTGTCGTCTGTCAACTTTCGAGCGCACGGGGATATGATGAGCTGTGTATCAGCCACGTCATGAAGCAAGCCTCACCCGAACGTATGAGAATGGGTGGTGTGGGGCAGGTCGGCCGTCAGGCAACCTGCGGCGGATTGCCAGTCCGCCTCTGGCGGTCAACCGGCGGGCCAATTTCGAGAGATCGATATGATGAGCTGTGTATCAGGGCATGGCTTTAGCCGTGCCGGAAAGTCACGGTGAGGAATCGGGCTTTAGCCCCTGCCGCTCATGCCTCTCTCTCTTGACGGAAGCTCCCTGACCATCGCCGAAACCTGCGCCGCGGCGCGCTTTCACACCGCGGAGGTGGCTCTCGCGCCCGCCGCCCGCGCCGCAATGGAGCGCTCCCGCGCCGTCATCGACCGCATGGCCGCGGGCGATGACCCCATCTACGCCGTCAATACCGGTGTCGGCCTGCTCGCCGGCGTGCGCATCCCGCGCGAGCAATTGGATCAGTTGCAGCGCAACGTGGTGCGCTCGCACGCGGCCGGCGTGGGCGAGCCGCTCGCGCGAGAAGTCGTGCGCGCCATGATGCTCATCCGCGCCAATGTTCTGGCCAAAGGGCTTTCCGGCATCCGCCCGCTGGTGGCCGACCGCCTCTGCGACATGCTGGGCCGCGGTGTCACGCCGGTTGTTCCGTCGCAGGGCAGCGTCGGCGCATCGGGCGACCTGGCGCCGCTCGCGCACATGGCGCTCGTGCTCATCGGCGAAGGAGAAGCGGAGTTCGAAGGCGCCGTGGTGCCGGGCGGCGAGGCCCTGCGCCGCGCCTCCATCGAGCCCATCGAACTGCATCCCAAGGAAGGCATCAGCCTGATCAACGGCACGCAGGCCATGCTGGCCATCGGCTGTCTCGAGTTGGAAGCCGCCGAAACGCTGGCCAACACGGCGGACGTGGTGGCGGCGCTCACGCTCGATGCGCAGCGCGGCACGCCGCGCGCCTTCGATGCGCGCATCCACCAGGCCCGCCCGCACGCCGGCCAGCTCGAAAGCGCGGCCCGCCTGGTGCGTTTCTTCGAAGGCAGCGAGGTCCGCGAATCGCATCGCGGCTGCGGCCGCGTGCAGGACGCTTATTCGCTGCGCGCCGTCCCGCAGGTTCACGGCGCCGTGCGCGACGCCCTGGCGGAGGCGCGGCGAGTCTTCGCCATCGAGCTGAACTCGGCCACCGACAACCCGCTGGTCTTCGACTCCGACATTCTCTCCGGCGGTAATTTTCACGGCGAGCCCGTCGCGCTCCAACTCGATTACCTGGCTATCGCGCTCGCCGCCCTGGCCGGCATCTCCGAACGCCGCATCGACCGGCTGGTCAACCCCGCGCTCAATGAAGGTCTGCCAGCCTTCCTCGCCGGCCACCCCGGCCTCGAATCGGGCCTGATGATGGCGCAGGTCACCGCGGCCGCCCTGGTGGCTGAAATCCGCGTGCTCGCCAACCCCGCGTCCACCGGCTCCATCACCACCAGCGGCAACAAGGAAGACTTCGTTTCCATGGGCATGACCTCCGCGGTGAAACTGCAGCGTGTCGTCGGTGACGTGCGTCACGTGCTGGCCATCGAAGCCCTGTGTGCCGCGCGGGCGCTCGATCTGCTGGCGCCGCTCCAGTCGAGCCCCGTCCTGGAACAGGTCCGCGCGCGCATCCGCGCCGTCTCTCCGCCGTTCGTCGCCGACCGCCCGCTTTATCCCGACCTAAAAGCGCTCGCAGCGCTAATCGCCTCCGGCAGTCTGCAACTGCCTTGAGCGGCGGGGCAACCTCCGAGGTCTGCGCGGGACGCCCGCGTGCCGCCTCGTGGCGCAGGTTTTTCTTGCAAGTCCCGAGTCCGACACTCTTCAACTGGCGTACACGCTGAAGCGCCCTACCGTGCGAAATCCCATCCGTTCGTAAATGCGCAGTCCGGCTTCGGTCGATTGCAACACCACCGGCCGCGCCGGCTGCTCCCGTTCCGCTTCCGCCAACGCGTGGCGCATCACCGCTTCGCCGTACCCGAGACGCCGGAATTCGGGCAGCGTGGCAACATTGTAGACCCCGATCGTATCGCCGCATCCGATGGTCGCGGCGGTCGAAACAGGCGTTCCGTCCACGTACGCAACGTATGCCGCAAAGCGGTCCCACACAGAGTCGTGGCCGAACACTTCATTGAACCAGGCGATCGGCACGTGGAAGCACACCGAGCCGATGGCGCGAAAGTCTTCCGCTGTGCGTGAATCGCGCACGCGCCGGACTTCGATCTCCGGCAGCCGCCGTGCGGGCGGGGCAACCCGTTCCGCCCGCATGCCCGGCAGTTCGGCCGTGCGGCGCAGGCCGTGCTTTTCGAATACCTGCCGCAAGCGCCGCCGCGCCTTGCCCGCCAGCCAGTCCTCGCAAACCCAGAACGACCACTCCAGGCCGCGTGCGTTGAACTGCACCGAGCACATCAGTATGCGCTGCGACAGGTAGTCCTCGCTCGGCACCGGCGCCGACAGAAACGCCGCGTTGAACATCTGAAACGCCACCCCTGCCGACGCAATGCTCACGCCCGGCAGCTCGCGCACCTCGCCCCTTTCCCGGCTGGTCGCGATGATGCGGAACGACTCCCGCAGGTTCTCCGCTACCGCTTCGAACGCCACAAGGTTCAGTATCGCGCAGTTCGCCCGCGCTTCAGGTGGCTCGCGAGTGTGCGTCACTGCGGCGCGCTCGGAATCCGTGCGAGTCATGTTTTTCCGGCAGAGATCTCTGTTATCCTGGCTCGTCATGTTGATCGAGCAACAGATTGCCGAGCGGCGGGAACGGGCGTCTTCTGCCATCGCCAAAGTCCTGGAACGGCCGGGCGGAGAACCGTACGGCGACTATCGCGTCAAATCCGCCAGCGGGAAAACGTACCGCGTTGCCATGCGCGGTCCGGGCCTGTTCGAGAACTACTGCTCCTGCCCGGACTTCGCCGTCAATACGCTGGGAACCTGTAAGCACATCGAGGCCCTCCTTTTGCGGCTTGGCAAACGCTACGGCAGGGTTCTCGAGAGCCGCAGATTTGCGCGGGCGCGCGCCTCCATCTCCTTGCAGTACGGCGAAACGATTGCTGTTCGATTGCGCCTTCCCGCCGATCCATCGCCTGCCCTGCGGAAATTGGCCGAGGAGTATTTCGATCCGGCCGGCCTGCTGCGCCCGGAGCACTACCGGAGCTTCGATCGAGTGCTCGAGGTTTTCCGTCAAGCCGACCTCGACGCGGTCGTCTACAGCGACGTCCTGGAATACCTCGACCGCGAGAATGAACTCGCCGAGGGGTTAGATTTGGAACGCCAGCTCCTCGCGAAGCTGAGGCGCGGACGGAATCCGCTGACTGGAGTCCTCAAGACAAAACTCCTGCCCTACCAGGAACAGGGTGCCATCTTTGCCGCTTGCCGCGGCCGGGTGATTCTGGCTGACGACATGGGCCTGGGCAAAACCGTGCAGGCCCTGGCCGCTGCCGAAATGCTGCGCCGCCGGCGTGGCATTCAAAGGGTGCTGGTGGTAGCTCCCGCCTCCGTGAAGTATCAATGGAAAACGGAAATCGAAAAATTCACCGATCTGCCCGCACAGGTGATCGACGGCTTGCTGCCCCGAAGGAGAGCGTTGTATGCCTCGCCCGCATTCTTCAACCTCTCCAGCTACGAACTGGTTCTGAAAGATGTGCGCTACATGCACGAACTCGCGCCTGACCTGATCATCCTCGATGAGGCCCAACGCATTCGCAACTGGACCACCGCCACGGCCCGCACCATTAAACAGTTGAAGAGCCGCTATGCCTTCGTGCTCACCGGCACTCCGCTCGAAAACAAACTGGAAGAACTGTTTTCAGTGGTCGAGTTCATCGATGGCCGCCGGTTGGGCCCCGCGTTCCGCTTCCTGCACGAGCATCGGACCGAAGACGAGAACGGCAAATTGATCGGCTACCGCGGACTGGACCGGATTCACGATCAACTGGCGCCCATCCTCCTCAGGCGCACCCGCCAGGAAGTCCTCAAGGATCTGCCCAAACGCTCCGACCAGATCCGCCACGTGGCACTGACTCCACAGCAGGCGGAGCCTTACTGGGAACAGAACGACATCCTGGCAGCCTTGATGCGCAAGTGGGAACGGCAGGGCTGGCTCTCCGAAATCGACCAGAAGCGGGTCCTGTGTTGTCTGCAGAACATGCGGATGCTCTGCAATTCCACCTTTCTTTTCGACAAGCAAACGAATCATTCGCCGAAACTCGCCGAGTTTCGCGAGATCGTCCGTGAACTGGCGATCGAAGAGGGCCGGAAGGTGGTGGTCTTCAGCGAATACGAACGGATGACCTACCTGGCGGGCCAGGAACTGGAAAAGCTGGGGATCGGATTCGTGTCGCTGCACGGCGGCGTGCCTTCCCGGAATCGCGGCGCGCTCATGGAGAAATTCCGGCGCGATGCGGAGTGCCGCGTTTTCCTTTCGACGGATGCCGGAGGGGTTGGCCTGAATCTTCAGGCGGCCTCGGCGGTTGTCAATTTCGAGCCCCCGTGGAATCCCGCCCGGCTCGAACAGAGGATCGGGCGAGTTCACCGGCTCGGCCAGGCGCATCCAGTCCACGTGGTACACCTCCTGACCAAGGACAGCATCGAAGAGCGCGTGTGGGAAACGCTCAAGCTAAAGAAATCCCTCTTCGCCGGGGTCTTCGATTCGGCGGCAGGCGAGGTGAGCTTCGCCGCGCTCGGACGAAAGAGCATGATGCAGACGATGAAAGAGATCTTCGCGAATCAGCCGGGGCGGCCAAAACCGCTGGTCGACCGGCCTGCGCCCAAGGCAGTACCCGTACAGTCCATGCCGGTATCCAAGCCCCCGGCAGTGCCGCAGGCTGCCGCCGCGGCTACTGCGCCTCAATCCACCGAATTCGAACAGGCTGCAGCCGGGCTGATCGAAACCGGCGTGAGGTTCTTCGAGTCGCTCGCGGCGGTGGCGCGAAATTCTCCCGCTGATGAACTCTTCTCGAACCTGGTGTCGCTTGATCCACGAACCAACCGTCCGGTCCTGTCGATCCCCCTGCCCCAATCGGTGGATCAGAATCGTCTGGTTCGAATGCTCTCCTCCGTCTTGAGCGCGTTTGCACGTTCCGCTTAATCTCTCATCCGTCCGATTCACCGC